>Ga0070745_1000994_pt1 | contig 15974 bp, 18 predicted proteins | sample VirMetDEL_Mar_4_FD_77438 | JGI IMG/M metagenome (GOLD analysis project Ga0070745, IMG submission 77438) | Aqueous microbial communities from the Delaware River and Bay under freshwater to marine salinity gradient to study organic matter... | ecosystem: Environmental > Aquatic > Marine > Coastal ...
GTCAGTCAAATCCTATTGACTACACAGACAGTTTAGAAACATATACATTTATTGACGAAGCGTTAATTTGTGAATTGGTATTTACTCTTATTAATGAAGAAAGAGTTAAAGCTGGATTAAATGAATTAGAAAAGCACACTTCTTTATATAATATAGCACAGGAGCATGCTGAGTGGATATCAAATACTCAAATACGTGAGCATTCGGATCATATAAAAGCTATAAATATGGGGCCGGAGTTTCATCGTAGTTATAATTATGCCAAAAATCTTATATGTGAAGAAATTATTCAAAATTTTACACATATATATGTAGCACAACGTTATGTAGAATGTTGGATGTTATCTCCAGGCCATAGAGCAAATATATTAAACCCCGATGCAAAGTATATTGGAGTTGGATTTAGCAGACAAGACAAATTAAACACATTAGACTCACCGAAACAACAAAATTGCGTAGTAACATTTACAGAGTATAATTGTAAACCATATCCTGCAAACTAATGTTATTTAGTCATCCACTTTTCAATTGGCCAATTGATACCCCAACCGTGATCTGGTTTGCCTGAATCCGTTCGGTTAGTTGCAGCATCGCTAGATGCATATCCTCGTACTATTGAGCTAATTGATTTAACTCCGAATCCTGTATTTTTTGATATTACGTCATTATATGCTTTTTTAATTTCTTCTAATTTTGCCCGTAATTCCGGAGTATCTTGTATTCCAATCATGTTATCAGCAAACATTGTTTTATCGAATTTAAAATCACCAATCTTTCTTGTTTCTGGTTTAGTTCTAGTACCGGGAATTGTAGAACCTCCTTCACCTGCATTTTTGTCATTGTGAGTACTTCTAATGTTTACTGTTTCAGGATTATTAAATATATTAAGTTTCGTATCAATTTCTGGTAATTTAGATACATCATTTGGTAAATGAACTGATGAAACTGGTTTTGATGATCCGAAAACGTAACTGCCTCCACCACCCATGGTAGAAGTCCAAAAAGATTGCGTCCCTGTAAATTTGTCCTCATCTTTTTCATATTTAGATATAAAATCTCTCATTGCATTGAATTGTTCCGGAGTGTTAAAATATAAAGCATTACCATCTTTTTTTGAGTATTTAGGGCCACTCGCAAGTGGGATCATTATTGCTAAAGTACCTTGTGATGCCGGTTTAAACTCGTTTGCAGTAGTTCTATTCCTTTGTTTCCATACTAATTTAGAATTGTTTGGGAGCTTCGGCATGAAATTTGTTGCATATTCTTTCGCGAGGGCATTGCCCCCAGTAATTTTGTTAATCGGCAAGGATGGCGTACCCATCCCACGTTTAGTAACTATAATATGAGGTTCACCATCAACTTCATAGAAATTGTATTTTAAAGAATATTTGTATGTTTGCAATTTCCGGCCGGGTTTTTCTAGTATTGCATAAAGAGTACCTAATACATATTGATTTTTATTTCCAGGGCCTAACACTTTAGCTTCTTCGATTTTAACAGCTTCGCTATTATATGACACATCTAAAATGTTAGATACATTTTCACTAAAAAATTGTGAAAGTGATTTTGCTCTTTGATTTGCTAACCATTCATTGCCATCTGATATTTCAATATATCCATCAGCTGATGGATTATATGTATTAATTAGACCAGCCATTTCTTGTAATGTATATGTTCCAAATGGGTCACCATAAATCCTACTATTAACTTTAGTTTGTTCGACCAAATTCTTAGTACGAAATCTAATCATGTTTTCTGCTAAAATATTTTTCATGATATTATTATTCTTTTTATTTTATATATAAATATTTCAGTTTATAAAAAACTGGATATTTGGATATATGCAAAATATTTCTTATATTATTAATATAATTAAACAATTAAACAATGAAAAAATCAATCTTTATAACAACAGCAATTGTTGTGTTAGTATCATTAACAACAACTGTATTATATCATTTTCCATATGAATTAGAAAATATAGTACCGACGTCGGAGAAACAGAAAAATAAAAAAGTGTTAATTGTTCCTCTAAACAACAACATCGAACAATCATATGTCGACTCTGCCTGTTCATATCTCCAACACTATTTTCCACTAGTGCAAGTAGAATTAGCTGACGTTATTGATATTCCTAATAATTGCCATAACGGCCGCCGATACAGAGCAGATTCTATACTTAAATTTCTAGACAAATTATATACATCAGAATATTATCGTGTTATTGGTTTAACTAATGATGATATTTCCAATACTAGAACTTTAATTGAAAATGGTAAAGAAGTAGTTTATCCCGATCGCGGTATTATAGGTTTAGGGCAAAGACCCGGACGTGTTTGTGTAGTTTCTAAATATAGACTCGGAAATGATATTTATTCTTTTGCAAAAGTTACCACTCATGAATTCATGCATACACTAGGCGTTCCTCATTGCGCGCATGAAAAATGTATAATGCAAAATGGTAATGGTTCTGCGAAGCCGTTACGCGAATCTAATCACATTCATCAAGAATGCCTAGATATTGCTTATAAAACTATAATGAAATAACATTAAGTTATAGCTGAACCATATGTATCTGTTAAACTACTAGGATCAATGCATTGGCCATCTTCACCATTTAATTTGTTAAAATATTCGCCTTCTTTTCCTTTATCGACTCGAACTAGATAATCTTCAGGGTTTTCAGACATAATAAATACTCTAGATTTTCCTACTACAATTGCCGCTTTAACTTTCGGATCTTGTATAAATTCAGGGCTTACATTAAAACAACCACTACTCTTATCATATTTGTTAGATCCCATAGCCCATTCTACTGCATTTATATATTCATCAGGTATTCTTCCAGCTTCCATTTCTTTATTTAGAAATCTCCGCAGTTCTTTATCTGCTAGCATTCGTTCATCCCCATAGGCTAAAGAATGTATTGCGGTTCCTAAATCTTGATCGTCTAATGTTTTAAGGCCGTATACATTAGGTCTTTTGATATTTTTACCATCAGCATCTTTTTGTTGAGTATATCCTGCCGTGTAATATATACTTCCAATCGTATATATGCCAGCAGCTTGATATCGATCTTTGGCTGCTCCTAGTACATCATATCTTGCCTTCATTTTGTTATTAATAAACTTTGAATCTACTGTATTTCCATCCACATCTGCCGCAACTCCTTTGCTCTGGTAACTATACTTTTGGCCGTTAATTTCTTTATAATACCGGCCGTAGTTGGTTTCTTTTTGTGGATCTACTTGAAATCCACTTAATCTCATCCAATCATCTCTAGTAAAAATTACTGATTTCTGTGGGTCTTTGGATGCAACAGAAGCCGAATAATTAACTAGTTGATAATCTTTATCAAATACAAATACTAGATTTAGCCTGGGATCTACAAGAAAAAATCCTAACCCTTGATTAGCGTTTCTTAGTTGTATATATAGCAATTCATCTGCAATTCGTTTTGACCCCAAATTTTTTGGTATATTGAATCGCTCAATTGCTTTTTTCGCTTCGTCATCAGATAATTTATCTGCAGTCCATGTATTTGCACCCATTGTTTTTGCTCCTGTTCTATATAACCGCCTATACGCTGCTACCAAAGAATTCCAATTTTTAGGTACCTTTTTATATTCGTTGTATTTTATTAACAATGTTTTATCACCAACAATCGTGTTAAGTGCGTTTAATATAGTTGTATTATCATGTTTACCGGTGGGAGCTAGATCTAGTTTAGCTGCAATAGCTGGATACTCAGTGTTAACAAATATTCGAAAATGATTTCCTTGTTCTCGATTACTAAACGGACTTTTTGTAATTTTTCCACCAGAATTACCGGCAAATCGTTGCTTCTTAGTCATTCCACCGCTTTTACGCGCGAGTGCCCCGGGGCCGGTGTTGCCAGCTGGTGGCCCGGTAGTTGTTGTGTTAGCGCCGGTTGACTTTTCGATCGTGGATAACTTGTTTCTAGTGGCTGGACCAACGACACCATCATCATCAAGATTCACTTTGCGTTGCCATTGTTTCACTGCAGCGGCGGTTGCTGATCCAAATATTCCATCATCTGCTGGGCGACCGCTTTGTTGTTTCGCATCTAGATATCCAGCTGCTATCAATAATTGCTGCAATTCTTTAACTTGATCGCCACGTGATCCAATTCGTAAAGTTTTGGTAATTTTTTCTAATAATATGGTTTTTAATCGTATCATGTTACACCTATATTTATTATAAATATCCAATCAATTAAAAACCAACAATATTAGGATATATGCAAAATATTTCTTATTATATTAATATAATTAAAGAGTTAAACAATTAAAGTTATGATTAGATTTGGTTACGCCTGTAACAATATGACCCTAGGCAAAGAAAATATTCGTACGGGTCGAACAATGATTCAACGTAAATTTATCGAAGGCGGTATGCAGTTAGCATCTAACCGTAGTTTGCTTAACGCAAAAGATCTGCTTCCTATTCTGAAATGGAATGTAGCAAACGGTATTCACCTGTTTCGTATTGGTAGTGAAATGTTTCCTCGCTGGAATCATTATGAGATCAAAGATTTACCTGATTATGATGAAATTTGTCAAGTATTGCAAGAAGCCGGTGATTATGCTCGAGCTAATAATATTCGATTAACTACGCATCCAGGTCCATTTCATATACTCGGTAGTCCAGATCCTGTAGTTGTAGAAAATAGTATTGTTGGCTTAGAACGACATTCTGAGATGTTTGATATGCTTGGTTATGCTCCTAGTTATGACAACAAGATCAATATTCATATAGGTGCTACATACAATGATAAGCCGGCTACTATTGCACGTTGGATCGAGAACTATTATCGCCTATCCGAATCGTGCCGAGCTCGATTGGTTATTGAGAATGACGACAAGGCTTCTATGTATTCTGTTCGCGAACTATATCAGATGGTGCATAGTGTTACCGATATTCCTATTACTTTTGACTATTGGCATCATACTTTCAATACTGGTGACTTAACTGAAGAAGAAGCATTCTTTATGGCTCGAGACACTTGGCAGAAGCATGGTGTTACTCAATGCACTCATTACTCCGAGTCTCGTAGACGTGAGCAGCAACGCCTTATTGAAGGTATTTGTGAAAAGCATAATATTGCTTGGGATGATTTGCCTAAATGGCCGACATTTGCTAAGGCATACAAAGAGTTCGGTAAGATTCGCGCGCAGGCGCATGCAGATTATATTTTGACTACTCCTAATACTTATGGTGTAGATGCCGTAGACATTGTTGTTGAAGCTAAGGCAAAAGAATTAGCTCTACAAAATATCAATGTGCAGTGTTGTCAAACACCACTAATCTTAGACTAACATATTTATATTAAATAGTATTAATTAATTAAAAGGTCACAAATGCCACAATTTCGTTACAAAGCAAAACTAACTGATGACATCGAAGATGCAAAAGAGATAGTTAGAACAACAGGTAAAATGTTAATGGAAGGTAAAATTGATAAAAGATCAGCAATTGATAATTTATCAAAAGCTTTCCGGAAACTAGAATCTGCAAAATATTATATCGATCGAGAATAAATGAAATGGATATTTCCATATACTGTATTGTTAGCTTCATTAGGGTTAGCCGGGACTGCTGCTTATTATAGTGTATTTGGACTAAGTAAATTGTTTTCATCTCAGGCAACTGCAGTTATTGTTATGGCTTCAATATTAGAAGCTTCTAAATTAATAACTGCATCATATTTGCATCGACAATGGAAAGCAACCACGTTTCTATTAAAAACATATCTAGTAACTGCAGTCTTTATATTAATGTGTATAACATCATTAGGTATATATGGATTCTTAGTTTCTGCATATCAAGAAACAGCATATGAACTTCAGAATCAAGAATCTGAAATTGCAGTTTTACAATTAAAGAAAGAACGTTACCAGACACTTAGTAATGACATTAGAACCGAGAAGGAATCTTTAAACAAAAATATTACAGATTTGACATCGGGACTTTCAAACAATGTTATACAATATACTAATGCAGAAGGCCAAGTTATCACAACAACCTCTTCAGCTACCCGTAAAGCACTGCAATCAGAATTAGATAGAACAATATCCAGGCGAGATACTTTATATAGTCAAGAAATTATATATTCGGACTCCGTTGGTAACCTAGATCAGCAAATATTAAGAATACAAACAGAATCCAAAGTTTCTGCGGAAGTTGGGCCTATTAAATATGTAGCACAACAAGTAAACCAATCTGTTGACACTGTTGTTAATTGGTTTATACTTCTTTTTATATTTGTATTTGATCCGTTAGCTGTAATGTTATTGATATCAGCAAATCGTTTAATTCAATCTAAACGTAAGCCTGTTATTGAAGAAGCGTGGGATGAAGATCATGCACATGGCATGGCTTTAAATGATATGGATGATAATTTTACAGATGATGTACAAGATGATATATTTGCGGATGCTGATACGTATGATGCATATGTTGATAGACATGAGCCAACACCAGAATCTGATATCTACAATGAAGAACCTCCAGTTTCAAAAGAAAAACCAAAACGAGTTATAATAAGATCAGAAATAAAATGAAAAAATTAAAAGTTACAAAAAAGAATTCAGGATACAAAAAACTACAATGTAAATATTGTGATCGTATTGTCGAACGGGTCAATCAAGATGCAGTTAAAGTTACATGTTGGAAATGCACTAGTGATTCTGTTAATGGAAGATTATTGGATTTACGAAAATAATTTAATATAATAATATTATGTTAGAAGCAGAAAAGATAAATCAGAATTGGGAAATGTATCGATCTAAAGTCAATGACTTGTTCCCTACAAGAAAAGATCAATTAAATAAAATGTATGATGACTTCGAAGATCGAATCGCGATGATGCCGGCATCTTCAATGGCTCATTTCCACAACGCATTCGCAGGAGGGTATATCGACCACGTACTGCGAGTAATGGAATGCACAGAGACATTATATAATACATGGGAATCATCAGGTGCTGATATGTCAGGTTATACTAAAGAAGAATTAATGTTTGCAGCAATGCATCATGATTTAGGTAAAGTAGGATTTCCAGGAGATGGTAATGAAGTTTACCAAATAGAAACATCAGATTGGCACCGAAAGAATATGGGTAGACTATATAAGCATAATGAAAATATTCCTTTCACGATGGTTCCGGATCTATCTATTTGGTTGTTACAAAAATATGAAGTTTCAATGTCTTGGAATGAATATCAAGCTATTAAGATTCATGATGGAATGTATGATGATTCAAATAAACCATACTTTGTAGCAAGATCAGAAAAAGCTAAATTGAAAACCAATATGGCAATTATTTTGCATCATGGTGATCATATGGCAGCACAGATAGAATATGAGCGATGGCGAAATCATAAAGCAGGAACACCTAATCCTATTTCATCAAAGAGTAAAGCTACTAAGAGTACTGCAATGAAAAATTTAGCAGAAAACAATCCCAATATTGGCAACTCTATTGCGGATATATTTAAAGATATGTCATGATTATAACATTTGGAATAACAGCCGGAATATTTTTCGGATTAACAGTATATTTTGCTTATAGAGCATTTGTATTAGCAGGAGTTTTAGCAGATCAAGAAGATTATTATGATAAGGTTAGTCAAACTAACCAATACATGTTCATGAGAATAAAACAATCTTATCAAGCAATGCAAAATATTGATAGATTGGGTGCGTTTGAAAAGGACGACGAGTCAGGAACTACCTTTGACTTATTAAAAGAAGTAATAGAAGAATTAAAAGAAGAATTCGATGCCGAGGAAAAGAAAGAAAAGTAATAATTATTATACAAAGATTCAAGACGTAGCAATATGTGCTTATAATAAGTCAGAGAATCCAGCTCAACGAGAAAAGATATATAGACGATTTATATATCCACCATTCATGAAGCTTACAGAAAATTTAATTAATAAAATGAAACCTACTTATATTTTAAATAAGTGTTCATTTCAAGATTTACAAACTGATCTAGTTACATATTTAACTGCAAGATTAGATAAATTTAAACCAAACGCTGGTAAGTCATATTCATATTATACTCGAACATCATTTAATTATCTTATTGCTGAAAATCAAAAAGCATATGTAAAAGTAAAACAAGATAGAGAGCCTATTGATTTAGATGAGCAAAGAAATATTCCAACAGAAATACATAACACTGATATGCAAGAAATTATAAAGTATTTCATGGATGAGTTTGTTGAATATTGTTATGACAATTTAAATTACATATTTTCAAATCCAACTGATATACACGTAGCAGATTCGGTATTACATTTATTTGAACAAAGAATTAATATTGAAGACTTTAATAAAAAAGCTCTTTATATCTTTATCAGAGAAAGAACCGGACTTCCAACCACAAACGTAACCAGAGTCGTAAAAACATTAAAAAACCTATACGAAACAAAATTTCGTGAGTATGCTAATAATGAGTTCATGAATTTGCCTTTTTAATATTTATTATTAAAGGACATGTATGGATCGAAATGATGAAATATTCAAAGGAACCAGTTTTGCTGACCTTATGCATGATGTTTATCATAATTCCAAAAAGAAGGATAGGCAGATAAATCAACTCATATCTCAGTTACAACCACTAATAAAAAATGCATCAGATGCTACTATTATAGTACCACTCATTAAAGAGTATCTAGACGTAGCAGTTAAGAATGATGATCATCTAGTTAAATTAACCGCAATTGTACAGCGGTATATATCAACTACACAAACAATTACTGGTGCTGATTCTTTGCTTTCAGATGAAGAAAAGCAGCAATTGATTACTATAGCACAATCAACATTAACTCATGAACTAGAAGATGAGATGGAAAAAATTGAAGAAGAAGATCGTGAAATAAAACAAAAGATTGCTGAGGTAAAATCTAAATTAAAGGATAGTAATGCCAAATCATGATGGTTTATTTGATACGGTAATATATGTAGCCGAAGTCAAGCAAAAGACTAGTCCTGGTAATACATATAAAAGAAATAGTGATGTACTGTATCCTGCAGGTAAACGTATGACTATTAATCAGGAAACTGGTGCACAAGAGAAAACAAGAATATCTAGTGCCGATATGTTGTTTGGTATTGATGTGCAATACACGTTGAATGGTCGTTTAAAGTTTATAGAAAACGTAAAACCAATTAATTCTAACATCAAACAAATACCAATACCAGGAGAGTCAGTTTTAATATTTCAATCGTTAAGTCATGAATCTACATTAGAAGAATCATATCCACAATGGTATTACATGTTACCAATGGCGTTGAGTTCGAATACTAATAGTAATATATTACCGACTGTTGGTGAATTAGAATTTGATACTGAATTTGAAGAATCTAAAGTATCGCCTTTACAACCATATCGTGGTGATTTTATGCTCGAAGGAAGATATGGTAATAGTATACGATTTGGTAGCACTATAGATTTTAAAAATAATTATTCTGAACCAGGTAATTGGCGTGGTAATAATATTGGTGATCCTATACTTATTTTGTCTAATGGAAGAAAATACAAAGAAGACAAAGACTTTGTTACTGAAGATATTAATACTGATCAATCTTCTTTATATTTAACAAGCACACAAAAACTACCATTAGTACTAGGAAACAAAGATCAACCTAATTCACTAACAGGGTGTATAACTACAAGCGGTAATGAAACTAATTACGTTGGATCGCAATTATTAGGTGTGTCTGATCGTGTTATATTAAAAGCTCGAAAAGACTTAGCAGTTATCGATTCGCCGTTAGGTATAATTTTAAATTCTACCGGAGCAATAAAATTAGGAAGCGAAGAAGCTTCAGAAAGTATGGTTCATGGAGAAGTATTATTAGAAGTTTTACAAAGTATAATAAATCAATTAAACACCATGGTGCAATGTGGTTCATCTACTGGTACATTTATAAATCTTTCATATGTTAACAAAGCACAGAAACAGTTACAAGACTTATTAAGTTCAAAATATAAAATGGAATTTAAACCAAATAAATAGGATTATATTATGTCAATCATACCACCACTTGATCGTATAACAAAAGTACCAGCATTAGGTGTAGATAAAATACAACAACAGTTTAATAAAATATTAGATTCAATTGTAGATCAGGCCAATAAAACAATTAAAGATTCGGCAAAACTTCCAACTAACGTTAACAGTGATGATCTTAGAGTTAAAAACATAAAACAAAGTTTAGAAAATATACAATTATCAATTACAAAAGTTCAAGAAAATATTCCTAAAATACAAAGTGCGGTTACTGCAATAACTACTATTATATCAACCGCACAAGGAATAAATGCAGCACTTGCTGCAGCACAATTATCTAATCCAGTAACTGCTCCTTTATTTATAGCAATGCAAACACAAGCATTACAAAATCAATTAATTGTAAATGCAATTGAAGCAGTAAAACCATTACAGTCGTTACCTGATCAGATAGAATCTAAAATAACAATATTGATACCAATATTAATTGCTGCAATATCAAAATTAAATACAATAACTAATGATGATGTTGAATTAAATATACCTAGTATTCCGCGCGCGGATAATGTTGAATTAAATGTACTTAATATTCCACTCACAGATGATGTTGAATTAAATACGGATAATAATTATAACGATTTAATACCAACTGAATTCTATAATGAATCAAATGTTTCTGAAACTGATTTAACACAAAGATCAAATTCAATCGAACAATTGGTTGAACAACAACGAAACTTATTGACATCATTGCAAGAAGCACCAAGTCAAGTTTATAAACAAGAAGGAAATCCACCACCAGAATTAGGTAAAATTGGAGATTATTATTTGAATACATCTAACAATGTATCATATGGTCCTAAGATATCTGATAATGATTGGGGAACACCGATTAATTAACATTATACATATTTATAATAAAAAAGAATACACATGGAATCTAAAGCACTTGTAAAAGCACTAAAAATAGCCGTACGAGAGGTTATTAAAGAAGAATTAACAGAAATTCTTCGAGAAGGATTACATTCAACGGTTACAGAATTACAAACAGAATCTGTTGAGAGTAAACCAATACCAATCAAAAAAACTAATAGTAAATCATTATATTCAGATAATAAATTTGCTAATATATTAAATGAAACAGATCCTTTGCGTGAAGAAGGCGTACCTAGTTACGGAGATTTAATGCAAGAAGGAATGGGTAATATGTCATTTACTGCGAACGATGCTCAAGGATTTGGTATGATGCGAAGTGGTAATGCTGCTACACAAATAATGGAAGATCCTGAATCAGGAAAAAATATGCAAGTTGATCCGGTAGTTGCAAAGGCAATGAATCGTGATTATAGAGGATTAATGAAAGCAATGGATAAAAAGAAAAATAAAGGCTTTGCACTATAATGGCATATCGTATACAAACAGTTAATGATACAACAACAAAATCTGAAATTGGATTAGGTGTAGACCTATCATTTGGTAATCCAGGTGTATTTAAAACATTGTATACGACAAATGATCAAGCTAAAGCTAATATTAGAAATTTATTGTTAACAAGAAAAGGTGAACGATACAATCTGATTAATTTTGGTACTAATTTATTAAGTATAGTATTTCAGCCTAGTACTCCTGATATTAAAGAGTTAATCGATTTAGAAATTAACGAAGCATTGAGTTCTTGGTTACCATATATTGTAGTACAAGATTTAGAAATATTAACTGTAGAAGACGATCCAACTTTATTGCACACTATTAAAATAACATTAAAATACACCGTTGATGGATTTAATACTGATGCTATTACGATAACTGCTAGTGAAGATTCATCTACCATAACAATAGATTAATTATGAATGTAAATAAAGACATAACGTATATAAATAAAGATTTTGGTCAATTTCGTAAAAATCTAATAGACTTTACTAAACAATACTTCCCGGATTCATATACTGATTTTAATGAATCATCTCCCGGAATGTTGTTTATGGAAATGGCTTCATATGTTGGTGATGTATTATCATATTATGCAGATAATAACATAAAAGAATCATTATTAGAACAAGCAACAGAACGAAGCAATATATTTGATATTGCAAAAGAATTAGGATATGCGCCTAAAAACGCAATTCCAGCTTATACAGATGTTGATGTGTTTCAGTTAGTCCCATCTATTGGTTCTGGTGATAATGTTCGACCGGATTATAATTATGCATTAACTATTAAATCTGGATTTCAAATAAAACAAAATGATGGACCGGCTGTTTTTAGAACTTTGGACTCGGTTGATTTTGCATTTTCTTCTAGTATCAATCCAACTGAGGTTACCATATACGAAACAGATGATGCTACTAAACAGCCTATATATTATTTGTTAAAGAAAAAAGCAAGAGCTGTATCAGGAACAATTAAAACTACAACATTTACATTTGGGACTCCTATTGCATATGACAAAGTAGTATTACCAGATCGAAATATTATAGATGTTATATCATGTGAAGAGTCAGATGGTGATAATTGGTATATGGTTCCTTATTTAGCACAAGACACTGTATTTGAGTCGATTCCTAATTTAGCAGAAAATGATCCTGATTTATCAGTGTTTAGATCTGCAGCACCTAGTTTGTTGAAATTGAGAAAATCATCTAAACGTTTTATTACTAGATTACGTAGTGATAATTTATTAGAAATGCAATTCGGATCTGGTGTATCTGATAATAATGATGAGGAGATAGTACCAAACCCTACTAATGTAGGAAATGGATTAGCAGGATTTCGTAAAGCAATTGATGTTGATATTGATCCATCAAATTTCTTATTTACTAGAACATATGGTCAAGCCCCAGCAAATACCACATTAACAGTTAAATATACAGTAGGAAATGGTATTACTGATAACGTGCCGGCAAATGTATTGACTTTAGTAGATTTTATAGAATTCGAAGACGATATTAATAATACAAATAATGCAGGTATAGTTAATTTTGTTAAATCGTCTGTAGCTGTAAATAATCCGTTTCCAGCAACAGGTGCTAAGAATCAAGACACACTTCAAGACATAAAAAATAATGCATTAGCTAATTTTGCAACACAGAATCGTTTAGTAACAAGAGAAGATTATATAATTAGATGTTATTCGATGCCAGCAAAATTTGGTAGTGTAGCAAAAGCATATATTGTACCAGATGATCAGATATTACAACAAGATCAAGTTGAAAAGCGTATTCCAAATCCACTAGCAATGAATATGTATGTTTTAGGATTTAATTCAGATAAACAACTAGTAACATTGAATCAGGCTATTAAAGAAAATTTAAAAACATATCTTAATCATTATCGTATTTTAACTGATGCTGTAAATATAAAAGACGCATTTATTATTAATATAGGAGTTAATTTTGAAATTACCGTGCTTCCTAATTATAATAGTAATGAAGTATTGTTAAAATGTGTTTCTGGTTTAAAAGATTATTTTAATATAGATCGTTGGCAAGTTAATCAGCCTATCATAAAGTCTGCAGTTACTAATATTATAGGTAACATCCAAGGAGTACAGACTGTGGTATCTACAAAGATCAGAAATATATATGATTCAAATAATGGTTATTCTGGAAATGTATATGACCTTGCACCTGCAACAAAAAATGGAATAATTTATCCATCATTAGATCCTAGTATTTTTGAAGTAAAATATCCTAATCAAGATATTCGCGGAAGAGTAGTAAGTTCTTAATATCTTTATATTTATACTAAAAGGATATAAAATGGGCGTAATACGGAATAATAGAACAAGTATTGTGGCGGGAGGCCTTATTTCAGCAAGTTATGTTTCTGATGTATATAATGTTTTAACTGGAAATACTGTTGAAAATATTGCGTTTTCTGGATCAGTAAATATCACCGGTAGTTTAATCGGAACACTAACAGGTACAGCTAGTACAGCATCATATGTTACCACAGCACAGACAGCAAGTTACGTTACTACAGCTCAAACTGCTTCTTATGTTGAAAATTCAATTAGTTCTTCTTATACGAGTGGATCGCATGTAATTACAACATCTGGTTCAATTCAATATTTGCAAGTAACTTCAAAGTTTATCTCAGAAGGAACTGCATTTATCTATACAGCATCACTTCCAGCAACAGATCCATCTGTAAATGGACAACTTTGGAGAAGTGGTAGTTATTTAATGATTAGTACAGGTTCGGGAAGTTAATTATGTTTAGAATATTTTATGCAGATAGTGATGCTACTATGTATGAAGCAAATAGCCTTCAATCATATAATACTGGATTAGATGAAATATTAGAAGTTGGAAAGCAATTAGATACTGATGGCGCAACATTAGTTAAATCTAGATTTGTAGTTAAATTTGATATGTCTGAAATACAAGACACTTTAACAAAATATTCTGCAGACTTAAATTCATGTAAATTTGTGTTACAATTATTTACTACTCATGCAACTAATCTTCCTGCAGATTACACTTTAGATGCAAAATTAATGGGACAACCATGGACTAATGGTACCGGTTATTCTACTAGCACCGTTGCAACAACAGATGGAATATCTTGGGCAACGCCTCACGCATCTTGGTCATATTCGCCTAGTGGTTCACAAACATTAAGTGGTTCATCTTGGATATCAAGTAGCCAAGTTATTAACACCGGTGCACCTAGTTTGTATGTATCTGGTAGTGGTCTTGGTGGTAGTTGGCTATGGCAATCTGGATCAGGTGTATTTAATACATCGTCTTTTGATTCATCATATTTTTATCAACCAGGCTTAACTGAAAATGAATCTTTTTCATATAGACCAACTGATATTAATATGGATGTTACAGGTGCAATAAAAACATGGATATCTGGAAGTGGTAATGTGTCTGTAGATAATAATGGATTTTTAATTAAGTTTTCTGAGGCAGATGAAGCTGATGGAACTAAGACCGGTATTATTAAATTCTTTAGTAGAGAAACACATACTATATATGTCCCTAGATTAACGATGTACTGGGATAACAGCACTTTTACAACAGGATCATTAACGTCGGTTAACTTAGAGTCATACTTGACTTACAGCAAGACTAAACCGTCATATAAAGATACTGAGATTACTAAAGTTAGAATATATGCTCGAGATAAATTTCCACAAAAGTCTCCTTCAAATTTATTTCCACTTAAAACAGTAAAATATTTACCAACTACTACATATTATGCAATACGAGATGCTGCTACAGATGAGTACATAATTCCGTTTGATAATATTTATAATAAAGTAAGTTGCGATAGCACAAGTAATTTTATACATGTAGATATGAATAGTTTTATGCCGGAACGGTATTACCGCATAGAATTAAAAATTGAAGATGGGGTTATGGAAGAGTATATTGACGACGAAATTTATTTTAAAGTAGTTCGCTAATGAAAAGTTTAAAAGCAAAACAGTTAGATCCAGTATCGTTACAGCAAACATCTAAGTATATTAAAGATGGATTAACTGTTGTTTCTAATAATACTGATATTATTCCTAGAGACGAAAATGGAAACATTATAGTTCAGTCCGGGTCTTATATGGTTATCGAAACCAATTCTTTTAATTTTGATTCTAAACCAATGTTAGACATATTGGATACCCGTTTTAATTATTTTAGTTTTCCAGTTCAAATTACAATCAATCCGGTTGACATTGATGTTAATTTTGATGTTGATTTTAATATACCACCGATCGACTTATCACCTACAGCACCGGATGCACCTACGGCACCGGATGCACCACCGCCTCCGGAGCAGACATTTGATCGATATAACGACATAGTTCCGACAGACTTGATACGCCGTAATATACAAACATTGTTCGACCGAGACCCAGCAGTATTACAAACTAATAAAGTAGAACGCTTATTTAACAATTTAGATCAGGCTTTAGAAGAAGCA
>Ga0070745_1000998_pt1 | contig 15943 bp, 14 predicted proteins | sample VirMetDEL_Mar_4_FD_77438 | JGI IMG/M metagenome (GOLD analysis project Ga0070745, IMG submission 77438) | Aqueous microbial communities from the Delaware River and Bay under freshwater to marine salinity gradient to study organic matter... | ecosystem: Environmental > Aquatic > Marine > Coastal ...
CTGGCCTTGGGGGGCGATTCCTCCGGTTCCGATGCAGCCGCTGATTGCTAACGATAAAGCGCAAACACTGAGAGCCTTCAGCGCTCGGTTAATGAGAGTCTTCAGCTCTCTGCTGATGCGACGCGGCACGGCGAACGAATTCCTGAGGTGGTATTGCGGGGAGAGGTGGCGCAATTCTAGGCGGCGCCATGGAGGGCGATAAGCTGGCATTCCTGTGAATCTTTGTTACCGTTCAAGCGATAATCCGTTGGTAGGGATCACTGGACGGCGTAACTTTCTGTCACAATTTGGCATCTCCCCTGAGAACTCTCCATGGACACTTTGCAAAACATGCGCGCCTTCAGTTGCGTGGCCGAAGCCGGCAGCTTCACCGCCGCCGCCGCGCAACTGGATACAACCACCGCCAACGTCTCGCGCGCGGTCTCCAATCTTGAGGCCCACCTGCAAACCCGCTTGCTCAACCGCACCACCCGCCGCATTGCCCTCACCGAGGCTGGTAAACGCTACCTGCTGCGTTGCGAGCAGATCCTGGCCTACGTCGAAGAAGCCGAGGCCGAAGCCAGCGGCGCCCACGCCCGCCCCGCCGGACAGCTGAAAGTGCACACCATGACCGGCATCGGCCAGCACTTCGTCATCGACGCGATCGCCCGCTACCGCCGCACCCACCCGGACGTGACCTTCGACCTGACCCTGGCCAACCGCGTGCCGGACCTGTTGGACGAGGGCTACGACGTATCCATCGTGCTGGCCAGCGAGCTGCCGGACTCGGGCTTCGTCTCCCAGCGCCTGGGCATCACCTACAGCATCGCCTGCGCCTCGCCGGACTACGTCAAGGCCAAGGGCTGCGCGCAACGGCCCCAGGATTTGCTCAACCACGCCTGCCTGCGCCTGGTCAGCCCGGTGATCCAGTTGGACAAGTGGACCTTCAACGGCCCCGAAGGCCAGGAAAGCGTGGCGATCAATACGTCGCCGTTCCTGGTCAACTCCGCCGACGCGATGAAAACCGCGATCACCAGCGGCATGGGCGTCGGCCTGTTGCCGGTGTATGCGGCCATCGAAGGCCTGCGCAACGGCACATTGGTGCGGGTCATGCCCACCTATCGTTCCCAGGAGTTGAACCTGTACGCCATCTACCCGTCGCGCCAGTACCTGGATGCGAAGATCAAGACCTGGGTGGAATACCTGCGCGGCTCGTTGCCGGAGATCCTGGCGGCGCACCAGGCGGAGCTGGTGGCGTATGAGTTGAGCGGCAGCCTCAGCGGTGCACGGCTGGCGAACTGATTTCTACCAGGCGATACAAGTCTTTAAATGTGGGAGGGGCGGTGTCCTGACAATTGCCGGCAGGAATGTTAGCGTGCTTGGCATTCTTCCGTAGTCGATGAGCCCGCCTGCAATGAAAAAGACCGTCCTCGCCTTCAGCCGTGTCACCCCGCAAATGATCGAACGCCTGCAACAGGATTTCGACGTGATTGCGCCCAACCCCAAGCTGGGCGATATCAACGCTCAATTCAATGAAGCCCTGCCCCACGCCCACGGTTTGATCGGCGTGGGTCGCAAGCTGGGCCGCGCGCAGCTCGAAGGCGCGAGCAAGCTGGAGGTGGTGTCCAGCGTGTCGGTGGGCTACGACAACTACGATGTGCCGTACTTCAACGAGCGCGGGATCATGCTCACCAACACCCCGGACGTACTGACCGAAAGCACCGCCGACCTGGCCTTCGCCCTGCTGATGAGCAGCGCGCGCCGAGTGGCCGAGCTGGACGCCTGGACCAAGGCCGGCCAGTGGAAAGCCAGCGTCGGCGCGCCGCTGTTTGGCTGTGACGTGCATGGCAAGACCCTCGGTATCGTTGGCATGGGCAATATCGGCGCGGCCGTGGCCCGGCGTGGGCGCCTGGGCTTCAATATGCCGATCCTGTACAGCGGCAACAGCCGCAAGGCCGCGCTGGAACAGGAACTGGGCGCGCAGTTCCGCAGCCTGGACCAACTGCTGGCCGAGGCGGATTTCGTCTGCCTGGTGGTGCCGTTGAGCGACAAGACCCGTCACCTGATCAGCGCCCGCGAGTTGGGGCTGATGAAGTCCAGCGCGATCCTGATCAATATCTCCCGTGGCCCGGTGGTGGACGAACCGGCGTTGATCCAGGCCCTGCAAAACCACACCATTCGCGGTGCCGGCCTGGATGTGTATGAGCAGGAGCCGTTGGCCGAGTCGCCGCTGTTCCAGTTGAGCAACGCGGTGACCCTGCCGCACATCGGCTCGGCGACCCATGAAACCCGCGAAGCCATGGCCAACCGCGCGTTGGACAACCTGCGCAGCGCCCTGCTCGGCCAGCGCCCGCAGGACCTGGTGAACCCGCAGGTGTGGAAGGGCTGACACGGGCCCAGCCCGACACAAAATCGGGTTAAAGCCTGGCTCTCCCGAGTCGATAACCTTCAATAGAAGTTCGTCATCCCTGATCCACAGAAGGTTTTTATGTCCACCACCAAAGCCCGCGCAGACTCACTCTCGCTTCTGCTCTTTACCTTGCGCAGCGGCAAGCTGATGGCCATCAACCTGCTGAAAGTCAGCGAGATCATCCCTTGCCCGCCGCTGACCAAGCTGCCGGAGTCCCATCCCCACGTCAAAGGCATCGCCACCCTGCGTGGCAATTCGTTGGCGGTGATCGACCTGAGTCGCGCCCTGGGGGAAATGCCCCTGGAAGACCCGAACGGCGGCTGCCTGATCGTCACCGACGTGAGCCGTTCCAAGCAGGGTCTGCATGTGCAGGCCGTGAGCAAGATCGTGCACTGCCTGACCACCGATATTCGTCCACCGCCCTACGGCTCCGGCGGCAACCGTGCGTTCATCACCGGGGTGACCCAGGTGGAAGGCGGCCTGGTGCAGGTGCTGGACATCGAAAAAGTCATCCACGGCATCGCCCCGGCGCCGATTGAAGCGGCGCCTACCGACCTGACCATGGAAGAGGCGGAAGTGCTCGGCAATGCGCGGATCCTGGTGGTGGATGACAGCCAGGTCGCCTTGCAACAGTCGGTGCACACCCTGCGCAACCTCGGCCTGACCTGCCACACCGCGCGCAGCGCCAAGGAGGCCATCGATGTGCTGCTGGAACTGCAAGGCACGGCCGCGCAGATCAATGTGGTGGTGTCGGACATCGAGATGTCCGAAATGGACGGTTATGCCCTGACCCGCACCCTGCGTGAAACCCCGGACTTCCAGGATCTCTACGTACTGCTGCATACCTCCCTGGACAGCGCGATGAACAGCGAAAAGGCGCGCCTGGCCGGTGCCAACGCGGTGCTGACCAAGTTCTCCTCGCCCGAACTGACCAAGTGCCTGGTGGTCGCCGCCCAGACCGTGGCGCAACAGGGGCTGTAACCGGTGGCGGAGCATTTCCAACTGCTGCGCCGCGACCTCACCGGCAGCCTGCCTGCACCGCAATGGCCGGCCCATACGCAGTTGGATCATTACCGCGACGAGCTGGCCCCGGCGATCCATGCAGCGCTGCGCATGACCCAGGAGCAAGGGGGAGGCCGCGTTCCCCATCTGCACGCCTGGCAGCAGCTGTTCGTCAGCGACGCCGAATTCGACCCCACGCTGTGCCTGGTGGCCAGCAATGGCGATGGCATTCTCGGCGTGGCGCAGTGCTGGACCAGCGCGTTTATCAAGAACCTGTCCGTGCATCCTTGCGCTCAAGGCCAAGGCCTGGGCCGCGCGTTGCTGCTGCACTGCTTCCAGGTGTTCAAGCAGCGCGGCGAACCCTATGTCGACCTCAAGGTGCTGGAGAGCAACCGGCGCGCCCGACAACTGTACGAAAGCGCGGGCATGGTCTTTGTGTTGCGGGATGTGGTCGCCGACGACTGACAGGCCCTGGCGCATAACTTGCTTCCAGAGCAGCACAACGGTGGATAGAGGTAAAAACCCGTCACTGTTCCTGCGTGCCCTCTGACCTAGCCTGGTGACAGATCCGCCATGAACACCCATTTTTCCTGCGTCGGTTGCGGCAAATGCTGCAGCGATCATCACGTCCCCCTGACCCTGCAGGAAGCCCGCCAATGGGCGGCTGACGGCGGTAACGTCATCGTTCTGGTGGAGGGTTTCCTGAGCAATGGCCTGGGCCTGCCTCAACTGCAGCGCGAACATGCCGAGCGCCGTTCGGTGGTGGTGCCCAGCGGCAACACCGAGGCGTTTGTGGCAATCACCTTTGCCGCCTACAACGCCGGGCGCTGCCGGAATCTTGACGCAGACAACCGATGCCGCATCTACGAGCGCCGCCCGTTGGTGTGCCGCATCTACCCGATGGAGATCAACCCCCATATCCCGCTCAACCCCGCCGCCAAGGATTGCCCGCCGGAATCCTGGGAACAGGGCCCGGCGTTGATCGTCGGGGGTGAATTGATGGACCCGGAGCTGGTGGAACTGATCCAACGCTCGCGCCAGGCCGACCGAGACGATGTGCAGACCAAGGAGGCGGTGTGCGCCTTGCTGGGCATCCGCACCACGGCCCTCAAGGGTGATGGGTTTACCGCGTACCTGCCGGACATGGGCGCGTTTGCCCAGGCGATTGAGCTGGCGGTGGACCGGCCGGCCGTGGCCAATGAGTGGGTGTTTCATGTATCGGGGATGGATATCGCCGAACAGTTGCTGGATGCCGGCGCGCAGATTGCCACCGAGGTGCCGGCCAACTATGCGTTTATCTCGCTGCGGGCGGCGTAGACCTTGAAGGCCGCCGATCAGTGCTCTGCAGGAACGGCGTCAAGGCGGTAGGGCTGGATGATCCGCTGGTACTCGCCGCTCTGCTTCAGTTGTTCAAGGGCGCAGTTGAGTTCGTTGCGCAATGCGGTGTCAGGTTTGCGCACCGCGATGGCCACACCATCGCCCAAAAGCTCGGACGAAATGGCAGGGCCGACGAAGTCGAAATCGTGGCCGTCTTCGGTGTCGAGCAAGGCTTCACGAATTTCTACCGTGCCTTGCAGGGTCGCATCAATCTCGCCGGTTTTAAGGCTGCTGACCAATTCATTGTTGAGCCAGAAACTCTTGACGATGACGCCATTCGGCGCCCACATCGAGCGGGCAAACGCCTCACGGCTACTTCCCAGCAACACGCCGATACGCTTGCCCTTGAGCGACTTTACCCGCGGCTGCAAGTTGGACATCCGGCGCGCCACCAGGCGCGTGGTGAAGGGGTAGAGGTTATCGGTGAAGCCCACCCAGCGTTGTCGTTGCGACGTCGGCGCTATCCCCATGATCGCGTCGAACTTCCTGGCTTCAAGGGAGATGAAATCTTCGGCAAGCACCTGGTCGACCCAGATGCAGCGTGCATTCAACTGCACGCACAGGGCGTTGCCCAACTCGATATTCAAGCCGACCAACTGCCCTTGCGGGTCGCGGCTCTGGAACGGGGGGAACTGTGCAGCAACGGCGAAACGGATTTCACGCAGCGGTGGATCATCGGCCGCAGAGGCATCCGCCGCAAGCAACAGGGCAAACACTACACAGATGTGTATCAGAGCCAAGGGAGACGTCCTTTTCCGGAAAGACCAGCATCGCCCTGCTTCCCCCTGAAATCACAGGGGCAGAGCAAAGGCTGTGCAAGCTTTCAAGAAACGGTCGTAGGCCTACAATCAGAAATTTCAGCAGAGGCTGTAGGCAATAATCGACACGATGTGCGACTTGTTAATCTCAGCGTTTACCCATCGAACGACGAGTACCCGGCGGTGCCATGCCTGGCGACTTGGTATGGCCGTTCTTGGCGCCGTTTTTGTACCACGGTTGGGCCGCATTCCTGGCCCCAGCCAACTCACCCGGCTTGAACGGAAACTTGAACGCCGGGATCTCGGCTTTTTCAACGCCTTCGGCGCTGGCCGGATCGACGTTGTCGGTCGCTTCAACAGGGGGTTGTGTCGGGGAAGTCATGAAAGCTCCGGGGCGTGCAGAAAATGATGCGGGGCCGGCTTGCGGGCCACACTGGCGCGCAGTATACCTGCGAGCTTCAGATCTTTAACCACCACCGGTACGAATGGTCGGAGTTTGCTGACAGCGCTGTCAGTTAGCCGTCACCGTGCTGACCGGGTTGAAGGGCTATAAAGACCGCTCACTCTCCCCATCCTTTGCCCCGGCGCCTCACCCATGCACATTCAACGAAAAACTGCCCTGATCGTGGGTGTCCTCGTGGTCGTGGCGGTTGCAGCCTGGGCGCTGACCCGCCCAGCCAAGGCCAGACTGGCAGCACCCACCGCGATCCCGGTGCGGGTGGTGAGCGTAGCGCAGCAGGACATTCCACGCTTTGTCAGCGGCATCGGTACGGTGTTGTCCCTGCACAGTGTGGTAATTCGCCCGCAGGTCGACGGCATTCTCACCCAATTGCCGGTCAAGGAAGGCCAGTGGGTCAAGGCCGGTGACCTACTGGCCAGAATCGATGATCGCTCGATCCGCGCCAGTCTCGACCAGGCCAGGGCGCAACTGGGCGAAAGCCAGGCGCAGTTGCAGGTGGCGCTGGTCAACCTCAAGCGCTACAAGGAATTGAGCGTCGACGACGGCGTATCCAAGCAGACCTACGACCAGCAACAAGCCCTGGTCAACCAGCTCAAGGCCACCGTCCAAGGTAACCAGGCCGCCATCGATGCAGCCCAGGTCCAGCTGTCCTACACCCAGATTCGCTCACCGGTCAGTGGCCGCGTCGGTATTCGCAATGTGGATGAAGGCAACTTCCTGCGCACCAGCGATACCCAGGGCCTGTTCTCCGTGACCCAGATCGACCCGATTGCCGTTGAGTTCTCTTTGCCGCAACAGATGCTGCCGACCCTGCAAGGCCTGATCGCCGCGCCTGCCAAGGCCAGCGTCGACGCCTACCTGGGTGCCGACACCGACGGCCAGACCGGTGACCTGCTCGGCGAAGGCCACTTGAGCCTGATCGACAACCAGATCAGCTCCACCACCGGCACCCTGCGCGCCAAGGCCGAGTTCAACAACGCCTTGCAACGCCTGTGGCCGGGGCAACTGGTGACCATCAAGATCCAGACCGCCCTCGACAAAAATGCCTTGGTGGTGCCGCCGACCGTGGTGCAACGCGGCCTGGATTCGCACTTCGTGTACCGGGTCAACGGTGACAAGGTCGACGTGGTGCCGGTGCAAGTCACCTATCAAAACAGCGATATCAACATCATCAAGGGCGTGCAGGCCGGTGATCTACTGGTCAGTGATGGCCAGTCGCGGCTCAAGGCCGGTGCCCAGGTGGAGGTGCTCAAGGAACCCCCGCAGGTGATCCAGACCGTCGATGCCAAGGTGCAGCCATGAACGGCAGCCGTTCACCCTCGGCCTGGTGCGTCGACCACCCGGTCGCCACCCTGCTGCTGACGTTTGCCCTGGTGCTGCTCGGGATCATTGCCTTCCCGCGCCTGGCCATCGCGCCACTGCCGGAGGCGGAATTTCCGACGATCCAGGTCACCGCACAACTGCCTGGCGCCAGCCCGGACACCATGGCGTCCTCGGTGGCGACGCCGCTGGAAGTGCAGTTCAGCGCCATTCCCGGCATGACCCAGATGACCTCCAGCAGTGCCTTGGGCTCAAGCCTGTTGACCCTGCAATTCACCCTCGACAAGAGCATCGACACCGCCGCGCAGGAAGTGCAGGCAGCGATCAACACCGCATCCGGCAAGCTGCCCAGCGACATGCCGAGCCTGCCCACCTGGAAGAAGGTCAACCCGGCGGACAGCCCGGTACTGATCCTCAGTGTCAGCTCCGACAGCATGCCCAGCACCGAGTTGAGCGACTATGTGGAAACCCTGCTGGCGCGGCAGATCAGCCAGATCGACGGCGTCGGCCAGATCAACATTACCGGCCAGCAGCGCCCGGCGATCCGCGTGCAGGCGTCCCCCGACAAACTCGCGGCCATCGGCCTGACCCTGGCCGATATCCGCCTGGCCATCCAGCAATCGAGCCTCAACCTGGCCAAGGGTGCGATCTACGGCGAGAACAGCGTGTCGACCCTGTCGACCAACGACCAGCTGTTTCACCCGAAGGACTACGCCCGACTGATCGTGTCCTACAAGGATGGCGCCCCCGTTCAACTGCGCGATATCGCCAAAGTCATCAACGGTTCGGAAAACGCCTACGTGCAGGCCTGGTCCGGCGACACTCCGGGGGTCAACCTGGTGATCTCGCGCCAGCCCGGCGCCAACATTGTCGAGACGGTGGACCGCATCCAGGCCGAACTGCCGCGCCTGCAAGGCATGCTGCCGGCTTCGGTGCAGGTCAGCGTATTGACCGACCGCACCAAGACCATCCGCGCGTCCCTGCATGAAGTGGAAGTCACCCTGCTGATCGCCATCCTGCTGGTGGTGGCGGTGATGGCGCTGTTCCTGCGCCAGTTGTCGGCGACGCTGATTGTGTCCAGCGTGCTCGGCGTGTCGCTGGTCGCCAGTTTTGCCCTGATGTACCTGATGGGCTTCAGCCTGAACAACCTCACACTGGTGGCGATCGTGATCGCCGTGGGCTTTGTGGTCGACGATGCCATCGTGGTAGTGGAGAACATTCACCGCCACCTCGAAGCGGGGCTCGACAAGCGCGAAGCGGCGATCAAGGGCGCCGGCGAGATTGGCTTTACCGTGGTGTCCATCAGCTTCTCGCTGGTGGCGGCGTTTATTCCGCTGCTGTTCATGGGCGGTGTGGTCGGACGGTTGTTCAAGGAGTTCGCGCTGACGGCCACCTCGACCATCCTGATTTCGGTGGTGGTCTCCTTGACCCTGGCACCGACATTGGCCGCACTGTTCATGCGCGCCCCGACCCATCCGGCCCACGACAAACCCGGCTTCAGCGAACGCCTGCTGGCCGGCTACGCGCGCAACCTGCGTCGCGCGCTGGCCCATCAGCGCAGCATGGCCGCGCTATTCGTGGTGACCCTGGCCCTGGCCGTGGCCGGCTACGTGTTTATCCCCAAGGGCTTCTTTCCGGTACAGGACACCGGTTTTGTGCTCGGCACCAGTGAGGCGGCGGCGGATGTGTCGTACCCGGACATGGTCGCCAAGCACAAGGCCCTGGCCGAGATCGTCAAGGATGACCCGGCGGTGCAGGCTTTTTCCCATTCGGTGGGGGTGACCGGCAGCAACCAGACCATCGCCAACGGGCGCTTCTGGATCGCCTTGAAAGACCGCGGTGATCGCGACGTGTCCGCCAGCCAGTTCATCGACCGCATCCGGCCCAAGCTCGCGAAAGTGCCGGGCATCGTGCTGTACCTGCGCGCGGGCCAGGACATCAACCTCAGCTCCGGCCCCAGCCGTGCCCAGTACCAGTACGTGCTCAAGAGCAACGACGGCCCGACACTCAACACCTGGACCCAGCGCCTGACCGAAAAACTGCGCGCCAACCCGGCGTTTCGCGACCTGTCCAACGACCTGCAACTGGGCGGCAGCATCACCCATATCAGCATTGATCGCCAGGCCGCCGCGCGCTTTGGCCTGACCGCCACCGATGTCGACCAGGCGCTCTACGACGCCTTCGGCCAGCGCCAGATCAACGAGTTCCAGACCGAGATCAACCAGTACCAGGTGGTGCTGGAGCTGGACAGCCAACAGCGCGGCAAGGCCGAAAGCCTGAACTACTTCTACCTGCGATCAAAGCTGACCAATGAGATGGTGCCGTTGTCGGCAGTGGCCAAGGTCGACCCACCGACCGTGGGGCCTCTGTCCATCAGCCATGACGGCATGTTCCCCGCCGCCAACCTGTCGTTCAACCTGGCACCCGGTGTGGCGCTGGGTGACGCGGTGATCATGCTCAACCAGGCCAAGAATGAAATCGGCATGCCGACCACCATCATCGGCAACTTCCAGGGCGCGGCCCAGGCGTTCCAGAGTTCGCTGGCCAGCCAGCCGTGGCTGATCCTCGCGGCGCTGGTGGCGGTCTACATCATTCTGGGTGTGTTGTATGAGAGCTTCGTGCACCCGCTGACGATTATCTCCACCTTGCCCTCGGCGGGGCTGGGCGCGCTGATCATGCTGTCGCTGATGGGCCAGGACTTTTCGATCATGGCGCTGATCGGCCTGGTGTTGCTGATCGGCATCGTGAAGAAGAACGGCATCCTGATGATCGACTTTGCCCTGGACGCCCAGCGGGTGCGCGGGCTACCGCCGGAGGAGGCGATCTATGAAGCCTGCATCACGCGGTTCCGGCCGATCATCATGACCACCCTCGCCGCCCTGCTGGGCGCGGTACCGCTGATGCTCGGCGCCGGCCCTGGCGCGGAAATGCGCCAGCCCCTGGGCATCGCGGTGGTCGGCGGCTTGCTGGTGAGCCAGGCGCTGACGCTGTTCACCACACCGGTCATATACTTGTACCTTGAGAAATTTTTCCACCGGCCCAAACCAGCGGCTGAGCTGGCAACCACACATTGAGGCCAAGGCACCGTCCTGGAGCAAAAGGCTCATGCGCGTACTGATTGTTGAAGATGAAGAAAAAACCGCCGATTACCTGCACCGCGGCCTGACGGAGCAAGGCTACGCCGTCGATGTGGCGCGCGAGGGTGTCGAGGGCCTGCACCTGGCGCTGGAGAACGATTACGCGGTGATCGTGCTCGACGTGATGCTGCCCGGCCTCGATGGCTTTGGCGTGCTGCGTGCATTACGCGCGCGCAAGCAGACGCCGGTGATCATGCTCACCGCCCGCGAGCGCGTGGAAGACCGTATCCGCGGCCTGCGCGAAGGCGCCGACGATTACCTCGGCAAACCGTTTTCCTTCCTCGAACTGGTGGCGCGCCTGCAAGCCCTGACCCGCCGCAGCGGCGGCCATGAACCGGTGCAGGTCACGGTCGCCGACCTGTGGATCGACCTGATCAGCCGCAAGGCCAGCCGCAATGGCGTGCGCCTGGACCTGACCGCCAAGGAGTTCTCGCTGCTCAGCGTATTGGCGCGGCGCCAGGGCGAAATCCTCTCCAAGACCTCGATTGCGGAAATGGTCTGGGACATCAATTTCGACAGCGACGCCAACGTGGTCGAGGTGGCCATCAAGCGCCTGCGCGCCAAGCTTGACGGGCCGTTCGAACACAAGCTGCTGCACACCATTCGCGGCATGGGTTATGTGCTGGAGAATCGCAGTGTCGGCTAACTCCATTGCCCTGCGCCTCAGCAGCATGTTCACCCTGGTGGCGGCGCTGATATTCCTGTTGATCGGCGGCGCGCTGTATCAGCAGGTGGACCGCAGCCTGGGCTTGCTGCCAGGGGCGGAGCTGGACGCGCGCTACAGCGTGTTGGAATCCTCTGTGAACCGCTTCGGCACGCCGGACCATTGGGTGAAGATTCAAGCCAAGCTCAAATTACTCGGCGAGGAAGACAAGCGCATCCGCTTCTGGGTCGTCAGCAGCGATCCGACCTACGAGTATGGCAACCCCGATGCGCAGATCCGCGCCTTCGCCGAGGGCCCGACCGGCAAGCGGGATCTGCGCCTGCCGGGGCGCGAGTACCCGTTCAAGGTGCTGGTGAGCCAGTTCCCGGCCAAGGACCAACGCCCGCCGCTGCGCTTCATGATTGCCATCGACACCGAAAACTTCCGCGCCACCCAGCACCACCTGCTGGTGGCGCTGGTCAGCCTGGCGCTGGTCGGCGTGGTGCTGGCGGCGCTGCTGGGGTTCTGGGTGTCGCGCATTGGCCTCAAGCCGCTGGGCAAACTCTCGGATGAAGCACAGAAACTGGCGCCACCGAAGCTCTCCGGGCGCCTGCAACTGTCGCCGCTGCCGCCGGAGCTGAGTCAGTTCGTCAACTCGTTCAACGCCACTCTGGACCGCGTGGAACAGGCCTACTCGCGCCTGGAGTCGTTCAACGCCGACGTCGCCCACGAACTGCGCTCGCCGCTGACCAACCTGATCGGCCAGACCCAGGTTGCCCTGACACGCGGGCGCTCGGCCGAGCACTACTTCGAGGTGCTGCAATCCAATCTCGAGGAATTGGAACGCCTGCGTTCGATCATCAACGACATGCTGTTCCTCGCCAGCGCCGACCAGGGCAGCAAGGCCACCAAGCTGAGCGAAAGCTCCCTGGCCGATGAAGTGGCGACCACTCTCGACTACCTGGACTTCATCCTTGAAGACGCCCAGGTTCAGGTACGCGTGCATGGCGACGCCCGGGTGCAGATCGAAAAAGCCCACCTGCGCCGCGCCCTGATCAACCTGCTGAGCAATGCGGTGCAGCACACCGCGCCGGGGCAGGTGATCGATGTGAACATCGACGTGCTGGAGCATCAGGTGGCAATCGGCGTGACCAACCCTGGTGACGTGATTGCCAGCGAACACCTGCCCCGGCTGTTCGAACGCTTCTATCGGGTGGACGCGTCGCGCAGCAACAGCGGGGCGAATCACGGCTTGGGGCTGGCCATCGTCAAGGCGATTGCCTTGATGCACGGCGGTGATGTGTTCGTGCGCAGCGATGTCAGCGGCAATACCTTTGGCATTACCCTGCCGGTCTAGACATCTCCCCCATGGCCCTCAGCATCACTGTTGCTGTTTTGGCAACAGTCATTATCTTGTTACACTCTGTATCGCAGCGCTCGCCTGCGTTAATTTGACGCATCGATGAGCGCGACGGCAAAGGCAGCTGACCCGCTTACCCGAATTTCCCTCGACTTATTTCCAGGGCTCTACACTGGGAATCTGTCTTAAAGCCGCTGACTTCAGCGGCTTTTTTTTGCGGTAAAAAAAGGCCAGGCACACCCCCACGACACTGGCCGTTTTCGATTGACCAAAGGAGCTCCACCGGTGAAGAACTCGCTGACGTTCACCCCGTTATTCCTCGCGATTGCAGCAACGATCGTTCCCCTTGCCCACGCGGCAGACACCACCCCCGCCGACGGATTCGTCGAAGGCTCGCACCTCGACATCAACACCCGCAACTACTACATGAACCGCGACCGTCGCGACCTCCACACCGATGACAGCAAGGAATGGGGCCAAGGTTTTATTGGCACCTTCGAATCCGGCTACACCCAGGGCACCGTCGGCTTCGGCCTGGACGCCCACGCCATGCTTGGCCTCAAGCTCGACGGCGGTGGCGGCACCGACGGTTCCAGCATCCTTCCCTACGGCAGTGCTGACGGCAGCGGCAAAGCGCCCGGTGCGTTCTCCACCGCAGGGGGCACCTTGAAGATGCGCGCCTTCGACACCGAGCTGAAGGCCGGTGACCTGTTCCTCAACAACCCGGTGATCGCCGGCGGCATGACGCGCATGCTGCCGCAGACTTTCCGTGGCGTGAGCCTGAGCAACCACAGTTTCGACGGCTGGATGCTCGAAGGCGGCCAGGCCAGCTTCACCAAGCTCTACAACCAGAGTGGTCACCGACGCATCGGCACCAGCTATGGCGCATTGCCCAGCAACGCTGACAGCCAGCACATGAATTGGGCGGGCGTGTCGTTCAGCGGCATCCCGGGAGTGACCAGCAACCTGTACGCTTCCGAACTCAAGGACGTGTGGCACCAGTACTACTACGACCTGGACTACACCTACGCGCTGAACGACCTGGTCAGCCTCAACCCGGGCCTGCACTACTACCACACCCAGGACACCGGCCAGTCGCTGCTCGGGGATATCGACAACAACACCTACAGCCTGCACTTCACCGTCGGCGTGGGCCACCACAGCGTCACCGCCGCCTACCAGCGGGTCAACGGCAACACGCCGTTCGACTACATCAGCCAGGGCGACAGCGTGTACCTGGACAACTCCCAGCAATACTCGGACTTCAACGGCCCCAATGAGCGCTCATGGAAGCTCAAGTACGCCTACGACTTCGCGGGCCTCGGCATGCCTGGCCTGACCTCGGCGGTGTCCTACATCAGCGGCAAGACCGACCTGACCAAAGTCGACCCGCAAAGCCGTGGCTACAGTGCCTGGTACAGCGCCGATGGCAAGGACGCCAGACACTGGGAACGGGATATCGATGTGAAGTATGTGGTGCAGGGCGGCAAGGCCAAGGATCTGGCGATGCGCCTGCAATGGGCAACCAATCGTGGCAGTCATGGCTACTCGGCGGTGGACCGGGATGTGGATGAGTACCGAGTGATCGTCGACTACCCGATCAACGTGTTCTAACGCGCAGATCTTTCTTTTTAACCGAGTATTTAATTTTCATCGGGTAGAACTAAACTGCCAGCATCCACATCGCTGAAGTCTGCCCGATGAGTCAACGCCGTGTCCGTACCCTGGCCGCACGCCCAGAACTGTTAATGGTTCTGGGCAGCGGTATCACTGTTGTCTTGATCGTGGTCATCGTCGCCGCGTTGCTGATCCGCGAACACGCCAGCACCCTGCAGGCCGCTACGCGCTCAACCACCAATATCGCCCAGTTGATCAACGCCGACGTGCTACGGAACGTCGAGCTCTACGACCTGGCACTCAAAGGGTTGATTGCCGCCAAACAACGCGAAGACCTGTCCCAGGTTACGGCGAATATCCAGCACCTGGTGCAGTTTGACTTGTCCACTGCCGCACCTTTCAAGGGTGAAGTGCTGTTGTTGGACGCCGACGGCGCGGTGATCGCGGACTCTTCCACCCTGCAGCCCACCCCGCGCAACTTTGCCAGCCGCGATTACTTCCAGGTGCATGCCAAAGACGCCCAGGCCGGTTTGTTCATCAGCCGACCGTTCAAGATCCACTGCGATTGCGACCAGGTCTGGCGCATGGCGTTCAGTCGGCGCGTATCAGGCCCCAATGGTGAATTTGCCGGCGTTGCCGTCGCAACCATGCGCCTGGCGTACTTCGATCAGCTTTTCAGTACGCTCACCATCGGCAACGGCAGCAGCGTCAACCTGCTGAGCAACCGAGGCATTTTGCTCGCCCAGCAACCGCTGCTGGAGCGCGACATGATCGACAAGGACCTGAGCGAACGTCAACTTCAAGCGCATGCTGCGCGAAGGCAGTGGCAGCTTCCAGGCCATCTCTGCCATCAGCGGCAAGGAGCGCCTGTACACCTTCACCAATGTCGGAGACCTGCCGCTGATTGTGGTGGTGGCCCTGTCCAGTGAAGATGTATTCGCCCCCTGGAAGCGCGCCGCACTGCTGACCAGTGGCGCCACGGGCATCCTGTGTATCGGCTTGTTATGGCTGACCTGGATGCTGCGCCGGGAACTGCGCCGCCGTTATCGCGCAGAGCGCGTCCTGTCAGAACTGGCAGCCACCGACGCCCTGACCGGCCTGGCCAACCGCCGCATCCTCGACGAACGCCTGCGCCTTGAATGGGACCGGGCGCAACGTTCGCTCGAACCACTGACTGTGCTGATGATCGACGTGGACCACTTCAAGGCCTTCAACGACCGCCACGGCCATCATGGTGGCGATGCAGCACTGCGCACGGTGGCCCAGGTTATCAGCGCCAATATCCGCCGCCCTGCCGACCTCGCAGCGCGTTACGGCGGCGAGGAGTTCGCGGTGGTGCTGCCCAATACGGACGCCAAGGGCGCGTGGGTCATCGCCGAGCATATCCGCAGCAGCATCGAACATTTGCCGCGGGTGGCGGGGGATGAGCAGCCGATCACGGCGAGCATCGGCATGAGCACCCGGGACAAGCGCAGCCGGATGTCCCTGGAGGGCTTGCTGCTCAGTGCGGACCGGGCGTTGTATGAGGCCAAGCACACGGGGCGCAATCGGATTGTGGATGCCAGTGAGGGGTGATGATCGCCACCACGCTGCGCATGGGAACGAGGGAGGCGCGTCACAGGCACATAAAAAAAGGCCACCCGAAGGCAGCCTTTAAAAACTAAAGAAAGAGAGTTGTTACTTACACCGCCGCAACGGGACGCATGTAAGAGATCGGTGCGGTGCTGGCATCTTCGAAGGTCACGACTTCCCAAGCGTCTGTCTGCTCAATCAACTTGCGCAGCAGCTGGTTGTTAAGGGCGTGGCCCGACTTGAAGCCTTTGAACTCGCCTATCAGGCTATTGCCCAGCAGGTAGAGGTCACCGATTGCATCGAGGATC
>Ga0070745_1001003_pt1 | contig 15916 bp, 37 predicted proteins | sample VirMetDEL_Mar_4_FD_77438 | JGI IMG/M metagenome (GOLD analysis project Ga0070745, IMG submission 77438) | Aqueous microbial communities from the Delaware River and Bay under freshwater to marine salinity gradient to study organic matter... | ecosystem: Environmental > Aquatic > Marine > Coastal ...
AGATGCTGTTTATGAAATCTTAGCTGCTAAAGAAGATTATTTGAAAGAGTTAGATATGTACTATGCTGATTTAAAATCTGCAAGAAATATGTATCAGTCAACTGACCACGAACAAGCTGATAAAATAGCTGATAACGTTATTAAGTACAACTTGTTTATTGTGATGTTGATGGTTGTAATTCAATGTCTTGTTATAATGTTTGTTGATGGGAAGGTTGCTGCTGTTATTACAGGTATAGTTGGTACTGTCACAGGTGCTTTACTACAAGAGAGAAACACGGTAATAAACTTCTTTTTTGGTAGTTCAAAAGGAAGTAAGGATAAAGATAAATTTTAAGATATGTTTATAGATGTACCTGTAGTTGATAAGAAAGGGAATAGAGAGTCTTATTTACTAAACATAAATAATATTAATTATATGAGACGTTGGGTAGGAACTAAAGGTATGCTACAAACTGTAGTTTATTTTAATTCTACTGACAAATATATTATTGTTGACAAAGAGAGAGACGACCTTGCACAAATTATATTGAACAAGGCAGTCTCATTTATAAGTAGTTGATGATAGTGAAAAGCTACTGTGTAGTTTTCTCTTTGATGATGTGACGTTTTATAACGTTATCAATCTTGTCGTTGATAAGTATTCTTGTATGTTTACCAAGTTCAATATCGTTAGGGTATTTAAACTTTAGTGCTAATACTTCCTTACCTATTTCAATTAGTTTCTTTTCGATTGGTTTTAATGCGTTGCTTTCCATAGTCTTAATCTTGTTAAATGTTTTCTTTTAATAAGGTCATTAAATTCTTTATTGAACTCTGCGTTGTTGTGGCATCTACGACATAGTGCTACGAGATTTTCTATGACATCTTTTCTTCCTGTTGGGTCTCCACCCATTCCTCTTGCATCTATGTGGTGTACATCCACAGCTCTGTTGTTACAGCCTACACATGGAACTAAATCGTCTATACCGTATTGGTAGAAGTCCATGTATATCTTAGTGTGTCTTTGCATGGCTATATGTTTTACATCTACACCATTTAGCGTACAAGTCACATCTCTTACATTTCTTACCGTATTTCTTTTTGTCACGGTCTTCTATTTGTTTTACAATGTCTTGTTTTTTTGATGTTTGTTCGTCATCACATGGGAATCTATTTTCCATTTGCTTTTTTATTTATGTAATTAACTAATAATTCTCTACTGTTTAAGTAATTCTTTATTAGCTTATGAAGTTCTTCATCAGGATAGTCCTTTGCGTTTATCTTCTCTGCTATATCTTTAAGTCCGTATGCTGATATGTTATCTTCAAGATACTTAAACTTGTTTCTTATAAACTTGTCAAACTCTTCCTTGGTTACATCTTCAGCAATAAGTCTCTGCCACATTTGTAATTCATCCATCGTTAACTTGTTTTAGGTTTTCTTCAATAGCTCTCCAAGCTCTCCACTCTTGGAACGTTTTCAATTCTCTCTTACCACTCCCATTAAGAACCTCTCTCACATAGAGTTTGTACTCAGGGAAATCAGGATACTGTTTATTGGTAGCAGCATCTTGTCTTTCTTTGATTCGTCTCTCTCTTCTGTTCATTTGCTTAGTTTTTTGTTAGCACCTGTAGGCATTACTGCTGCTCTGTGATAATGGTTAATTACATCTCTTGCATTACTACAGCTTACTAATGTAAATAATAAAATAATTCCAATTAGTTTTTTCATACACTCCTTATTTTTTCTTTTGCTATTTCAAACAAACTTGCAACCTTCATGTGTTGGTCAGCCAACGTAGAGTCTTTGTTACCTTTATACATCAGGTCTATAGTTCTGTTTACTTGCTTTATTAATTCTCCTGTAAAGATATTAGGAAATACTGCATTAGCGTTATCTAACTCGTCTATTATTGCTAATAATCCTGCTATAGATATTGTTGCGTCTTGGTCATACATCTTAGGATTAGTGTTGTATAACTCTCTCCTCTCTTTAAGTTTCTCTGATTTTGTTTTTTTCTTACTCATCTTTGTTTTATTTTTTTTATTGTTAGTAAACATTACTTAGTTTGCTCTATTGCTTCAGAAATTATTGTTTGCCAACCTTTACTTAACTCTGCAACGCATCTAAGTTCTTGACCTTCTGAGAGTTTAAACCCATCAGTATTAAGAATTTCTACTACTGTTGTATAATGGTAAACTGTATCGTAATGTTCTAAAGGTTTATCATTAATATTATCCCATAAAATAAAATCTTCTTTACTAATATTTTTCATATTTGTTTTGTTTTAAAATATATAACGTATTGTGTTCCACGGAATAATCCTGTCATGTAATGCTCTCCATTCGTTTATCCATTGTCCTTTAAACTCTGAAGCGTACCTAACATTATTACCACCATACTCAGAAATCTTTTCTTCTTGTATTGAAGGATTCCACAGAAGGTTCTCTCCTAATCTATTCTCTGCTAAGTTTCTCTCGTGTAGAGATATGTTGTGTGTGAGGAAGATAACTTCAGCAAATACTTTATCCTTGTGTTCGTCAGCTATTAGGTCATTCACTTGGTTAAACAATTCTTCATAGTCCTTTAACCAATCAGGATAATAAATCACAGGAGAAAAGTTTAGGTGTACATCATACCCTGCTTCTATTAGCTCGTATGCAAATGCGATTCTTTTATTTATGTCAGGTGTATTTGGTTCTAATATTTGTTTTACGAACTCAGGCATTAAACTCATCCTTATTCTTACTTTTCCTTTAGGGTTAAATGATAAGAACTCGTAGGGTATTGTCTTGGTTGCCAATGTAGCCATAGCTATAGGGTGGTCTCTAAAGAACTTAAATATTCTTTTCCAATCATGATACTTCCTATGCAAAGCAAAGTCCTCGTTACAACTAATATCGTAAGTAACATACTCAGGGTGTGTTTGATTTGGTTTCTCTACTGTAGTAAACGCTACGTGAGAATTTATCTCTGTAAGTATATCTGTTACGCTTTTGTTATCTGCTATTGTTAGTCCTTCAGGTTTGTGTCTTTTCATGTAGCAATAACTACAGTCGTATAAACAACCATGTCCAAAGCTTGGACTAATGAAGTCTGAGCTTCTTCCTGATGGTCTAATCTTCATTGACTTCCTTTCTGTTGTCATTATTATTTTATTTTTTTCTTCCATTGTTCTTTGATATTAATTATTAATAACTATATTTGTCCTATTCATTGTCTAAAGGATTTGAATTAAGGATTAATAACGTTTTAGCATTAGAGCCTACACTTATTCGGTGTAGGCTTTTTTGTTAATCAACGTCAATACTATTAAGTATAGCCATCATTGCTTCAGCTCTTTGCCTTACAGATGTAACATAATCCTTACGTAAGCTTATATCATTCTCAATCCAATACCCAAGGTTAGACGCAACTAAATTACGTATGATACCCTTTACCCTTATGTGATTAATTATCTTGCGTATGCGTGGCTCTGATATTTGTTTATAGCCATGCTCTCTTAATCCTTTACACATTCTGTGGTTGGTAATAGCATTTTCTTTACCAACTTTAGTTTCTAATCCTTTCTGTATTGCAGGTAAGAGCACACTCTTTTCGTACTCTGTAAGAGGTTCTGTCTGTGGTTCAAATCCTAATATCATATCTTTAACTTTACATATTTATCATTTAATAACTTAATCAGTTTATCTACAGGCATTCCCATTTCTTCTGCTATAATTGTCAGCATAGATACAGGTAGGTCTCCTTTCTTTAAGTGATAACCCATTAACTGTTTACTGATTCCTATCTTCTCTGCGAAGTGGGATTGTTTCAATCCCTTCTCCACAAAGAATTTTTTCATATCGTATTTTATTATCATAATACTCCTTCCATTATTGACTCGTCTATCCTGATATGTAGAGGGTCTTCAGAGAAATAGAACTTAAACTTTTCAATAAGCTCTAAGGTTTCTTCCCAACCTTCTTGTAGTTTCTCAGCACTAACCTCGTAGAACGCTACTCTAAACGGAGCTTTCTTTTCTACAACTAAGAATCCGAATCTGTTTGCTTTAAACATTTTACAGTACATACCTGCTTGTCGGTAGTACCCATACTTTTCACAAGACTCTTTAAAAGAATCTAATCTTATATCTGATGAAGTCTTGATATCTATAATCCATTCTCCATCTGTCTTAACTATATCTCCCTTAGATTTAACAGGTACTCCTGCTATCTTGGCTAATGATATCTGCTCATATACAGCATCACTTAATAACTCTTGAGCTTTAGGCTTTGACTGTATTGAAGCAATCATTCCTTGTACTTCTAAGAACTCTTTATCTTCAAGGATACACATACCTTCGTTTTCTTTTTTAAAGTTGTCCATCCATTCTTTATTAGCTTTAGTTCTTAATGTCTTATCAGGTTCAGGCCAATCAGATTTACTCCATACCTTTACCATTGATATAAACTTGTCAGGCTCAAGTATTCCTTTGTGAACTGCGTCTCCTATAGAGAGAGCTGTTGTAGATAGATGACCACCACCTTCTAAGTATTCTTTTAATGTTGCAGGAGATTCTTTTAATTTCCCTAACATAGAGTTTGTAATGTAACTTCTATCATCATAGTAGTTATCATCGTTAATCATGTCCATACCTGCAATGTGATGTGACTCTTCTACTCCGTTGAAAATGTTAATGTCTGTAATCATAATGTCTTAATTTTAAATTCTATTCTTGGATTAATTTTGTCAAGTGCTTTGTTTGCTACAATACGTACACACTTGTTATCATTACGTATTGTTTCTGTTTTCTGTAAACAATCAAGTACAACCTTTAGACTGTTGTCGAGGTCTGCTCTCTGCGAGGGATAGAATACATCTATTTCAAATTCAAAGTATGTGTTTATATCTATACCTCTCAGGTCAGGATGTAATTGTATGTAAAAGTTATTCTCGTAGTCCTTCAATGCTTTTGTTTTAGCTAATGAGCTATGAGCTTTTATACCTTTTCCTACTGTAATAATTTTATAACAATTACTTTTAGAAGGTGTGTTACCATAAATTGTTCCTTCGTATATCATATCCACTCTGTTTGGTCAGGGTCAGGAATAAGTAAGTCGTACTGTGCCCAATACATTTGTATCTTATCTTTAAAGTCCATGAACTCTACAGTTGTCATCTCACTTGTTCGTTTGATTTTGTATATCGTACAAGGTGTATTGAAGATAGGCTTAACTTCTATTACAGGTTTGACTACCATGTTTAAATGGTACTGATTAACATCTTCCTTAGAGTATCTCTCTCCCTGAGTTTCTAATAAAAAACTTTGTATCATTGGTATAGCTACACCGTAGTACCAATTATTTTGTTTGATGCTGCGTTTAGCTTGATACTTTTTAATAGTTACATAGACATCTTGTCCATCAACTATCTTTAACTTTTGCTGCACGTAATCTTTGGCATAGAAATCAATCTTACCATCGTCACACTTAGCCTTAAACATTAACTCACTCATTGATTAAAAATTTTAATTATTAAAAAACTTATAACATTTTTTATTTGCTATTTATACAAACTTGCAACATAAGGACTATTACCATAATCCAACAATATGTATTTCTCTCCTTCTTTTCCCCAATTATCATGATTCCAAAAATCACAATTATCAAAATCAAATTCAGAGATTAAGATTTTTATTTTATCGACTTCACTTTGTGGCACTTCATTAATTGTTGTATATCTTTTTTGGCAAATAACACCTAAACACATCCACTTCAATTCAGCTAATGGTGCTTTGTGTTTGTATTTATTCCAAATTCTTTTTTCATTGTACCCTTGAAGCCATCCCTTTCTGCAAATTGGAATCTTAATAACAAAATTTTTAAATATAATTACGAATCTTGTTGAGTATTTAAAACAGCAAATACTATTCATATCTTTTAAATTTAATAACGTTATAAAAAATACACCCTACTATTTTACAAGCAGGGTGTATTAATTAATTAGAATGGCCAATCATCGTCATCATCATTAGTTGATTGACTTGATTCGTTTTCAAAGTCAGAAGCAAAATCATTTACTGCGTTCTTAGGAGCAGGTGTTCCGTTCTTTTCTTGCCAAGCTGCTAACTCTTTATCGTACTCAGCTTTCTTTGTAGCTGATAGAGGTACAAACATTTTAGATTCATTAACGTTCAAAGTCTTGTCTGCTTTACCTGAATACCAATAAACCAAATCAGTAACAACAATAGGTTTACCATCCTTGCTACCGTATATAACTCTCTCTACTTCTTTAAGTGCAACCTTACAGTTCTTTCCTATTGCACAATCTAACAGGTCTCTACCTTTGTTTAGTTTGATATCACATCCAAGATTCTCAAAGTATTCTTGCATAATTTTCTTCTTGATATCTGATTTGTTCTTAGGTTCTCCTTGTTTAGGCATCCATAAAGTAAACGTAGTTTTCTTACTTGATACTGTATCTTCCAATGTAAATCTTACAAATGGAGATTTGTTATATCCCTCTATGTCTTGAGACCATCTGTATTCAATCACTCTTAGGTCATACACACCTTTTCTTTCTAAGTATTCGCTTTGTTTTGTTTCGTTTGTAAAGTCTAAACTTTCCATAATAAAATTGATTTTACAAAGAACCCCATAACATGAGGTTCTTTAATTGTTTAACATTTAAATTTTTAATTTGATTTGGATTTATTTCTACATATAAAATCCTGTGTAGTTCGTTATCTTCTACCTCATTGATGATACCTAATACTTCGTCTCCATTCTTATGAATCAATACTAATATACCACCAACTTGTATAGAAGGATAATAATCAACTACGATTTGATAATCTTCTCCTGCTTCGAGGATAGAATGTATCTTATGCTTCTGCTCGTCTGCTAATAAATACATATTACCCTTGTCTTCTAAAGTCATCAGCTTCATCTTCTCCAAATACACCCAAGCTATAAGCTTTAGTCATCTTTAATACTACACGAGAGAGAGCACGTTTCTCTGCCATCTCTAAGTAATAGTTATTCTGACAGTTCTTTGGATACGCTGAACCAAATGTCTCTACTACTTCAACATTACCGTTGTTGTCCTTCATTGTACCTACTGCTTTAATAGCAGCATACTCAGGTGCACATTGAACAACCTCGAACTTAACATCAATTCTTTTAGCGAATTGAATTTTCTCTATACCTGTACGAGTAATAATGATATAGTGCTTGTGTCTATGCACATCTTCTTGTACTAATCCACACTCTTGGTAAAGAGCTTTTAATTGGTCTGCTTTTGTCATTGTCTTGTTTTCCATTTTCTTAAACATTTAAAGATTAATAATTAATTGTTGCACATCTTAAATAAGAAAGCCGAATCCTGTGCATTTTTATTCGACCTCTTTGACATAGTTCCTGTAAAAGGATTGAACCAAACATAGAGTCCTTTCTCTAAGTCCATACCATTTATTAGTATGTGCTTTGTTACTTCTGCAACTTCTCTGCTGTCAATCCTACTAAAGGATAACGTTTCTATTTTAACAATCATACGCATTTGTTTTACAAAGGTAAAAAAATATTTTACATTCTATTATTTTTATTAGACTTTTTTACATAGGTTTTGAACAGTCCGTTGCCTTTGAATAACTTGTAGTTTTTCATCAGCAACTTCAGTCCATTAAAAAAGTGTTTAATAACTATAGAGACGTAGAGTTCATCTCTCTTAGATGACTCGGCTGTTTGCTTAACAATTTCCTTCCAACTTGTTTTCATCAGAAGGCAGGTTGTTCGCATGAGTTCAGGTCTGTCATCCCTGTTTCTTCAGGGGATATGAACAGTACATTGTTAGGCATAAACTTTAGGTATGCTGTACCTATACCTACGTTTCTACCCTTAGCGATTATTATCTCTGCATCCTGTATCTCTCTTGGATTCTCCATAGTGTAATACTCTTCACGGAAGGCAAACATAATTGTATCGGCTGCTTGTTCTATCTCTCCTGATTCTCTTAGGTCTGACAGTACAGGTCGTTTGTTATCACGCTGCATTAAAGCTCTTGATAGTTGAGATAAGGCTACGACTACTATGTTTAGCTCTTTAGCTATGTTCTTTAATGAACGTGCTATCTTGGCTACTTCTTGTTCTCTACTTATTCTCCCACCATTAGCTGTTATTAACTGTAGGTAATCTATAAACACAACATCTATATCGTTCTGTATCTTTAACTTTTTTATTTTGTTAAGTACATCTGTTAGCGATGTTGTTTGTCCATCCATTGTGAATGTAGTTCTTTCTAACTTTCCTATTGCTACGTGTAACTTATCCCAATCACTTGTGTCGAGGTCGTTGTATCTAATGTTACGAACTTTAATTCCTGTTTCCATAGATAACAATCTCGTTAAGAGTTGGTTGTTAGACATCTCCAATGAGAATATAGCTACATTCTTTTGGAACTTTAGAAAGTTCTGCAAGAGTTTAAGCATGAAGCTTGTCTTACCCATTGACGCTGCACCTGCAACTATAATCAAATCAGAATACTCGAACCCACCAATTACTTTATCTACTTCAGGTATGTAAGTAGGTAGTAACTTTTGGTCAAGACTTTTCTGTTGATTATCTATAAAGTCTCTTAACCCTTGCTGTATTGATACTTCTGTTCTACTCTTTTGATTAGAAGCTTCTGTTATCTTATCAGTAATATCATCAATGATATCCTTTACAGGTTCTCCTTCATCAAGAAGTTTAGTAGCGTTGTAACAGGTCTCATATACTATTCGTTTAGCTCTGTATATCTTTAAGATATCTATGTGCTCTACTACATGAGCTGCACTTGCAACAACATTTGTTAAGGTTGAAACTTTGTAAGGCCAATTAATTTCCTTCATTCTTTCATCCTTCAGTCCTTTCTTTAGTTCAGCACACTTATGAGACACAGTAAGTATATCTATCTTAGAAACAGAAGATACTTTAACTATAGCTTTGTAGATAAACTTGTTACTTTCATCAAAGAAACAATCTTCTGAGAGAGAGTCGGCTATCCTGTAGAAACAATTCTCTTCAATAAGTATTGCACCTAATACAGCTTCTTCTACTTTTTCATCATACATCATAGGCATTTATTTTTGTTTAACATATCTAATAGAATCTATATTACCTACAAAGATAATATGACTTCCTTCTTTTATTACTACACTTTTAGGTAAAGCGTTAATGCTTAAAGACTTTCCTTTAAACGTTGCGTACTTACCATTAGTGTATGCTACTTGAATCTCTTTCATGATAACATATAATCTTTTTTACAATCATTACACACATAGCAGTTCCAATTTCTATTGTACTTTACTGAACTGTTTGTTATACCACAGCAGTCACACCATTCATTCTCTTCTTGGAATAAACTTTTCTGACTTGACATAAAGCTGTTATCAAAAGACCTTTCAAATCCACCATACCAAAAGTCATTCTTGTAGTGACTTGATTTGGTTGCATCTTTATAAGGCTTTGATATTAAGTATCCTTCATGCTCATGCCAATTACCATACATGGTGTGTCCATATCTGTTGTTTGCAATAAACAATCTACTCCCATCTATAAACTTCTCTATTAGAGATTTTACTGTTGCGTTTTTAAACAGGTCATTCATAGATAGCTGAGACATATACTCGCTTACAAATCTGATTGTGTCAGAATGTTTTGCTTTCTTGTCATTCAAGTCATGTATCACACCGTTGTGCATTACAAACATTGTCTTGTCTGTACTCTCTGCTTTAACTGCACTAACTCTACCTACATCTTCGTGTACGATAAATGGGTGCGTGTTTGCTGCGTCAAGATTACCTGATGTTGCCCATCGTAAATGATACGCAATGAAATCATTCTTACTAAGATTTAATTTCTTAATTGTTTGATTCAATTCTTTCTCAGACATCAAACCTTTTATCATTTGATATCTCTTAGAGTTAGCTCTCTTAAATATAATACCTGCTCCATGTGGATTATCTGTCCACACTTCTGATATCATCTTGTTAGGTACTAATTCTTTTCCGTTTTCTTTAATAATAATTAAGCACATAAAGCGTTGTTTGTTAAATTTCTTTTCTTAAAATGTTTTAATAATGTTTTGTTTGATGTGTTCGTATGTATATACTTTACAAACATTGACCACAATTTTTCTTGGTCGTATCTTTTAATACAACTATAACCGTGGTTGTTACAGAAAGATATTAATGCGTGTACAAATTCTATACTTGCCCAAAATCTTTCATGCTGAGTTGTACTTCTAAAGATTCTAAACTCTACAGTAGGATGTCTGTCTGAAAAGTTGATAGCTACATACCTGTTTTCTTCTGCTGAGTATGGGTATGTATCTTTCTTTGAGTTATACCCACCGTAGTTATAACTACTTTCATACTTACAGTACCTGTAGTTACCGTTACGTTGTGCGAATCTCTGTATATAACTTCTGCAATTATCTGTAAACAACAACACTTTCCACCACAGTATAGGACTGTAAGCTTCCTTTGTTACATGTACATGGATACCACATTTACCTGAGTCATAACCTCTACCTCCGTTCTCATGAACTTGCTTCAATATATTTCTCCAACCAAATTGTTTTTGATATTCAAATGTCATTGGTTGTGTAATAATTTCAAAGCCATCAATAGAAGCATCTTCCTTACAGTATATTTGCTCTTCGTTAGCAAGTAATGTACAGTTAGAAGCTACATCTCTGTAGTAATCATTAGGTGTATCTACTTCTAATTCTACACCGTAGTATGGTGCTTCTCTTTTTAGATACTTACCTGTCATGTTCTCCCCTTTAACTTTATTAAAGTTTATTGTTGGATTGTAGAAGTATCTTTGTATTACAACTTCAGGTTCTTCAGGTACACAGTCTTCACAATAACATTCTTCATTGTGTTCTACAAGATTATCTATATGTCTTATTTCTCCACATTCATAACAACTATGTCTAACATCACTGTAACAAGATTCACAATAATTTTCATCATCAAGAAAATATCTATCCGATTCATGCTCTACATCACCACAGCTACTGCAAGTAAATGTTGTTTCATCATAGCATGATTGGCAATAATCATCTCCATGAAAATGGTATAAAAATTCTTGATGCACTCTGTCGTCACATGAACTACAACTAAAGTAATTCATCTCTTCATCTTTTTGTTCTTGAGTACACCACCCATAGCTACCCATAACTCTCATTGCTCTTGGGTAATAAAGATTATCTACTGCACTTTGAAACAAGATAATGTCAGAGCAGAGAGAGCATACTGCTCCCCCTGACTCTTGATTTATAACTACCTCTGATGTGTTTCTACCACAGTTGGTACACGAGTGTACCTGTATTCTTTCTCTTGGCATAATAAATAATTAAGGATTAATAAATAACGTTTTAAGGATAACTTTATATTTGTTCTAATACATAGTTATTGAATTGCTCTATTGTTGGTAAGAGACTTACCATATCTTGAGAGTCTCCTTTCAAGTGTTCTGTTCCTGCTTGAGTAAAATCCCAATAAGTTAATTCTCTTTCAAGATTCTTTCTCTTTAAGATAATCTCCTCTGTTAGTTTAACAGTTTGTGATATGTTTAAGATAGAATCTTTCTTCTTCTTGAAGTTATTATCTACTGCAGCTTCAAACAACTCTGCTATATGGTATCTTTGTTGATTGAAACTAATCTCATTTGACTGTAATCTTTCAATAGTTTCTAAGTCTTGCTCAAACTTTAGTTGTGAGTTAACTAAGTGACTCTTGATTAAAGTCTTCATGTCTTCAAAAGATACTTTGTTTTTACCATGTGTTGCCCATCTTGTCTGACCAAAGATGTTCATGTTTGCACAAGCCCAAGCTTTAACACCTAAAGCTACCTCTATTCCTTTCTCTGTGTACGACACAGCTATAGAAGGAACGAACTCTTCTCCTCCTACTATAGTTCTGTTAGGGTCATAGATTGTAGTCACTAATCTGTTGATGTTTAATCTTTCGATTGGACATGGGTCTTTAGGACTAATGATTTCCGTGTTGCTTGTACGAATACGCTTACTGTGTCTCGCTGATATATGTATTGGAGACATAGTCATCTCTTTACCTAATGTATCTTCATACATTTGGTGTAACCAAGTTAGTAAATCGTAGTGTTGAACAGGTCTGTTGCTCGGCATACTACCACCTACAAGTAAGTGTGTTGCTGAGTTTCTTAATGTTTCTAAATTAATAGCAGCAGTAGGATTATCAAATTTTAATTCTGTTACTGTTGCTAACTCCTCTTGTGTTCTAATTAAATTACTCATTTGTCTATGAATTTAAATTGTAAAAAAAAAATTAATAATTGTTTGTTCTATCGTACTCTAAGAACGGATTTAGTGTAAGCTCTTCTATCAACATGAAATTTCTATTGAAGTTTTTATCAATCTCAAGTAATATCTTAGCTTGTTGTGTGGCATACACTATAGTTGAATGGTCTTTCCTTATTGCTAACCCTATAGTTGTAGTTGATTTCTTTGTATGCTTACGCATAATCAAAGAGTATAACTTCCTTGCATCTGTGAACTCTCTGTTTCTTTTTGATGAGCATAAGTCATCCCTTGTTATGTTGAGCACTTTTTTGATGCAGTAAATTACTTTTTCTGATGTTATTACCGTAGGTTTAGTATCGAGTCCTACTAAAACCCATGGAGATATACCTTTTATAGTCGCCATCTTTAATCATTTCATCTGTGAATGTTTCTTCGTTGAAATAAATCCATGCTTCAACAATCTCATCATTCAATTTAACTTTAATCTTCTCACGTTGATACCAATCAGGGTGGCTTTCTAAGTTGTCAATTAGTATTAAACTATTGGTATCTGCAACTTTCCATACCTCTCCTTTGATTGTAGTTTCTTCAGCAACTACAGACACAAAAGGTATTGAACCACCAATACTCATTGAGTATTTTTCTACTGTCTCTGCTTGTCCTAACAAGTCAGAACCTATTAACAGTCTGTTGTTTCCACATCCTGATTGCAACGTTCCGTACACAAAGATAAGAGAACAATCGTTATATTCAACATCAATTTGTGAATAATATTTCTCATACATCTCTGCTCTGTACGCTCTCTCTTCTTCAGATTCAAATCCGAAGCTTAAATACTTACTTCTTCCCATGTTTTAATTGTTTAAATTTGTAAATAATAAATGATACTACAGGAATCCCTGCTCCTGCTGATGTAAGGACAGATGGATGTGGTTCTCCACACAGTCCTAAGAAATGTAATACTTCATGCCACATAATTAACTATTTTAGTTTTTTAATTTCTCTTAAAGCTTTTTCAATCTGTCTGAGTTTTATTTTAGACAGTTCATCATCCTCTTCCTCGTGTTTAAACCACATTCTGTAGTCTATTAAAGCTTCAATTATAATCTCTAACGTTTCTTCACTCATCTTATTCGTCTTTAAAATTGTTAAACATATACTCTAATCCTGCTTGGAACTTTTTGTATTTCTTCATCCCATGTTTCTTGACAAACTTTGTTATGTCAATGTTTGCGTAATCAAAGTATAACTTCAATCCTTTAATACAAGACTTGAGATTCTCAATCTCTTCTTGTTTCTTTACCATTGTTTCAAAATCAATCATGTTAATTACAATTTTTACAGGGTATATACTTATCCATGTCTCTTCCACGAGAGTCTTCGTAAAGGATATGGATTTCTCCATCTCCATTACAGTCCTCGCAAACTTCTTCATCATCGTATTGTTCTAAATACTTATCAAGCTCACGTTCAAAGTGTCTATCAAATGAGCTGCTTCCATAACATCCTGCCATAATATTTAATTTTAAAATTCATCATCTCCTACAGAGATACTTACTGCAAGTACATTACCTTTATCGTCAGGTATTGACCACTCAAAAACAATTTCTTGTTCTCCTTCATCTACTTGTTGTACTCTCTCAAGTAACGTCTCTATGTCAGACATTGTGAAGTTTACATTTATACCTTTACTCATAAATCTTACATAGTTTGTTTTGTAATTCAGCAATTTCTTGCTGCCAATTTTCAGGTATTATTTCAAACATCTCAGTCAGTATTCTGTTTGCTTCTTGAGCTGTTTCTTTAGCTTCATTTAACTTATCTTTAAGCTCGTTTCTTTCATTGAATCCATCGTTCCACCATCTCTCAAATTTGTTTTTGTCAGTAGTCGCATCTTCAATTTCTAACTTTTGTAAGCCTATGATTTTCAATGCTTTATCAAACTGCTTTTCTAATTCTACTCTTTCCATTTTATTCTGATTTTAAAATTTTACAAAGATTACCTTTTGCCATTCCAATATACACTACATCTCCTGTGTCTTGTATGTATCCTTCCTGTTCAAGGATTTCTAATACACCTGCGTTCTCGCTGTAGTTTTTAATTATTACCTCATCTTCCTGAAGAGGTACTTGAGGAACATTCACAGTTGCCATACAGAAGGGCATACCTTCTTCGTCAACTAATCTGATTGCTACTCTTCCGTTGTCAGCGTATTTCTCAAATACGACAAAGACTTCTTCTCCGTACATTTTCATATTTATTCTATTATTGATTTATCACATGTTAATCTCCAATCAGGCCATGTTTCTTCGTGGTTCGGCTGATAATCTTCCAATGTAATTGCTTCAAAAGCATTACTTATAGCATTAATTGCTAATTTTATCGCCTCACTTTCTTTTTGCACGTGGTAAATTTGCCAAATCATTCCACCTTCGTGGTTTCTGACTACCAATGTTTTTGGATAATCTTCTGTTGTTGATATATTTCTATACATTTAATTAAATATTATACTGTTAATAAACTTAGGCTGCCTTTGCAGCTCTATTTCTAAAAGTCCTATGACTTTGTGCATGAATCGGTTCATGTCTTTTGAAGACATTTTTAACATCTTTTTCAGTGCTCTTTCTACAAATCTTTCATCGCAGACACCTGCAAAATAATAGACATCTCGGATATCTTCTACAAATTTTGACACTTCGTAATGTTTACATTCGTAAACTTTGACTTTGAATAATTTATATTGCATGATTTCTAAAATTTTATTGTTGACTACTTTGTGAATTAGTTGACGATAGTGAATCTTTGAATCTTGTTTTCATCTCTTCCCAAAGACGAGCGTATTTCTCATCTTTAGTTTCTGATTTAGATTCTTTGTACACTTTCTGAGTAGCTTCCCAAAGGGATAACTCAGGGTTGTTTATCAATTCTTCTTTGATTTTATCTCCAAAGATTTCTCTTTGAAGTTCATAAAACCTTACTTTTTTAGCTTTTAGTTCAGTCAATTCTTGTTGAACGTTAACTTTCTGTGCTTTGATTCTCTGTCTCATTTTACTTGAATTTTGAATTAATATTGTTTTAAAAAAAAAGGTGCAGAGCAACTACCCTGCACCATGATAGTGATTATGCGAATAATTTTACATTACCACCAACAGCATTAGCAGCAAAAGGAAACTGCATAGCTATATTGATTAGTTCTTTAGCAGCAGAAGATTTAGCAGCAGCCAAAGCTTTACCATCAATAGATGAGTAGTCTCTATCTTCTGATTTGCTAATCTCTCTGATAGCTTTCTCTGTCTCGTTAATGAATTTGAATGCGTCTGCATTATCATTAATGAATTGAGCACAAGCTTCTTGGAAAGCATAGAAGTTATCAGCATTAACCTTTGCAATTTTACCTGAAAGGTTTTTGATTAACTTCTCAACGTTACCAAACCCAAGAGTTGAGTAATTATAGTAACGATTACCGTTTACACGGTTCTCATTACATTTACCAAACATTGTTACGATATCGGTATATTTAACACCATACTTGTATGATGTACCAATAGTTGAACCGTACACGTTGTTTGGTTTAACGTGGAAGTTAAGGATACTATAAAATCCTTTACTCATCAAGATATCTAA
>Ga0070745_1001007_pt1 | contig 15898 bp, 17 predicted proteins | sample VirMetDEL_Mar_4_FD_77438 | JGI IMG/M metagenome (GOLD analysis project Ga0070745, IMG submission 77438) | Aqueous microbial communities from the Delaware River and Bay under freshwater to marine salinity gradient to study organic matter... | ecosystem: Environmental > Aquatic > Marine > Coastal ...
CTTTTCTAGTTCATGGGCAGCCTCACCACCCGACATTTTAGCCAATTTCTGGTCTTCTTTAGAAGCACGCTTTGCTGATAGTGCAGCCGCTGCTGCGTCATCATCACCACCTGCTATTCTTTTTTCAGCCAATGGTTTTAATTCAGAGACTAACATACCCAATTCATCAGCTTGATCTTCTGTTATATCTTCAGCTACTTCAATTTGTCGTAACAATGAATGCAATCTATTAACATCGTCCTGTTCACGTCTAGCATTTAGTACAGCCATTTTATCTAATACAAACTCAAGATTCTTGGCTAATTCACCATATCCTAGACCAGCAATCATTTCAGCATACATTGGATCGTCTACATCCACATAAGCTTCTTCGTCTAGTTTCTTTTCAAGTTCGCTTTGCTTAGATTTATCATATTCTGCTTTAGCTGCTATAAGCTTATCGAAATCCATACCAGCAAGTAAGTCATCAACGTCATCAACTAAGTCTTCAGTTGCTTCATTAATTACTAGATATGCTTTTTGAATTCCATTAACCAGTTCTGGGTTTACGGTTTTTATACTTTCTAAAAAAGTCATGAATTTATTATTCGGGGTCATGATCACTCCTAATATTTATTATAAGTTTATAAAAGCAGGCATTTTAAATATATTATAAACTATTGTAAAGTAATTATACTATCTGAGGACAATATGTCGAAATTTGATATGCCCAATAATGAAGATTTTGAAAAAATGCTCAAAAAGAATATTGAACATACAAAACCTTTAGAAATGAAAGAAAAAACAGTGGGAGATAAAAAATACTTATTTCCTTTTTGGAAGCCCGTTAAATCGGATGGAGCTGAGCACTTTAGTGACTATAAAGAATATCTAAATAATCGAGATAAAGCAGTCAGAGAAGGCAAGGACTTAACTGGCATTGTTAAACCAAAAACTGAACGTGAAAGCTATGAAGATTATTCTATTGTTACTAATATCCAGAATATGATTAAACAAGCAAATGGAATGGACGACCAAACCGGTATAGTTAAACCGCAAGCTGAAGATATGCCATCAAATAATACCAACCAGGTAACTGAATGGGATTCAACTACTAATAACACAACAGTAGAAAAATCCACTGGATCTGAGACCGGTGTAGGTGCGGTTAAACCACAATCTGAAGATATGCCCAAAACTAATAATGACCAAGTAACAGACTGGGATTCAACAGATGAAGAAAATAAAATAGTCGAAAAGGCAGCAAAATCTAAAACTGGTGTAGGTTCCGTTAAACCTCAATCCGAGGATATGCCTAAAGGAACTACTGACCAAGTAACACAATATGATGGTAGAGTATCCGAGCCTACAGTTAACTCTAATGCTGATAAGCCAAAGGAAGATAACGTAGGAGTCGTTAACCCATCTGCAGATTTTAAGATGGAACTACCTAAGGGAATAGACTTTTCTAGATATATGTAAATAACACGATGTATAATAAAATAAGCCCCGTATGGGGCTTTTTTATTCTGTACAGTCCGGTACTTCTAATATTTTAGCTCCGTGTGTATCACCTTCATTTGGTCTAAACCCTCCTATTTTTTGTGGATTAAATTTAGTGGATGATGATATTTCACTTGCACCCTTTATTGTAGTACCGGCTTGTAGATCTGGATCAATTCCGTCACATTTGTCTGTTTGGTTCATAATAATATACCTTTAGTTTACTTCAGAGTTTATAAACTATAGGCGAGGAAGCTTATGAATACCTTAAAAAATACAATAACTAATCATTTACATCCCATTCGCCCGAAGAAACGATCTCGGACTATTATAGAGTCTATTGTAAATGATGGGAGTAATATGGAAAAGATACATGACACAAAGCCCAAGGATTATGTATATCAATATAGCTGCGCCATGCTAAATTTAAGCGAAGATGTTGCGCCAATAATACGATATTGGGCTGAAAAAAATATAGATAAAGAAAATCTTTATATTGATAATGATTCTGGAATTGAAGGATTTGAATATATACCACATGTAACTATAAAATATGGATTGCATGATATAAAACCCGATAAATTAATTGAACTGGTAGATGGTTGCGGACCAATACAACTAACATTCGGTAAAGTTAGTAAGTTTGATACTAACCCAAACTTTGATGTAATTAAAATAGAAATAGAAAGTGAAAAATTAAATAAGTTGAATTCATTGATATCAGATAATATGGATAATACTGATAAGTTTGATGAATATAAACCACATGCAACTATTGCATATGTTGAAAAAGGTACATGTGATGACTTAATTGAAAATGAGTTCTTTGATAAACTAAAAGATGAAGTGAGTCAAATATATTTCACTTCACGAGATGGCGAAGAAAGTTATATAGGATTATAGTATGGATGGACCAGCATTAAATAGGAATATAGGTAGATTACACCAAGGTACGTCTCGGTGTGTTATTGGGGCATTGCCTGTATCATATACACAGGAAGATGCACCTTCATCAGAAACCATTAATGGTAATATAACAGCATTTGTCGCACCGGGATTACAATTAAAATATGTGACTGATGGTAACTACAAAGCATTAGTTCATATACCAATTACAGAAGATAATGAATATAATGATTCAGTATTCACTGTAACAATGATAAGTGATGACCGAGCAGAAAACTACTGGACTTTCCATCGATATATGGAAACAATCCAAAGCGGGAAAACTGACGGTGTCCCAGTGGCTGATGTACGACATCGAGTATATGGCAATGATGGGCAATATAGAAATAGAAGAACATGGATTCCATATATCGAAGTTCATATGGCCGATGATTCTTTTCAGCGACATCAAATAATACGATATGAGAGGTGCTACCCGCTAAAGGTAAGTGACCTTGACCTTAATTTTATGGGACCAAGTCCAGTAAAATTTACAATGAGTTTTTTATATAGTTTAAAACGAATTATTCGAATGGACCCACCCCAAAAAGATACAACACCAAATTGTATTGTTAATAAATAGGAATAAGTATAATGCCATCATTAAATATGCTAGAAAATTCAATGAAACAGAGAATAGATCTATTCTTAGCTAACGGGAGTATATTCAAGCCCAATAAATTTTTTGTCGGGTTTTATGGACCATATGTTGCAGAAACTATCGCAAAATTACGCCAAGAATCATTGGAATACGGAAGAACACAAGCCAAATTACAGAAGAGCACAAAAATATCAAATATTGCTCTGAATAGATGGTTAACTTTACATAAAGACCCACAGGAAAACGTAATTGACTTAAGATGGGCATGTAAAGATGCCCTCATTCCACACGTAAGGCCAAAAATACGAGATGCATTTAATATAGATGCAACTAAGTCCATCCAATATCCATTAGTGGAAAGTTACGGTGGCATGGGTGTTATAAAATTAACTATTAAAGAAGATCGAAATATGATGATGTATCAATTCTTTAATGCATTAACTAATAGATTTTTCACACCTGAATTTTTAAAGCCTCGCAGTTCATTTCAAAAACTAGGTATGTATATAGCGGTGCTACAGGAAGACTGGGTTAATCCATCATATGACACAAGCGCAAAAAAAGAAAACGGACAAGCCCGTGATCTTATTTTAGAAGATGTTGTTGTGCATGTATATGAGTTCAATTCTATAGTACCCGCTGGTATGAGTGATATGAAATTGACAAATCAATCGCCTGCTAAGGGAATGGAATTCACTATTGATTTTAAAGCACCTAATACATTCCAAGGATCATTTAAAACAACCTTTAAAGGATTACGTGATTATACCACAGATTCTGAATACCTACAAGCGTTAGATCCCGGTACCATAGATAAATATGGTAATTATAATGAAGCCGCATTTGAAACCGATAAGTCTGATATAACCGCACGTATATACGCAGAAGAAAACAGTGTATATAAAGGCGAAAATGTTAGCAAACTAGCAACATCTGAGGGCTATGTATTTACAAAAGGTGGTGTTAAATACGATTCATTAGGAAACATAATTAAGAATTAAAGAAAGTTAATCTAAGTGGATTTACAACTACCTTTTTTCTAAGTATTTCAATTTGATCATCGAAATATTTTTTATGGTTAATTGAATGACTATGTGATGGACGAGGGTGATGGGTATGAGTAACACCCGCACCTTTTATCCCAATTGTATTTATAAATATTCGACAATACCATGCTTCAATGCCAAGAAAACTATCTTCTCCACCCCACTCACCATCGAATAAAGATGCAAATACTTCTTCTTTATTATAATAGATATTATTGAATTTCATAAGTCTATTAACGGCTGATCGATTTAACGCAATATTACAACTCCAGACCACTAGTGACTTTTTTAATAATTCAGGATTATTTATAAGAGTGCCTTTTGTATTAAACAAATCTAATTGAGGTAATTCGACTTCTCTTTTATCTGACCATCTATATTGTTGCTCTAGCCTTTTACCCACACTTAATATGGGTAATGTATTATTACAATTCATTCGATGTGATTCTATTAATTTTGGTTGTGGTATGCAATCACCATCGATAAAAACAAATAGATCGCAATTATCATTAATTGCTTCTCTTACTCCTACATTTCTAGCAATACCAGCAAAAAAATATGGGCTGTCAGTTCTAACTGTCGTTTTAGGAGCATCAAATTGTAATACTTTAACATTTAAATTGGGGAATTTATCAACATTTCTATATATATAGTCGATGGCATCAAATGATTCTAATGGATTTCCATTATGATCCAATGGTCCTTTATCATCTTCGGGTCTATCTATCACGAAGTATATACAATCTGGTTTAATACTCTGTTTACTAATTCCATCTAATATATTAAACACATACTTTGATTGCTTATATGATGGTATTATTAATCCTATTTTCATAACGTATATTTACTTTTATTTTTTAATTTCCTCTCTCGCCACTCATTATAAGCTTTTTCATCATCTTCACTCCATGCAGAGATTAAATCTGATTGATTAATTGGCTCAGGGGAATCAGAGTCATTAACATTATTATTCTTTTTAGATGAACCAAAAAACATGATATGCTCCTTTTTATACTTATCGCTTTATATAAGATAGTATTTTTTATATAAATTGTCAATCAACAATAGTTTATATGTCTATTTGACTTTACCTATTTTATAAAAGTTATAGTATTATTACTCAAGTATAAGATCTTATCCGAGTATAGTGATATCAATTTTTGGTATTCGCTATAAATTTTTTTATTGGTTATTGTAGGGGCAATAACAGATAATTCGTTATTTGATAGATCGTCAATATAGCGACTTCGTATTTTAGTAATATCATTTTGATGCTTTGTGATACACCAATAATCTTTAGTGGGTGTTAGAACAATACCTTCACTAATATCAAAAAATTCTTCTAGATTTGTTTCATTTGTTTTTTCAGTTTCAAATACAACTCTATCAAAATTACCATAAGTATAATTACATATATAATCAATTCTATTATCACATACTATAACATCGGCATTTTTAAACCGGGTGCGCAAAAAATTATTGACATCTTTTAGTTTATAGTCTTCGAGTGTTATATTAGGATGATTTAATATCTCTTTACACAATTGATTATATCCATTAACCGGAGCATACATAGTACCTGTATTACTGACATCCAGATAACTTAAGTCGATTTCTTTTGCTAATCCATCACGAGTAAATTTTGATTGACGAAAGTCACCCCATTTGCTCACCCCCATATATTTTAGCATACTATCATATAGCCATTTTGGGAAGAAGTTTTTGTATATGTTAATGAAATTAGATGATTGTTCTAGTTTTTCTCTAAACTTATTTATTTCTAATATACAGTACTCTACTTGCTCCCATTCTTCAGCCGAATCAAAACTAGACTTATTTAGAGGGTAGCTAATTAGCCCATTTCTATTATTAACGAATTTTAATTCATTATATGGTATAAATGCGTATGTACTGTTAGATAATTTTTTAAAAGGTGTGATAACATCCAAAGCATTTATTCGTATCATATCTTCATGTGTTATATAATCACCAATGTCATCTAAAGGGTGACCTAGTATACCAGTATTTAAAAATATTACCTTTAGATTTTTCTTTTCCGCTAATTCACGTGCGATTAAAGTCGCATCCAAGGTATATCCAATTATATATACTGTATCTTTATCTATCATAGTAAGCTAGTCCCTTTTCTTATTAATGGTAAAATATATTTTTCTAGCCACTCTGGTGTAGGAAAACCAGTAAATATATCAATAATTTTCCCATCGGAATCAGTAAATATATGCATAGGGGTTTTAGTAAATCCCATTTCTTTATATATCATATTTTTTTCTGGTTCATCCTCAACGACCCATTTAACATTTCTAATAGGATCATCAAACAAACCATAATCAGAAAACCATTTATTCATTGAAGTAAATCGTTTTTGGCAAGTTTCACAAAAATCAATATCAGAATAAAAAGTAAATACCCACATATGTGTATATTTATATTTATCCATTACCATTTCACCATAAGTATCTTCACCGAATTGGATGAGTCGTTCACTTAACGGGACATAAATACGATCTAAAGGATCTTTATTTTCACAACAGCTCATTAGTACTCCTAACCGAATAAGTTAGTGGTATTCTTTTCTGTTAATATACGCCATTTTACGTTATTTTTCAAGCACCATTTTTCAGCTGCTTCCCATTTTGCTGTATTTACCATAAAGTCCCTAACATCACTTTGGTACTTTAACATTCGTTTTCTATATTTTTCAGCTGACTGTGCCGTTTGAGCCGATTTATTTTTAGGTGGGGTTGGTTTAGTGGGCATTTCTACATATTTTTGAGGTTTTATCTCTACTAAGAATTGTTTTACTACCCCACTATCCATTTTTACATGACAAAATATATCTGGATAATAAACCGTCATATTCATATATAATGGGTGATGGTAATAAATTTCAATGCACTCATAACCCCATTTTAAAACATATGGATTTACATCTAACGCATGAAATACTTGTAATTCCCATTTTGATTTATATATTGTGGGTTTATTACCTAAATATTTTTCGGGATGTAATACTTTATAATGTCCCTTTGTTGTATCTTTTTTATAATTAATACCCATTATGAAAATATCTCCTGATATACTCTATTATAATATAAATCTTTTGGTTCATTTTCATTTTGCTTAGGCATTGAATAACCACCTATCATATCAATTTCATCTTGCTCATAGTCATTATTTAATTGATATGTTGGGTAGAATATAGCATCAATAACATTAGGATTACCAAAAGATCTACGCTCACTTGCCCCGGTATCCTTTGCGGTTGATATTGATGTAGAATCAGGTATAACTTTACTTATACGCTGATTCTGTTCAATCGTATCATATATTAATTTAACATGAGACTCACTCTTAATAAAATTAGCTTGCCACTCTAACAACTGTAAAAATAATTCATAATAAGGATCTCGGTCAAGTGAGTTTTTAATATTGCGTATAATATCTTTGACCTTCTCTTCTACTCCTGATTCAAATTCATCAACACCTTGTTCTAATGGTACGTCTTCCGCTTCAGGTCCGTTTGCAAATTTTAGAGCTTCCGCTACCTGGCCTATTGTTCGATCGGTTGTACTAGTCTCATATGATATTTTACCTACTTGTTTAAATACATCTATAAGATTATTAAATGGATCTTTTCCCTTATTTTTATTTTTTATGAATAATTCACGTATCATGGTAGGTCTATCTTGAGATCGTTGTACTTTTTGGGCAATACATGATTGATATAAATCAATGTAAACAATATCACGCCAAAATTTACTATCTATGCGTAAATCTTCATTCGCTTCTTTAAGTTTTAATCTATAGTCATCAACAAGCCCATCGCATACGGTTTCGAAACAATTAACCCATAACTTTAACGTATTAAGTATATCTAATATACTCATTCCTTTATATGGTAGTCCTGTAAACTCATCTTTTTCATCTGTATATATCAATAGACACTTTGCGTCACCTAACCCCTCAACAAGAAAGGTTACATTATTTTTGTGAGTTAATAAATCACAGTAGACTTTAAATAATTCTCGTATTGGTGTAAATAATAATTCAATAGTTGATTTTATTAATTCATCTATTACATTAAATCCTTTATCTATATTACCGATTATACTATTATCAACAAAATCATTTATAGTATTTACAATCTGAGTGGGATCTATATTATACTTATCTTGAATACAAGAAACAACTTCTTCACCCGTAGTAAGTTTATTGCCATTATCATCTTCTCTACAATCAAATAACCCCTGTAGAATTTCTATGACACATGGACAATTATCAGCAAGTTCTACTAATATATCAAGATCCAATACTTTATTAACTACTTTATTTACAGCAAGTTTTGTATCAATTATAACACCTACTATACAATCTCTGACAGCAGAATTAAATTCAGTTAATACCTTTTCTAGCTTAGCCCTTAACTTATCTAATTTTTTAAATAATAGCGGAGCTGCCTTAAGTGCAATCTCTAAATAAAATATCAATGCATCCGCAAGCGACCCAACGGTAACACAGAATGAAGTAGCGATACCCTCACCATTTAATTCTAATTTATCAACTAATCCACCAAATGCTTTCATTCCACTTTGAAGATTTAAATCATTTGCAACAAAGTCATAAACTTGTCCAGCAACATTAGTTGTTTTTGGTAATGAACTACTAAAAAAATCACCTATCTCTTTACTACAATCAGTATTACGCAATCTTTTAGTTGCACTACTAATTGAATCCAGAAAACTCTCTTCTAGTTTTTTATCACCATTATCTTTTTTATTAGAAACGGTGGAACTAGTAGCACTCTTAGTTGGACTTGCCTTAATATCTGGATTTACTATGTCATTAATACACTTAGCCATTTTAGTACTCCTACACGGGAACCGTAGTTAATGTAGATGGAGTAGATATACCAACTTTATTAAAATCGAAATTATCGAAATTACCGTCAGTATATATTTCAATAGAGTTATCATCAAATGTGTATTTAATATGATCAATTAATTGTGAAATTGTGGTATACTGATATTCGGTAAAACTAGTGCCATCTGATATTATTAATATTGAAACAGCATTATTATTTGCTCGATTTGATACATTTAATAATGAAGTGAGTTTATTTGATCCTAATGTAGCATCATTTTTAAGCTCAACGAATTGTAAGAATCCTTTCGCCTTTTCAGACTCACTTGCGGTTCTTTCTGAATCTATGGGTGGTGGACCCGCTTCTCTACCAACCAAATAGTGAGCAGATAAATTATTTGTTTCATCTTTTATTCTAGTTGCAATTTCAATGAAATCATTAGCACCTGATATTGATAAAATGATATTATCTATATCTTCTTTAACATCAGGCTCAGTTCTTTCTATAATAGTTTTAGCTTGGATATACTCTACTGAATTAACTGCATTTCCATCTATATCAAATATATCTTTAGTCACTCCTTCATTTTCCCCCGAATCATCCGATACATTAGTGCCACCAGTAAAATCTAAATTACCTAATGCTTCAGTTTCATTGACAGTGGATTTCGAAACATGCGTTACTTTCATATATTCTGATCCCTGTAAATTAATACCATGTCCGATAGGAGTACAGCAGAATACATCAATAGTTGCTTCTGTTAATACTGGATGTATCTTAGTTCCGTTATTATCATTTGCCCCTAACCCGGCATTCTTATATCCTCGATCGCTATCATGTGTTATTGTACCAAAGTTATCCCATGTCACGGAGCTTTCACTTGGATGAGTTATTATAGTATCTCGTGTTCTTCTATTATGGACCATAATGAAAAAATCACCACCTAAGTTACTTACAGATACATTTGGATAATCATCAATATATTCCTGAGGTAAATATGTAATCTCAGGTGACCATTGAAAATACTTACCTTGGTTTATATCACCCTCATCAAATGCTACTCGAAGTTTTGTTCCCTTTGTGGGAACTGCTTGTTGAGAGTTAACACTAGGTATGACCCAAGGTTGATCTTTGTCATCTAATTGGTCTGTAACTCCCAATATTCTAACCCTAACTGCACCTCCGTGATTAGGATCGATTTCGTCACTTATCACCTCAGCATCGTAATACTTATCTAATAATTTGCTCATTTTTTACCGCTATCTTTATTTAACTGTTTGATGATATTTTCAACATTATCAAAATTTTGGTCGCCTATATTATCTGATATATATTTTAATGTGGTTGTCATTACTGCTTCGCCACTAGACTTTACCCCGGTTGCTGTTACTATAGTAGATGTATATCTGACATATTTTTCAGCTAATATATATGTATCAGTATAAGTACGATTTATATTAAACCCTGTTACTTTATAATCAGATCCATATACAATTATACTAGCCTTAGTGCCTAGTGACGGGCCTATTCTGTTATATATAGTAACATACATAACCTTTCCGTATGTAGCCAATTCTCTATCTCTTAATACGTCAGCACCAGCATAAAATTTATGTGCATTATTAGGGCTATGTCGCTTTACTTTTAATTCACCGTATGATGTTTCCATGTCAGTTATACCAGTATTTGCTAATATCTTATCCTGCTTAGTATCACCCATCGATTTTAGCATATCATGGAAACATAATGTTTTATATCCAGATTGTTTATTATCAGTATCAACTACACCAGAAAAGCTAACATTTGGATATAGCACAGGAGTATTTTGTCCTAATATATTCTGTTTTTTATGTTGATCATAGTACCATATAGTATAATCAGGATTTGTTAAAACCGTTATAGACTCATCGGTATTAGTTTGTGCATTAGTCGAAAACATAAATAATTGATTATCTTCTAAAGACTTTTCATAATTGAACGATGATAATTTTATTATATTATTTACATCATCATATACCCAATACATATAATCATTCGGCAACCATGACTTTTCAACAGCAACATTTAATTGTTCCCACATATCATCTTGTATATAACGCCATGTCATAGTATCAGTGGGTTTTATGTCATTTTCAGTTAAACTATCAGTAATTTCATAATTATAGTTTTTGCATATATCAGATATAGCTTCAACACTAGTACCAGTGAACGCACGTGTAGTTTTTTTACGTGCATCTTGACTACCTGCAACCCAATCTACTTTATATGTTATATTAGCATCAGATGACTCGTCCTCATCAATATTAGTGATAAAAAAATCCAAATAAGCTGCCTTTCGATCTTTATTATCTCCTGTATCACTAAAATATAACCTACCGTATATTGCTGTATTTGTATTATATAAATAAGCAGCATTTCGGTCAACAATTTTAAAATATCCCTCTGGTATATTATTTACGCCATTCTTATATACAAAATCAACTATCTCAGTGCTACCTAAGATAACATTATCTATTATTATAAAAATCTGTATATTACCAGCAGCTCTACTCTGATTACCTGACATTAGATATTATTCCTCGTTGCTAATATATTCATATTTACGAAGCCAATTAACAGCTGTTTCATATGTAGGGACTAGTAATAATCGCCCTGCATAAACTTCGCTTATATACCCTAAAGTTATGTTATTATATCCATCCCAGTCATAATCATTATATCGTTTTTCATCTAAAACCACATCAACTGCACGATTGAGATTAGCGTCAGACACACCGGAATTAGATAATTCGGTTTCTAATGCATCTCGTGTCTGTCTAATACCATATCTACATCCCATTGGAATTCTAATATTATTGGCAGCTGCTAGTACTTTATACATTTTTACATTATTGTATACATCTAACGCAATTAAGTCTAATCGACCTGTTAAATGAGATGGTACCGTGTAATATCTATCAATATCAAATTTATTTTCTTTTATTCTAGGAAATCCGCTCATCATTACCTCACAAATTGCCCAGTCTTAGTATTATATGCCATACCACCGCTAGTAGTCCATCCATCATTATCTCTTCGACTTTGGGATGCGTTTGACTGCACTGGTTTAGGAGTGGGAGGATCTTCTAATAATCGTGTAGTAGGACCGAATAGTTCCTCGCCAAACAAACTAGCGAATTCCAAATCAGGTGCAGGTGTTAACCAGAAATTAAAGGCAATGGTAGTTTCTACAAAAATAGGACGGTGCTTACCATCAGCTGTAATAAATGTTTCTTTAGAAAAGGTAGTATCTACTTTCTGTATAACTAATGGCTCAATATCCATACTCTGGCCATATGAAACCCTTACTGGCAACGGATTAAATGTAAAATTCTTACCAAACGCTTTACTCACACTAAAAAATGTAGGCATTGTTGCCTGCACACCTGCTTTAATTGTATCTATCAAAAGCCCTGACGGTTCATTACTTTGCTTTTGTACTGTCTCAGCATCTTGTTCTTCATCCGCATCTTCAGATGAAATAGTAGCAGTTGCCACTTTTTTAGCAGTATCGTTATTAAAAGCTGCATCGAATCCGGTATCCACTATATTATTAACAGTATTGGCAAGCTCTTCGGGTTTAATATCACCATCTTCGATTTGTCTAGGATATGCCATTCGATATAATATCTTTAATGACTTAATACATAGATAGTATTGTTCAGGTAAATACCACCCACATTTAACACTAAATGATTCTAATTTGACTCCTCTAAAGGCTTTCATGGTACCACCACCAGTAACACTGCCGTTAATGCCCGTTAGCCGACCTGCTATATTACCAATAGATTCAACCGCTTGTAATGTACCACCCAGAATTTTACCCGCTCCTGATATAAGAGGGATATTCGATGAAGCCGCAAGGTTACCTGCGCCCTTAACCAATCCTTTAACACCACCCAATAAAGTGTCACTTTCTTTAGGCGTTGCCCATTCAGTATTCATATTAAAGGTTGGTGTGTCTTTTTGTGTATCAATAAACCCATAAAACACACGACTCTCAGTCTGAGTAATATTTTGATATATACTACTTCTAAGTTCATCACCTTCTCGCTGAACTGAACTTAAATATCTTTGTCTATTATAGCCATCTAATACTTCAATGCGAACTATATTTGATTTAGGCAGTGATGTTTTAAGTGGAGTAGCACTTTTACCACCATTTACTATTGGACCCCGCTTGTCAAGATTGCGTTGCTGCCTATCAGGGTCGCTATATGTACGAGTTTTTGCCATTATACTGCTCCATTTAATGCACTGGCTGATGATGCCCCAACTGCTCTAGCATAATTCGCTTGCATTCCCACATATTCATCGCTCTTTTGCATTGATAACATTTCGGATGCAAATAGTCTAGCCTGTAATTGCATTTTTCTAAACATTGATACTTCATCGGAATCATTTGCAATAGAAGCTGACTCCATAATTGCTTCTTGTCTCTGTCTACTTTTTACTCTATCGACAACATCACCGGACGCATCATCTTCTTTATCAGCTAATCCAAGCATCCTTAGAGGTGACATAAGGAGAGACTTTAAGCCACCATCTACACTAGAAAATATACTACGATCCTTACCTGTAGGACCCTTTAAACTACCACCCATGGTAACAATAGCGGACTTTAGCGATCCCCCTACACGTTTACCTAAATCAACAACACTCGATCCTATAGATTTAACTCCATCAAACGCTTTCTTTGCACCGCTCACAACAAATTCATTTATTTTTTTATGACCAGTAATGAACGCAGTGCCCAATCCTTTAGCTGATTTTAATGCAAATTCACCCACTTTCTTAGTCACACCACCTATAGCAGAACCCATTTCTTTAAAACTTGGTCCCATTTCACTAACTACGTCCTTTACCGCAAGTACTCCATCTATAGCAAGTGATACACCAGTTCCTAAAACGGGAACAATACTAGCAATACCGGAAGCGGCTTCAAGTGCACCACCAATATAATCACCATCGCTAAATCTATCAGCAGCTAGAGCTAATCCAACCCCGGCTCCCACGAATGGTATTTTTTTGGCTAATGCTTTAGTAGCTGTTTTCCCAGCCGTTTTAAGTCCTGCTTTAAGTCCAGTTTTGGCTACTGTTTTGGGACCCGCTTCAGTACCTTCTTTTAATATAACTCGACCCGCTGCATTCATACCATATCTAGCACCTTTAACAGCTACATCATCAGCCAATCCAGCTACACCTTCACCTTCTTGAATCCCAGCCTTTCCCTGAACGCCAAATGCATTACCAACAGAGCTTTGTATTTTGTTTGTTAACCATAAACCACCTCCGACAGCAGCTGCAATAGGTAACACTCGTGTAAATAAAGTTCGTATCATTGGACCACGAATGAAGTTACTTAGAAATCCACCAAATCCAAATCCACCACCACCATCGCCCGATGAGCTATCACTTGACATCTTACGATCAGCATTAGCCATTTTAGTAGTAAGGCTTCTAATTTTTGTGAGTTCATTATATGAAGCCACTATATGATCACCTAAAGTAATGGGTCTAGTTACTTTAGGCATTACAGTTGACAAAACATCTTTAGATGATTTATTGGATAATCCCATTTCAGTTGAACCACCAACTTCACCAGCCGCATTTGATTTACCACTACGCATTTTTAAATCGTCTGTAGCCGATTCATAAAAATTCTTACTGGTCTGATTTGCTAATAATTCTTTATCATCTGCCGACATTGACCTAAATGATTTATTTTGTAATCCTTTTTGGTATATTGACTCTTTAGAAAATAAATCACCTAAAGAACCAGCGGTTTCTCTAACCTTACTTTTGGATTCTAATATGGTTCTAAGCTGTTCTTTAATCTCGGATTTACTAGCTCCGCTTGCTTTTAGATCTTCTAGTTTACTTTTCTGAGCGGAGTACATTGCTTTATCAGCATCGAGCTGTTGTTGCTGCTTTTTCATATTTCGCTGACGAAAATAACTAGCAGTTCCTCCAGTAGACAGTTCTTTTGTTTTTCTGCCTATATTACCTAACCCACGGCCCATTTCACTTATACCACTGATTATAGAACCAGTACCAGCGAATACACCACCAACATCACCACCAGCCGCATAAGAACTTCTAGCTAACTTAGCACCAAAACTATCAACCGCATTAAACACATTTCTACTGATAGCACCAGCGATGCTTTCATTGTCGGCTTTTTGGCCCTGATATCGCTTTTCTGATTCTTTTGCGTTTTCTTCAGTTAATCGATTTAATGTCGCTAAATAAGCTGCGGTGGTTTGTTGTATTTCTACGCTTTTTTTAGTAACATCAGTAGTTTCTTTGAGAAGTTTATTATTTTCGATATCTCGTTGCTCTTTTTCCTCTTCTCGATCACTTTCATCACTCTCTGCTTTATTTTTATTTAGCTCATTTATAGCTTCAAGTTGTTGTTCACGAGCTTTTTGGATATCATCTAAGCTTTCAATACCTTTATTAAATGAATCAATTGTTTTTATGTTAGTACGGGAATAAGCCTTAAGATCATCTCTTAAGCCACTAACACTCTCTTTAAACTGGGCTATCCCAGCTTGCATCTCTTTTAGAAGGTCTGTTTGTTCCATAATAATAATAAATGTATTTTAGTTATATATAGTTTATAAAATAAAAATCGGGATCTTTATACAAAAATCCCGATTTGTGTTATATCATACTAGAAAAGTTCTCTAATATAAATTCTATGTTCTTAATTTTATCTTTCTGTGTCTTTGCTACAAATTGATCCAACTTTATAAAATCTAGTATAAACATGGCATCACAATCATGCATACTATTTGACGTATGTGTTGAAATATACATCTTAGCAGTACGCAAATCTTCATCGTTAAGTGATGGGAAGATATAATTCAGGGCGAAACGGATACCCCTTAACGGGGGTCA
>Ga0070745_1001017_pt1 | contig 15821 bp, 23 predicted proteins | sample VirMetDEL_Mar_4_FD_77438 | JGI IMG/M metagenome (GOLD analysis project Ga0070745, IMG submission 77438) | Aqueous microbial communities from the Delaware River and Bay under freshwater to marine salinity gradient to study organic matter... | ecosystem: Environmental > Aquatic > Marine > Coastal ...
AACTAATTTGGACGCTTATAACAAATACTCTAATTCAATAACTCTCGTGCAGTATCAGTCCGGGGCAAGCGGGTTGAATTTACAAAAAGCTAATAAAATAATATACTATTCATTGACATTATCGGCAGACTTATATATGCAATCTAAAAAAAGAACGCATAGGATAGGTCAAACGAAAACATGTTGGTACTATCATTTGCTTACAGGTATCGAACTGGAAATATTAAAAGTATTACAAACTAGAGAAGATTATACAATTCAATTATTTGAAAAGGGGTGATAAATATGATAGAAGGAACTGAAGTAATTTCAAATCACTTAAATATAACATTTCAAATTAAAGATGAACTAGTAGAAGCAATATTACTAGATTCATTTGAATTTGACAATGAAATATTTATGATTATAAAAAATAACGACTCGGATGGATTTTTACTTATAAAACGAGAACTAAATAGTGAAGAAGTGAAGTTAGCAGAAATAGAAGATATAACAAAAGTACAAGATGTATTATTCGATAAATTGTTAAAATTAGGTTTAATAAATAAGAAAGGAGATTTAGTATGAATATAATTATTGATGAGCAAACAGGACTATATGAAATTCACTTGGATGATCATATTGTAATTACAAGAGACTTAGATAAAACGCTAGATAGAATACGACGAGATGAGATCGAAAGTGAGGATGGTCAAAATGATAGTTAATAATATTCAAAATACTCAATTTAATACTTATCAATTTAACGATAGACCTCAACAACAATCTAATATGGACGATCTTAAACAATTGATGGTAATGATGATTTTATTAAAAATGATGGAAAACTTAAATACTTATGGGGCGAGTGGTGAAATAAATAATAACATAATGTTAGGCACCAACTTTGACGTAAGCGTATGACTGCTGAAACTAAGTTCAAAAACAAAGTTAAAAAATGGCTAGATAAAAACGGAATATATCACATACCTTATGGGGCATCTATGTATACAAAAGCAGGTGTACCCGATACTTTGATGTGTATAAGAGGTCGGTTTGTTGGTATTGAATTTAAAGCAGAAAAAGGAAAACTAAGTGAAATCCAAAAATACCAGATCGAACAAATTAGAAAAGCAGGTGGAATCGTATTTGTCTTATATCCAAAAGACTTCGACGATTTTAAAATAAAAATAAAGGAGATGGATTAAAATGGATAAACAAAAAACTTACATGATGTTGTATGATTTTATCGATGCATTTGGAGAAAGTTATAGAGAGTTGTATAGAGAGTTGGTGGAAGAAGTGTCAGAAGAAGAGTTAGAAATAGATACAGATGAATTGTTTGAAGGTTTAGAATTATTAAAGGAGATGGATTAAAATGGATAAACAAAAAGCTTACATGATGTTGTATGATTTTATCGATTTATTTGGAGAAAGTTATAGAGATTTGATGGAAGAAGTGTCAGAAGAAGAGCTGGCTATAGGTACAGATGAATTGTTTGAAGCTTTAGAATTATTAAAGGAGAAGCTAGATGAGTGATCCAATAAGCCCTAAACATTATAAAGACCATCCAAGCGGAGTAGAATGCATATCTATAACAGAACATATGGATTTTTGTATAGGCAACGCAATCAAATATTTATGGCGAGCTGGGAAGAAGGATGATAATATACAAGACTTGAAGAAAGCCATATGGTACATTGAAAGAAAAATAAGATTATTAGAGAAAGAAAAGGAGGATGTATAATGTTGCCAGAAAACAAAAAAAGAGAAGTTTCAATTAGTTTAACACCTGACATGTGGATTTACGGAAATAGCTACACAGGAAAGACAGTATTTGTAAACAGTTTCGATAACGTACTTATGTTAAACACTGACGGAAATGTTGATCATATTAATAGCCCAATTTTAAGAATCAAAGACCAAATTACTCAGCAAGGTAGATTGACTATTAGAAAATATGCTTGGTTAAACTTTAAAGAAATTGTGACTGAACTAGAAAAGAAAGAAAATACATATGAAACAATCGCAGTCGACTTATTAGAAGATTTATACGAACACTGCAGAGTCTATATGTATGAGAAATTGAAGATTGAGCATGAGAGTGACGCACAGTTTGGAAAAGGTTATGATATGGTAAAAACTGAATTTTTATCAACATTAAAGAGACTAAAAAATATTGGTTATCAAATAGTCTTTATATCAAAAGAAGTAAAACAAGAATTGAGAAAAGCTGGTGTACCTCAAACTTGGTTTAGACCTAACCTACCCGAAAAAATTGTAAACGTAATTGAAGGTATGGTTGATATAACTACTAGAGTAACAGCCGAAGGTACTAAGAGATATCTAAACTTTAAAGCGTCAGAGACTACTACTGGAGGAGGCAGATATAATTTTAGAGTTGACAAAGTTGAACTAAACAAAACGGCTTTTTTGGAATTAATTAAAAATACGAAAATTTAAAGGAGATGTTTATTATGGGATTTTTTGATGGAGATTTTGATTTAGAAGCGTTTAAGGCGGATTTTGAAAAACTAAACGAGGTTAAGAAAGAATATGCTGAAGTGGAAGCTGGACAATATGAAGTTAGAGTAGTAGGTTTAGAGCTTGGAAAAACAAAAGATGGTTCTAAAGATATGGTAAAAGTTCGATACCGTATTATCGCTGGAGTACACACAGGTAATTATCTATTTCAAAATCAAGTAATCACTAAAGGTTTTCAAATTAAAATTATAAATGATTTACTCGAGAGTTTCGAGAGTGGTTTAGAAATAAAATTTGAAGACCAATTTCAATGGTTAGACTTAATTGACAAAGTAAAGATAGCAATAGAAGACAAAGAATACGGATTAGACTATGGAGAAAACAACAAAGGATTTAAAACGTTCAAAATAACTAATGTATTTTAGGGGGACATCCCCCCCTGAAAGGGGGTAACATGTTAATAGCATATGACTTTGAGGTTTTTAAATATGATTGGTTAGTAGTATTTATAAATTTAGTCGATAATAAAACTACAACAATATCAAATAATAAAGACGAACTTAAAGATTTTTATGAAAAAAATAAAGGCGCGATATTTGTCGGTTATAACTCAAGACATTACGATCAATATATTTTCAAGGGTATTTTATTAGATATTAACCCACATGAACTTTCAAATTTCATAATACAAGAAGGAAGATTCGGATGGGAATACTCTAACAAATTAAACAAAATAGAATTAATAAACTTTGATATCAAAACTACTTTGAAAAGTCTGAAGGAATACGAAGGGTATTTTGGTAACAACATAATGGAATCCAGCGTTGATTTTACTATAGATAGAAAATTAACTGAAGATGAGCTTAAAGAAACTGAAAAATATTGTATACATGACGTTGAACAAACTATAGAAGTATTGACATTACAAAAAACTGAGCTAATGGCAATTATAAAATTAGTACAAATGTTTGCATTACCTAAATCTTATGTATCAAAAACGAAAGCCAATTTAGCGTCGATAATTTTAGGTGCACAAAAAGAATTTAGAAATGATGAATTTGAACTTATATTTTGCGACACTATCAAGTTAGATAAATACAAATATGTTTTAGATTGGTATAAAGAAAACAGAGACTATGCGGAAAAACTAGAAAGTATTATAGACGTAGTACCTACAATTTTTGCTTGGGGAGGGTGCCATGGAGCAATTGAACATATAAAAGAGGAAGGTATAATTGTAAATTGTGATATAACGTCTTATTATCCTCAGTTAATGATTGAATATGATTTTCTAAGCAGGAACGTTAAAAATAAAGAATTGTTTAGAGAAATCAGAGACAAACGTCTTGAATACAAAAGAACAAAACAAAAAGAATATGCTGACGTACTAAAAATCGTAATCAACGCGACGTACGGAGCATCTAAATCTAAGACAAATAATTTATACGATCCACAGATGGCTAATAATGTGTGCGTGAATGGCCAATTGTTTTTATTGGATCTAATAGAAAAACTAGAAGGTTATTGGAAGCCTATTCAATATAATACCGACGGACTAATTGGTAAAGTCGACAACTTAGAGCAACTTGATAAAATAAAAGAAATTGCAAAAGAATGGGAAGACAGGACCAAGTTTGAACTTGAATGGGACGTATATAATAAGATATATCAAAAAGATGTTAACAATTATATAATTATTGGAGACGATATAAAATCAAAAGGTAGTTTTAAGAAACCTTCTAGATTAGACTATAATTTACCAATAATAAAAAAAGCTGTATTAGAATACTGCATAAATAATGTTGACGTTAGAGAGACTATAGAAAAAAGTAATGATCTTATAGAATTTCAAAAAGTAATAAAGATATCTCATAAATTTACTCATATAGAACATAACGGACAAAAACTAAAAGAAAAATGCATACGAGTATTTGCATCTAAAGATACGAATGACGGGGGAATAGTAAAATATAAAGAAGATAGACCTCACAAACTTGAAGGTACCCCTGAATACTGTTTTATATATAATGAAAATGTAAATGGTGTAAAAATACCAAATAAATTAGACAAAGAATGGTATATTCAAAAAGCAAAAGAATATATAAATAGTTTTTAAGGAGGTTAAAATGGAACACGCTAAATTATCACCTTCGAAAGCGTTTAGATGGTTAAGTTGTATTCCGAGTGCTCACTTAGAATATCAAATAGCTGAAGAAGAAACTTCTAAAGCTGCTGAAGAAGGTACTAAAGCTCATGAACTTGCTGAGAAAGTATTAAAAAATGAAATTAAAACCGATGATAAACATATAAATGCTTATGTAGATTTTGTTAAATCAAAAGCTAGTTATAACTCAGAACTATATATAGAAGATAGAGTTGACTTGACGCAGATAGTGCCAGGTGGGTTTGGTACTGTTGATGCTATAGTGATAGAGAATAACTTATTAAATAGTAAACTACACATAATAGACCTTAAAACAGGAAGATACCCTGTTCAAGCTTTTCAAAACGATCAACTTAAATTATATGCATTAGGGGCTTTAATTAAATATTCTTTCAGTTTTGAAAGTATAATATTACACATATTTCAAACAAAAATAAATAATATTTCTAGTTGGGAAACTACTACAACAGACATTTTAAATTGGGCTATAAACATAGTGGCTCCAATAGCACGCCAGGCCTATGATGGTTTAGGGGAATTGAAACCTACACGAAATAATTGCAAATTTTGTAAAGCTAAAAAAATATGCGGAAAGGGCGTTTAATATGATAAAGAAAATTAAAAGTGATAAGTACGAAGACGTATATACAGTCGGTGATTTTGCACACATAACGGTAGGTAAATATACTTTTGTTGGTAATAGTTATCCAAGTGATTTTGTGTCTTATAATCAAACTAGAAAAAATACTAAAAGAATAAACGATCAAATTAGAGAAATAAAAGAAGATATAATGTTTAAAGATTGTGCTGGTAGTAAAGATTGTGAAGGAGTAAAATACCCAAAAGGAACTTTTTATTGGTCGACAACGTTTCGCAAAATAATATTTACAGATAACAAAGAACAATGGAGTTATTATGTATACATTAAAGCAAAACACTTAGATTACTATGACATGATAATGCTACAAGAGTGTTTAAAAGAGATAAGAGGAGATGATTAAAATGATGATTTTTGTAGCGCTAGTAGTTGGACTTGGTAGCTTTATAATTGGATTAGAAATAGGTTTTTATTTAGAGAATAAAAATCTTTTAAACAACTTACAAGATACAGTATGTTTTCATTGCGAAGAAAAAGACGGAGATAACGGCGACTATTTAATAATATATATTTGTGAAGATTGTAACGAAGAGGAGGAAGAATAATGGACGCTAAAAAAATGGTTGAGGAATATTTGTATCAAAATGACTGGAGAGTCAAGGAAAATTCATCTGTTATTTTTTCGATAGGGAGTTTATCGAAACATCTTTCAGAAAAGGTATCTGCTGAATATTGGCTTAAAGAAATATATAATTATAATATTACTAAAGCTCATATTTGGGGAGACATACACATACACGATTTGGGAGGACTTACAATTTATTGTTGCGGCTACTCTCTTAAAAATATAATAACAATGGGAGTCGATGGGGTATCAAATATTCCTAAGTCGAAGCCTGCTAAACACTTTGCTGCTATTGTAAACCAAATATGCAACTTAGCGACAATTTATCAAAACGAAATCAAAGGAGCCGTCGCTTTTAACAGTGTCGATACATTATTAGCACCTTATATAAAAGAAGATAAACTAACATATGCTGAAGTTAAACAAAATATACAAAATATGATTTTTAGTTTAAACAGTAACTCTCGAGGTGGAGCAGAACCTTCTTTTGTTAACATGACATTTGATTTGTGTCCGACAGAAACAATGAAAGACGAATTTTGTCTTCACGGTGATAAAGTTCTAAACTATACTTACAAAGACGTTCAAGAAGAAATTGATATTTTTAATAGAGCGTTTTTTGAAGTAATGTTGGAGGGAGATGCAAATGGTAAACCTTTTCCTTACCCGATTCCTACTTATAATATTAATAGTCGCTTTGACTGGAGCAATACTAATAACGAGGGCTTATGGGAAATGACAGGAAAGTATGGATATCCTTATTTCTCAAATTTTGTAAACAGTTTCTTAAATCCAGACGATGTACGAAGTATGTGTTGTCGACTTAATTTAGATCTTAAAGCTCTCAGAAAAAGAAATGGTGGGTTATTTGGTAGTGCAGACTCAACAGGGTCAATTGGAGTAGTAACAATAAATTTACCTCGTCTTGGAGCTATATCAAATACCAAGATTGAACTATTAGACAAATTAGATGATTTTATGGATTTAGCTGCTGAAAGTTTAGAAATTAAAAGAGATTGGTTGCAAAAAAACGTTTTAGACAAGAATTTAGTACCCGCTTATAATCACTATGTTGGCACTCTCAATAATCACTTTAGTACGATAGGTATTATTGGTATGAATGAGCTTTGTGTTAATTTTATAGGAGAAGATATATTGAGTAATGCTGGTATAAAATTATCTAAAGAAATACTATACTTTATGAGAGATAAAATTTTAGAAATTCAAGAGCGAACTGGAAACTTATATAATTTAGAAGCAAGTCCTGCTGAAGGTATATCTTATCGTTTAGCAAAAATGGATTCGATCTATAAAAATAGATTTGTTCAAGGTTTAGGTAAAAACGTGTATTACACTAATAGTACTCATATGCCTGTTTATGAAGTTGAAAATGTAACTCAACTTTTAGACCATCAAGAGAATTTTCAAAATTTATACACAGGGGGAACTGTAGCACATATTTATATTAATAATCCAATTGATAAAGATAAAGCCAAGAATATAATAAAATATGCTTGTACAAATTACACAATACCTTACATCAGCCTATCCCCAGTCAACAGAATATGCGATAATCACGGCCTAGTGGTGTCCGAGGAGGATTATTGTCACTGCGGTAAAGAATTTGAAAAGTATCAACGAGTAACTGGTTATGTAAGAAACGTAAATAATTTCAACATTGGTAAAAAACAAGAGTTTAAGGAAAGGAAACAACTATGATAGCTATATCAAATATAGAACATAATATCTTATATGACGCTCCGTTTATTGGGGCTCGTGTATCAGGAATTATTTGCAACTTTAATTGTAAGAATTGTATAAACGATGATTTAAAAAATAAATCTTATACTTACATGTATTCTCATGATATAATAAATGAAGTTAAAAATAATATGTTAAACGAGGGAATAATATTTGGCGGATTAGAATGGATGCACCAATTACACGATTTGAAAATTTTAGTAAACAAGGCATTTAAAAATAAACTTAAGATTATGATATATTCTGGATCAGATAACCCTGAAGGCCTAATAAAATTATTTGGTATGTATGAAGGTTTGTATATAAAGTACGGAAGATATATTGAAAATTCAGAATATATAATTGATTACGGTATAAAATTAGCAAGTAGTAATCAAAAAATAATCAAGATAGGAGAATGATATGTTAATAAAAACTCATTTCAAATATTCAAATCGCTTATATGAGTATATAAAAGATCGTACTAATTTAAAAGTAAATAAATATTTATTGAAACTAGGACATTTATTACCAGACTTCTTTCTACCAAAATACTTCTTCCGAGTACATAATTTTGTATATTATAAAAACGAAATTCAGAGGTCTCTTGATAAAATAAAACTTGGTAAGAATGTGTCTATAAATTTAGGAATAGTACTACATTTGATACAAGATCAATTTTCAAAATATCACAATCACGATATGTATAATTTATATAATCATTACAAATATGAATTCGATTATCATAATTGGTTTAAAAAAGAATTGGGAATTGTGAGTTGTGGTAAAAGCGAAACTAATATACTAAAACTAGTTAAAGACTTACATACAGACTATCTTTTTTATACAGATTTGCGTTGTCCGTTTGAATTAGATTATGCTTATAGTTACAAAGCGTGTGTTGGAGTTATAAATATATTGAGTTGGGGTGATAGTTATGAAAATATGCAACTCTTCTTACGTCATACTGGACATCTTAGATAAATCACTTTTAAAAAGAATAGAAATTGCTGGTAGGACGTGTTACAAGAGCGAGGACAAAATAACTGAAGATTCTGCTAGTAAATTCGTAAGAATGTTAGTAAAACGAGGACATGAAGCTATGATTGAACATGTGAGTTTCTCAGTAAAATTCATAGTTGATAGAGGAGTATCGCATGAGATAGTTAGACATAGACATTTTAGTTTCGCTCAAGAATCAACAAGATATGTAAATTATAACAAAAAAGGTATGGAGTTTATACAACCCAAACCTGTGGACGTGCCTGAAATGTACAGACTTTGGAAAGATATGATGTATTATGCAGAAATATATTATAATAAAATGATAGATATGGGTGTCAAACCAGAAATGGCTAGAAGTGTATTACCTAACTCACTCAAGACTGAAATTATAGTGACGGGTAACATGAGGCAATGGAGACACTTCTTGAAACTTAGAACACACAAAACAGCACATCCGCAAATAAGAGAAGTTGCAGTACCGCTGTTAGAAGAATTAAAACAAAAATTACCAGAGTTGTTTGAAGATATATAATAGGAGGTATATTATGAAACTAATTGATACTAATGTATTGATAGATTATCCTGAAATTTTAGATGAAGGCGGGTCTGTAATTCACTTATCATGCTTGGGTGAACTTGATGATTTGAAGTATAAAAAGCGGGATTTGATTGGAAAAATAAATTACGCTGGTAAGAAAATACAAACTAGTAATGTTGTGTTTGACGCAAGTGACGTTAGTGATGCAAAAGTCGACGACAAATTAATAAGTATAGCTAAAGAAAAAGATTATATTTTAGTCACGAACGATATACTATTATTTGTAAAAGCGTCTGCGACTGGAGTTAAAGTTGAGAATTATAAACCAAATAAGGAAGTTTATAATGGTTACAGAGTTGTGCAAATACCAAACTATGTTTTAAGTACCCTCGGTGTAAATCATGATTCTCAAGTAGAAGCTTATAGACGTTATATCAAACAATTCGATTTTCACGCAAATGAATATATTGTGTGTACTGACATTTTCGATCAAGTACTTAAAATATTTACTTCATCATTCGAGGTTATAAACGATAGTTCTTTTAAAAATTCATACAGCGGAGATATAAAACCTATAAATTTACAACAAAGACTTGTGTTTGATATGCTTAAAAACGATGAGTTACCAATAAAACTCATAACTGGTCGATTCGGGAGCGGGAAAGATTTTCTAATGATAAACTATGCACTCAAACTTATAGAAGAAGGTGAGTTCAATAACATTACTTGGATCCGTAATAACATACAAGTCAAAGACAGTGAAGATATCGGCTTTCTACCTGGATCACTACTAGAAAAAGTACTACCGTTCGCAATGCCCTTGGCAGATCACCTTGGGGGTACAGCAGAATTAATGGAGAAGATTGGTCAAGGTGTTATTCAACTAGAACATCTAGGCTTCATTAGAGGACGTAACATAGAGAACTCTATCATATACTGCACTGAAATTGAGAACATGACTGTAAGTCAAATACAACTTATAATATCTAGAGTTGGACAAGGTAGCATACTATTGATGAACGGAGATTCAAAACAAGTCGACAAAGAAGTTTTTAGACTTAACGACACGATAACAAAAGTGATAGATAAATTTAAAGATAACGATTTATTTGGTTATGTTAACTTAAAACACACTGAACGATCTGAAATAGCAAAGATGGCGGATCTATTAGATTAGGAGGTAACCTATGAGAGTATTAGTAGCTTGTGAATTTTCAGGTGTAGTTAGAGATGCATTCAGGAAACGAGGACACGATTCTTGGAGTTGTGACATATTAGATTCAAATTCTAAGTATCACATAAAAGACGATGTTGTAAAACATTTGGATGAAGGATGGGATTTACTTATAGCACACCCTCCATGTACTTATATAAGTAACGCTGGAGCTAGACACCTATACCCAAATAAAATTTTAAATGAAGATAGGTATGTTTTGGGCTTAGAGGCTAGGAAATTATTTATGGTGTTATATAACGCGAATATCAATAAAATATGTGTTGAAAATCCAACACCAAGTAAAATATTCGAACTACCCAAACACTCTCAAGTTATACAGCCGTACCAATTCGGGCATCCATATTCAAAACGAACGTTGCTGTGGTTGAGAAATTTACCAGAACTAAAACCTACAAATGTAGTGGATGTTGTTGAGTCAACTAAAGTCGCTGGTAATTGGTTTAATAAAGGCGGTAAAGACAGACAAAAGAATAGAAGTGTAACTTTTGCTGGTATAGCTGAAGCTATGGCTGAACAATGGGGATGTTAATATGAAATATATATCTCAGTATAATTAAAAGGAGATGATTAATATGAAACCGAAAGATAGGCTAGAGCTGACTTGGATAGGAAAATATGATGAAGTTAAAGCTGAACCAAGAACCTTGATTGAGGATGTAGAAAAGTCTTATGGTGATAAGAATTCACAAAACATGTTGATTAAAGGAGATAATTTGCTTGCACTAAAAACTTTAGAGCAGGAGTATACAGGAAAGATCAAATGCATTTATATAGATCCTCCATATAATACTGGAAATGCTTTTGAGCATTATGATGACAATTTAGAGCATAGTAAATGGTTAAGCATGATGAGGGTTAGATTAGAAATACTTAATAATTTATTATCAAGGCAAGGAATAATATTTATATCAATAGATGATTATGAACAAGCATATTTGAGAATTTTATGTGATGAAATATTTGGGAGAAAAAATTTTGTTGCATGTTTACCTACAATAATGAATTTAAAAGGGAATCAAGATCAGTATGGATTTGCAGGAACACATGAATACACATTGGTTTATGTTGGGAACAAAGAATATACGAGATTTTATGAATTTAAGATAAGTGATGACGATTTAAGTAATTGGAGCATAGATGATTTTGGATTTTATAAAAAAGGCGCAAGCTTAAAGTCGACTGGTGAGGAGTCGAGCAGAGAAGATAGACCGTTGATGTTTTATCCAATATTTGAAAAAGAAGAGCATTTAATAACTGTTGAAATCGAAGAGTTTGAAAATATCTATGATAGAAAAGAGAAGAAGTTCAATGATACTTACTTATTTGACGTAATAAACAAATATGAATCAAGAGGATACAGATCAATTTTACCAATGAAAAACGATAAAGAATATGGAAGATGGAGATGGGGATATTCAAATGAAAATATATCTAAACTAAGAACTAATGTTATTATTGTTAAATCGAAAGATAAAATTAGTTTATATAAAAAGCAACGTCCTGAATGTGGAGATATCCCATCTAAAAAACCAAAGTCCTTATTTTACAAACCAGAGTACAGTAGTGGAAATGGAACAAATCAAATAAAAAAATTATTTGGAACTAACTCGTTTCAGTATCCTAAACCAGAGGACTTAATAAAGGATTTGATAGAAATATCAACTAAGCCAGGAGAGCTAGTCCTTGACTCATTTCTAGGTTCAGGTACAACAGCAGCAGTAGCACACAAAATGAATCGTAGATGGATAGGTATAGAACTTAACGATCATTGTGATACTCACTGTGTACCACGTCTTAAAGCTGTAGTGGATGGAACAGATCAAGGTGGTATTTCCAAGGCTGTTAATTGGAAAGGTGGAGGCGGATTTAAATATTATACACTTAATTAAAAGGAGATGATTAATATGAAACCGAAAGATATTAAAGAACATTTAGACAAATACATTGTTAAACAGGACGATGCTAAAATAGCGTTGTCTATAGCACTCTACAATCATAAATTAAAAATAAACAACCCGAACTTATTACTACCTAAGAGCAACTTGTTGTTGAAAGGTGAGACTGGGACTGGTAAAACGTATATGTGTACCAAATTAGCTAGTATATACCAAAACATACCTTTTCTAATAGTAAATGCGTCCGAATATACAAAGACAGGTTGGAGTGGTAAAGATTTTACTGAAGTAATCGAAGATTTATATAATGCATCTGGTAAAAATATAGAACTGACAGAGCAAGGAATAATAGTACTTGACGAAGTGGATAAATTGATTGGAAAAGGGTCTGGGGAGTATAGCGAAGTGGATGGGCACGGAAGACAGCAGAGTTTATTGACAATTTTAGAAGGTTCTGACGTAAAAATAACAGATGAGTGGGGTGTGTCGGTTAATATAAACACATCTAATATACTTTTTATTGGTATCGGGGCTTTTAAAGGGCTTAGAGAAATACAAGAAACAAGGTCTAAGAAAAGACGAGTTGGATTTGCTATTAAATCAGAAACACTAGATACCGAATCTGGTATTACGACTGAAGATTTGGTACAATACGGCTACATGCCTGAGTTTATTGGTAGATTTCAGGAAATAGTTGAGTTAGAAGATTTGACAAAAGCAGATTTAAGAAATATATTACTTAATACAGAAGACAATGAGCTTGATCGATATATTAATTATTTTGAAGTTGCAGGTAAAAAAGTAAATGTACACAAGATGATAAATAAAATAGTAGATAAAGCTTTGAAAAGTAAGACTGGTGCTAGAGGTTTAAGAAAAGCATTAAACGATCATTTCAGGAAAGACATGTTTAATGTGAAAAAGGGGGTAATGTGATGGACTTAATAGATCTTGCATTACAGACACGTGACAAAGAATGGTTTGAAAAATTAACAAAAGATATGGTCAAAGGTGATGTTGAAATCGTAGTATATGTAGAACGAGGTATTTTGGAACTTAAAATTTTATCTTGGGAAGAGATGGAATATAGTGAACCAATAATTTTGCATAATACTAATATTTCAGATTTGGACAGAATAAAAAATGCTATAGAATTATATATTAGTAAAAAATTCTGGGATGTACTTGAAAATTACAATTTTAATTTTTATAAATTTTACTCTGGGACTAACAATGGTGCGGCTATGATTGTAAATTTGAATAATGAATTCGAAGAACTAATATATCAAGTAACAATCAAGGAGGTGGATAATGTATAAGGGGTATTTTGTCACAATTGGCAAAAAGAAACCTCGAAACTGGCGGGATGCTATTATACGTGATTACGAAGAGACTAAAATATTATCTAAACACACTAATAAAGATATAAAAGCCTTCATCGATGACGATATTTTGGTTATTGACATAGATGAGTCTGTAGAAGCTGAAAAATTTAAGAAGGCGCTTGAATATAAGGGCGTGACCACTCAATATATCAAAACGAGTAAAGGAATTAACTTCTTTTTTAAGACCTCAAAGAAATTCAAGAAAAACATTATGAATACACTTGGATTAAAAAGTGTTGAGTGGTTGCAGAACAGTGCAGACAAACAACCTATAAGTGTAAGTTTAAAAATTGATGGAGTGTTTAGAGAGATAGTTAACGATAGTATAATAGCTGAATTACCAAAATGGTTTTTCCAGGATCGAGGAATAAATATAGATCGTGAGTTGAAAAATGAGAGTCTGTATAATCTTATGATACCTTTGAAAAAAGCGGGAGTGACTTATGATGTATATTTGGAAATAGCTCATATAGTAAACGAATGTGTGTTCGATACAAAACATGATCAATTTAAGGACGCTGTTAGAAGTGATGCTTGGGAAGCGATAAAAGTAGATAATAAGAAAGTGTTTCAACAAATATCAGAAGAATTTAGAAACAAGACAACGGTTTATTTGTTTGATGATGATTTGTATAATGAATATATGGGGAGTTTAGAGCTGACTACAGATCTCGTAATTAGAAATATGGTACGAGGATATGCTACAAAAGATTATGTAGAAGCTATTCGTGAAATAAAAAGTGATTTAATAAGACAAAGAATAGACCCGAGAGAGGATCCTGAAAAAGTGTACTTCAAAAACGGAACATATTATAGGGGTGAGTTTACAGATGACGTGGTGTTTCACATAAATCAAATACAAATGAATTATTGCGAAAAACCAAAATATGAGTCCGAGGCTATTAAATTTATAGATAATTTAGCGTGCGGAGACGATGAAGTTGCTTTATTGCTACTACAGATGATAGGGTACTGTTTCATGAGACATCAAGACCACATGAAGTATTTTTTGTTGGTAGGGGAGGGTCAGAACGGGAAAAGCGTCCTAGCCAAAATAATCAGCGGTATTTTTAACAGTAACTTCTACAAGAACTATACTTCGATTTCCATGAAAAATTTAAGTGGAAACTTTAGCCTTCATAACCTGAAACATAAATTAGTTAATTTCCCAACGGAAAACTCAGGTCAGTATGTAGACGAGGACGTTATAAAGACGATTGTTTCTGACGATTTAATAGATGCTGACGTCAAAAATCGTGAGCGTACTCAATTCGTTTCATATGCTACTCAAATATTTAGCTCAAATAAATTAGCGAGTAACAAAGACGGAACACTAGGTGGAACTTCGAGAATGGTTGTTATACCGATGAACGCCAAGTTTCCAAGGTCAGGTTGGAGAGCGGAAGATACCGATATTGAGCGAGTTTATAGAGAAGATAAGGTTGGGTTTTACGAAAGCTTTATTCCGATTGCATTAGAAGCATACGAGGACGCTCGAGTGAACGGGTTCGCGGTACCAAAAATAGTTGCTGAGGCAACAGAAAAACACATTAGACAAAGTAATCAGGTACTAAGATGGATGGAGGAGAACGATTATAATGCGGATAATTTAGCGGGTGTAAACGGTGCTACTAATATAACGTTTAGTAATACGCCTCAAGAAATATATGAAGAATTTAGAACAGATATGATTCGAAGCGGTGTTAAACATGTATATGGACGAGGTAGATTTTACGATGAAATATTTAAACATTATAGTTTAAGTATTAAAATAATACGCCTAGAGGGTGGGCTATATAGAGTATTTAGATAAAATGTTACAGTGTTACAGTTTTGTTACAGTTTTGTTACACTTTATTACACCTCCAAAGCCTTGCGGTGACTGGATTGTTACGTTGTTACACTTTTTTATTAAGTTATTATAATATTTTATATATATAAATAAGTTAGTTAACATATTTACATATGAATATATATACAAACTTAAAAAAAAATGTGTAAAAGTGTAACACAGGTAAATCAAGGCTTTGAAGGCTGTTTTTTGTTACGGTTACAGTTTTTTGGTTAGGAGTGATAAAACATGTACTATATATGAAGGAGAATGTGGATTTGAGTACAGAAAGGAACGGTAGGGGGTATGTAAATAGCTAGAATTTGAAGCCCCTAGAGT
>Ga0070745_1001029_pt1 | contig 15775 bp, 18 predicted proteins | sample VirMetDEL_Mar_4_FD_77438 | JGI IMG/M metagenome (GOLD analysis project Ga0070745, IMG submission 77438) | Aqueous microbial communities from the Delaware River and Bay under freshwater to marine salinity gradient to study organic matter... | ecosystem: Environmental > Aquatic > Marine > Coastal ...
CTCATTTTTTCACTTCCTATATCTTGTTTTAAAATATCGAATTTCGCTTCGGGGTTAATGCCTTTTTCACAGATTGTCACTTCATGGAGTTCTAACTTACTTATTTCGTTATATTCCCCTAATTCATTGTGGCTTTTCTTTACTTTTTGTAATGCTTGTCCACCAATACTAAATGACCTTAATGACCCTTTGCGAATGTTTCTTCCTACTTCTTTTGCTTTTTCAATGTCGTCCCTTAATTTAATTACAACAAAGAACCCAACATCATCAACTTCGGATTTCCATAATTTTCCAGTTTTATCTCTATATGAATCTACAACTTCACCGACTTGAACATTTGAGTGGTTAGTCATTACATTTCTAAACTTTGAGTCTTCCATAAACTTTTTTACTGATTCTTGTAATGCTTTTAATGTAATCAAATCGTTTTGTTTATCCACGATTTCAATACTTGCATATCCACCAATCATCAAGTCGTCGTTGCTCTTTAGAATGGTGAAATCATCATTCCTAGTAGCCATAACACTTGTAGCCATGTTCCTCAAACCTTCCTACCAACTTTGAGTATATAATAGCCTCGCATCATTTTTCAGGAAGGGGCAATTCATTATACCTGTCGTCATAAATATTCCATAATCCTGAATCATTCTTGGCATCAGCAGGTGATTGCTTGTAGCCAGACCATGCTAACCACATTTCTTTACCTTCTGCTCTAACTCTCCTAATGTTGAATTTGGTATCAAATTTATTGCCTTCTAAGAAATATTCGTGATAACCATCTTTTTGAACCCCTAATTTTATTTTGCCTTCATCAAGTGTTTTTCTCTTAGAAATATTTCTAGCCACCATAGCAGGAAATTTACCGGCTTTACCAAACAATTCATAAATATCATCTGAGTTTTCTAAATCTATTAACCAATTAATAGATTCATCTTTTAGTTTAATAACGAAATTTAAGTTATCATCATCCCTAAGATATATCTTAAAATTACCTTCTCTATATTCCTTTGGTGTTTTATATTCTTTGAGAATATCGCTTTCTTGCATAATTTTATCTTCATCGGCCAAAAGTTTCTTATCTTTTTCATCATAAGAAATACCATCTCTTTGTTTCATCCAATCTTTAAGTTTACCAAACTTACTTTCAAGAATATCTTCATATAGGTCTTTGTGGTTTTTGACTAAATGATTATGTAGTTCTTTAATTGTTTTAGGCCCAGAGGTTTTAAGATATTGGAATCCAGCAACAGTTAATCGAGATTGTTTAGTTTTCATAATTTCTTCCGCTTGAGTCTTCCAAAGGTCTAAATCAATTAATGCATTCTTAGCCATAAGATTGTCTTCTTCAAAACCATAGATAGTAAAACCATCCATGTCACTTTTAATTATAACAGATGCTTCTCCGTGAATGTGGTCTGTTATTTTTAAACCTTTTTTTAGTGCTTCAACATTATAATTCAATTCTTTTTTGTTATCTTTAGAAAGCATTTCCAAAGTCACTAACTTGTCAGGATGAGCCGCTTCGGGTACTTCTATAACCTTAGCAGAATGAATAGTGTATATGTCGCCTGTCTTCTTCACTTGGTCTATTTTAACCCTCACAATGCTTCCCAAGTCGGCAGAAATTTTAGTGTTAAGAGCCTTACCAACAAGCATATAGGTTTTACCTTCCACTTCTTGATAATTCTTTCCTTCCCCTTCTGTTGGCCCTGCACCTAACGAATAGACATAATTACTACCGGATGATTTCTTATCAAGAACAATCAAATCTAAATCTACGAAATTCTTCCACTTAATCCATTTGGGATTCTTTTTAGTACCAACATAATAAGTTGACGAAGAATCTTTTATTACTACTCCTTCCGAAGTAGGCATTTCCATAATTGCTTTCGAGTATTCTTCAACATCTTTGATAGAATCTGCTAAACGAGTATCTTTCTTTGAAGGGAAAGATAACATTTCACTAGAATGTATAGAGTAATTATTGAACATAATTTGCATTCTTCGGTCTAACCTGTCTTCCAACAAAGATTTTTCTTCATGCCTTAATAAATCGAAAAGATGCATCTTTAAAGTTCCTTCGGAATCTTCTTTTTTGCTTAGGTACGAAATAGTTTCTGCCCTATTTAGCGCATCATCACCTTTGAATAATATCAATGAACCATCCAGAATACAATCGCCAAAGTGTTTTTTATTTAACTCATCAACTTGCTCTTTACATTTAGAAGTAATGTCTTTACCATCGAATGAATATATTTTAATTTTTTTATCTATTTTATGTGCTTGAACTCGAAGCCCGTCATATTTTTCTTGAACATAATATTCTCCGGTAAAGCCTTTTAGTTCTTTCATGTCATCAATGTCAAAAATTCTATACATTGGTTTATTAGGAACAATAAAATCAGAAATAGATTTTTCTTCAGTGGATTTCTTTTCTTCCTCTTTCTTGACAGGTACTCCTTCAATTTCTTCAAGTTCAACCCAATCGTCTTTTTCATTGTTAGAAAGGTAAATTAATTCTAAAATGTTCATAGCAGACTTTACTTTAGATTCTACCTTATTTGAGTCTTTTCCGTCACCGTAATGCTCAATAATATACAGTGCTATGTCGTCCACTTCTAGGTCAAGTCCCTTAAGACCTTCCGTAATATCGTCCGGTTCCATGTCTTTAATGCTGTAAATGTCTGGAGATAGTGATTTACTATCTTCCCTTATAGCATAATGCACAAATTTGACCATAGTTTCTTGAGAAGAAAGTAATGCTTCAAGAACTTCTCCTTTGAATCGTTTTGCGAATGGGTCTTCTATTGATTCGGAAGAATACCTAAGACTTTTAATGCCATCAAATATCTTTTCTGCATTTTGAGATTGAGGGTCTTTAACATCATCTGCTTCCAAATCTGAAATTTCAATGAAGTTTTTCAACTCGTTAGAAAGTTGGTTCGTACTCTCGTATTTTTCTTTAATGCCATCCACGGCACTGCGCCATTTAACACCGTATTCTTTAGGGTCAGTGCGAGCCGATAGATAAGCCACTCTTACTTTCTCAAATAAGCGAACGATTTCATCCGATGTGGACTTATCTTTTTCAAGAAGATAAGCCATTTATTTCACCTATGAACTTCGACCGTAAAACTTTGAATAAGTAAGCCACAGGCTACTTATTTCTGCTAATTCTTCTTCTAATTTACCCAACTCAGAAACAGATGCTCCCATAAGTTTTTTAGTAAGTTCCTTCATTTCTTCATCTAAATCTTTAAAAACAGCAGAAGTAATTTTTTGTTCACCCATTGGAATATTAACATCTCTAGGGTCTTCTTCCCTATCAGTTGCTTCATTGAACTTAGCCATCTTTTCATCGTCTTTGTATGATTTGTATTTAGTTTTCATCATAAGAGTTAATGCTGAGTATATTGCTTCAACTCTTGCTTTCATCAATTTAAGAGTTCGCTTCTGTGCAGCATTCATTTCTCTACCCTCAAATTCTTTCTCTTTTGCTTTAATTTGAGCATCGAGTTGATTAACTAAATTTCGAGAATAGCGAGTCTTGGCTCGTATTTCATCATTTGACATTTTCTTAATTTCACCGCTAGTAAATTCTTCTCCACCGGAATTAGCATGAACCTTGTCCTGTTTAATACCATGCTTAGAGGCTTTAGCCTTTGGTCGCTTAATCTTTTCAACCGTTGGCATTTCATCTTGGGTTAATCCATCTCGAAGGGCTTTGACTTCCCTCGCCTTTAAAATTGTTAATTCAATAATTTTTTCTTCTCTTGTCACTCTTTCTGGCATAATCTCACCTATTCATTCTTTGTTCTTTTAGATTTTTTGTTCGCTGTTGTCGTATATCCCTCGGAGCATTTCCAACATCACGCATTACTTGTTTAAAATCGTATGGGGATTTTCCTTTTCCACTACCTTGATTTGGAGGTTTAAATTGCTCACACTTTCCTTTAGAATCAATTGTGATAACATCTAATCGACAATAGCCTTGACTTGCATTTTGTCCTCTAATATCCTGTTTTGTATTGCTTCGGCATGAATGTGCATCGCATTTTTTAACTTCACACTTCCCTTTACCGAATGCTTTTTTTAATTCATAATAATCCCATGTCATTATTGTCCACCTACCTTTTCGACCATTTTGTGAATATCGGACCATTCCATGCTTCCAACATCACCAACGGATGAAGAACCAACTCCACCGTTATTCATTTTTGGACTTGGGCTTTGGGCAACAACTAAGCCAGACTTCATCAATAAATTATCTTGATGATAAACAGTCTTTTCTAAATTTTCAATTTTTTCTGTTAATGCCTTAAGAATGGCAAGTAATTCAACATTTTGGTCAGTCACTTTTCATCACCTTTTTTCTTCTTAGGATAAACCAAATCTCTTAATTGCCGGTATAGCAACTCATAGTCCTTACGAAGTTCAGTAGCAGAAGCCACTATATCAATGTTCCTTTCATCCATTGATTCCATCTTCTTATTTAATTTATTATCATCCTTAACTATCTTTAAGTCCTTAAGAACTCTAATTAATTCTCCCATTTGAGTAAAGTCTTTACCAAAAAATTCAGTTGGTTGTGCTGATTGAAGAACCTTTTTTAATCGTTTTCTTTCTTTTGGACCTAATGAATCCAATAACTCTTTAGGTTCTTGTTTCTTTTCTTTTTTGAGCAGATGCTCTTCGCCGCTTTCATAGTAATCCCATGTCATTAGTCTTCCTCCTTTGATTTTTTATTTTCTTCTAGTTTGTCTTTTACTGAATCTTTATCTTCTAAAAATTCTAAAATTTGTTTTTCACTCACATCGAATTGGGTATATTTTTTTGACAGATACTTTGCATAATCAGATGGAGATAATCTTTCACTTTGTAGTCGGCTTTTTTGAGGTCTTGCTTTAGTACGCCACCATTCTTTTCCACCAATACGCTGACCTTGTAAACTAGATAATGCATAAAAACCTGTTATTTTCTTAACTGCATCTAAAATTCCTTGTTCAAGAATTGATTCATTACCTGCTATTTGTTTCACTTTCGTTAATGCCACTGCTGAAAGAATCATTGTTTCGATTTCCTCTAATTGTTTATCGACAACATAAGTCCCGCCATTAGCAATACTGTCTTGTAATTCTTCTATTTCACGAACTATTTTTTCTGTATTCAGTTTAATATCTTCCAAACTATCAACATCTATTTCGAATAATTTATAGAATCCTTTTCTGTTATTTTTAAATTGATTTACCTTAGCAAGCCAATCATCAGTAGAAAGCCCACTCTTAGGATTTTTTAGTGCATTGAAGACCTCTTCATACTTCCCCCAGAACCCACTAAGTAATTCATTATCTACAACTTTTTCAATAGAATCGAAAAGTTCATCTTGTATTCGGCCTATTAAACCCATTGTTGAAAAAGCACTTTTGGTTTTAGTGGATTGTCCAACACGGATTTCATCTATTTTAGGAGTCTTCTGCGACTGTCCCAAATCCTTTTCAGCCTCAACTGTTTCTATTTGCTCATCTAAAAGTTCATAAGCCTGTTTTAATTTACTTTCACTCTTCTCTATTTTTTCAGCAAGAAGTATAAAGTTTTTTATGTCGCTTAAGAAACTTTCCGAATCTAATTGACCTGTAATCTCATTAAGTTCGCCTATCTTAGATTTTATGGATTGTACTGTTTCGTTTAAGTTTTTTGCGGCCTCTTTAACAAACTCGCCTATTTTTTTTTCAGTCATGGCTTCTTCAACATTCGCCATAACTATGTTTTCTACTTCTTCTTTCAAAGAAACGGGGGTAATATCAATCCCCATCAACTTGTCAAAAGTTCTTGTAATGTAATCCGCCTTTCCAGAAGAAAAAACATTGAAGGCTCTATCAATGTTAATGTAATTTTCCTTTGCTAATTTCTTAACTTTTCTAATATGTCTTTTGGGAATATTAGGTAATCTAGTCTTTTCGTTTAAATCTCTTTGTATCTTTTTAAACTCTTTTTCCATATAGGCTTGAATTGCTTTCTTATCGGATTTTCTCGAAGTAACTTTTCCTAAAGACACATCAACATATCTTTTAGTCAAAGATAATATAGTGTCTTTACCTATCTTTTCGTTCATATCTTCTTTAATTTTACTAACAATAGAATCTATTCCCTTGATGCCTTCACTATCTTCTGAATAAGGAACCTGTCTATATTTAATACCGAATTTATTTCCTTCCATAGTAATATCAAAATAATAGTAAGCAGGTATTATTTTCACAAATTCATCTTCTGCCTTTTTTAATTTGTTGAGTTTTTCTCTCAACTTTCTTTTTCGTTCTTCTTCGTTTTTCTTACCCTGTTCTCTATAACTAGGTACTTTTGTTTTTTTACCTTGTAAGAATCGTTTATCCTGTACTTCTTGTGCAGTAGCACCCGAAACACTAATCTTTCTATCTTTCATCCATTCGGGAACACTTCTCGGACTTGATAACTCAAATGGTTTAAGTTTTGGAACAACCTGTTCTTCAAGTTCTTTAATACCAACTTCTTTATCAATAACATTAAGTATTGCCATAATAAACTCTGGACCACGATATAATAATTTATCGTTAATCACTGAAGAAATTTTTGCAGTATCTCCTTTAACTTTATTTAAAGCACTCGGCAACAACTCAACATCTTTGCTAAGTTTTGACCAAAAAGTTTTAGTAGTTTTATTTATCTTAGGTAAGACTTGGGAAGAACTATACATAGTGGGTTCACTCGATTGTTCACTACTTCTTGAATCAGCGTATCTTTGCATTGATGCAATAACGCCTTCATTCTTTTTTCGCAAGGCGACTAATATTTTATTAATTGCTGTTTTAATTGAAGCGTCTTCTGAAGAATTTTGTAATTTTTGAAGTGTTGTAATGATGAACTCAAAGACCTCTTTGGTAGCCGCAACTCCTCTAGGATTATTTTCCAAATAATCTTTTAAGTATTTATCTGCGTCTTCGCTTTCGGGTTGATTATACCTGATAGCAACTTCATTTAGTCTATTTAAATATTTGTCAGTAGGTATTTTTTTACCTTTACTATCCTTAAATTGCCCTCTTAAAATCTTTTGAAGTTGCTTAACTTGATAATTAGCACCGGTATCGGAGGAAAGAACTCTTAATATATCAGTATTCTTTACCTTCTTAGGTTTTGTTTTAACTTCTTTTTGGTCTTCTTCCAACTCAGCAATTAGTTTATCTGCTTCTGCATCTGTCATTTTTGCATCAAAGAAAGTTCTAGTTTTAGGGTTATACTTGCCATATTTTTTACCTCTCATAGATTCTATTAATTTAGTACCTGTTAATTTTGTATCTATGCCTTTTGCAGAAACATTATATGTAAAAACTTTAGCCGTCGCATCTTTTCCGAATATGCCAAATAAAACATTTAATTTCATTTCGCCGCTAACTTTATCATCGCCTTCTACTATATCTTTAGTAATTTTAATCGGTTTACCGTCGTATGTAATTTTCATAGGTAATTTATTAAAATATTCCTCGTAAGCCTTTCTACCTAGTTTAGCAGTTAAGGAAAGATAAATTTCTAAAGCCTTTTTATCTCTTAATGCACCTACGCCTACAAATTGGTTTCCTTTATATTTTCCTGTGTCTGCTATTATTTTTGCAGTTTTTGGGCCTTCTTTCTTTCGCCTTCTTGCTACTAATTTTTTATATTTATCTAAATCCTTTTGTTCTGTCTTGGTAGACAGAACTTCAGGCTTCCATTCTTTTTTAATATTATTTTCTAAATGTTCTATCAAGCACTTTATTAGATATTCAGGGTCGTCGCCACGACCTTGAATGTAGGCTTTAATGAACACCAATTAAATCAACTCAAAAAGGGATATTTTCTTTCTTACCACGACGCTTCGATGGCGGTAGAATAACATCAGGAACATCATTTGAAGTTCTTGTTGCCTTATGAGTAGTATCTGGTGGTAATCCACCAACTGAAAAATCACGGTTCTTTGTAGTCGTTCTTCTTTCAGCCGAATTTTGTGACCTAACTCTAGCCAATTCCTTCTTCAATCGTATTTCTTTTTGTTTTAAATCTTCTGTCATATTAACCAACTCTTCTTTCTGTTCTTGAATCAACATTTTGATTACCTGCTTCTGCTGGCAATCCGGTCATGCGCTTATCCGGTCCTACTTCGTTCCTCGCTTTATTCCTTGTGGCCGGTGGATTTTCTTGTGGCTTGGAGCCGCCCCCTTGTGCCATTTCTCTCATATTTTCATCTAAATCTCTTTGGTCTAAATTAGAACCTGCTAATGGGTCATTCTGTATTCTTTCTTCTCCTTCTGCACCTTGTTCCGGTTGTTCCGGTTCTGGCTTCTTAAAAGTAAATTGTCCGTCCTCATCCATATCAACTTCAAATCCTAGATTTTTAATTGAAGCAGCAATATTAACTTCAATCTCTCTTTTACGAAGACCTGCAATTTCGTCTTCTTCTTCCGATGGTGGTAATTTTAAATCCCAATCTGTAATACCAAATTGCTTTGTTAAATATGGGAAAACATAATTATTGTAGACATTCTGTGCCATTTGAACAGCACGATTTGTCACAAGAATTTGCATACCTTCATTATTCAATCCACCACTTGCTGTACTATCAGCCATGAATACTTTGCTAACCCCATAGAAAGCAGAAATTCTATCTCTTAAATCATCCTTTACTGAAATGTAATCCATCTCTTTAAGACTGTCCATGAACTTTATCCATTCAACAGCACCCTTTCCATTCTCGGCTTCAATTCCCATGACAGGAATAAAGTGAGGGTCTGCTTCCATCTTTTCTTTAACGCCTCTCCAAAAGGCTCTCATTGAATCCATGTTTCTAGTTTGTACCGCCAATAAACCTCTTGGCATTCTGCTCTTAGTGTATGCTGAATTAACATAGTTCTCCATAGCAATAAGAGTCATAATATGGTTATATAATGTAATTACTGGAGAGAAACCATAAAGGCGACTTGGGCTGTATTTACTAAAGTGCAACACTTCTCCTTCTAAGAAATATTGGTCTTCTCCATTTGCTCTATTTACAAAGTGTACGGGTTTCATATCCGAACCACAGGCTTCACATTTTGCATAGGGTTCAGTAGCCAAAATATTTCTATGGTGGACACAAGTAAATCCTTTTGTTCCCTTAACTCCATCCTCATCAGCATAAATAAACATAGTCACTGGGTCGCCACGATAGATTTCTTTAATGCGGTGCATTCGTATTTTACCATTACCATCCAAAAAGTATTCTTTCACTAGAACAATGTAGGCATCATCCATAGTATTCAAATCATCTTCAAGTTCTTTCAAAACATCAATAAATAATTGTTCCGAGGGATTAACATATCCTTCCAAAAACTTTTCAGCAAATTGTAGTTGCTTAACATCAGGAACTCTTAAATCCTCAGATTCACAACGAGAGCATTGTTGAACAGGTCTTTTGTGTTTTTTATTACAATTATTGCAAATGGCTTCAAATGATTTTTCCCAAACATACCCTCTACGATAAACTTCTTGTTTTAATTGAGTAATACAAGTTCTAACAATAACGGACTGTTGAACCATAGAATAAATGATGGGTGCTGTCATCATGTAGTTATTCTGCCTTTCTTGAATACCCATATTGAATATCTGTCTATCCGCAGGTTTAGGAGTTGTACGCCTAAACAAGTTAGTAAAAGAAAATCTCCGCCTTTCTTCAGCCATGACTACACCCCTATTTGTTCGCAGGTTCCTCTTCTGCTATATACTCTTCGACGGTCATTTTCACAGGTCTTCCTTTTTTTAACCAACATTGTTTGCAAAAACCAAAAGGCATTAAGTTTCGTGAAGATGTAGTATAGCATCGTCCACAATACATAAATCTCATCATATCACTCCATCGCATTTTTCCGCTCAAAGCGTTGTCTTTCACTTATTCCGTACTGTCTCAAAATTTCTTCAATTCTTTCTTTAATAAAGGCAGGTGTCATAAAAGGTACATTTCCTTCTAATTCTGCTTGAATTGATTTCTTACCTGCTTCTAAGAAAGAAAGAACTTGTTGTTCCATTTCATCAGGCATATTAGTTTTATTCATAGCCTCTCTAGTTTCTCTCATATATTTAGCATAGAAGTTAGAAGGGTTTCTTTTTTCTTTTAGAATAGTACCGACTTGTTCCATTGAATCCATAGCACTCATTTTACAATTATCTTTGTACTTTTGGATATTATCTAAATCAATACCCTCTTTGCCCCAATCAAAACCAACATGGTCCCTGTGATTTTCCCATTTCATTAACTTAAAAATCTCATCGCATCTTGGCTTATACCATTCCTGTTTCTTATAAGATTTTTTCATTCTTATTAATTCTAACAACAATTCAGCATTTCCTTTTTTAAGTCTAAAGTGGGGTAGGCACTTCATTAGTAAATCATTAACATCATTTTGAGAATAAAAATTCAATCTTTGTACCGGTCTAGTATCTTGTGGTGACTTTTGATTCAAATGTAATTTACCAAAACCAATAGACTTATGCATTTCTTCCATAAATACACGACCCCTATCTCCCGTAGCAATTAAACCTACTCTTGGGTTATGGTTTCTATCCATTGTGATATATCCATCTGAATCAATAAAGGCTGCTGTGTATGCCCATATGTTTTTCTTTATTTCACTAGGCATACTGTAATACCCACCATTAACAGAAGACACATCTAGTTTTTTAATCATTTTGGAAATCATGTTGGTTGTGGTACTTTTGTTTAATTGATTGGGCATTCTTTCATGAATTTGTTTTAAGCCTATTCCGGGATTTTTTCTTATCTCAGTGTTAATAAAACTTAAAACTTTTTCTTTTTTAGACTTGGCTAAAGATTGGTCAGAAATCTTTTTTATTTCTGCTCTAAAATCTTTCTTTGCTAATCGACAAGCCTTCTCAAGAGTTGAATAATCTTTACAATAAACCATATCAGTTTTCTTTAAGTCATGTTCCCAAAACTTACACAAGGAATCTACAACTCTTCTTCTAGAATCAACATCTCCTATTTTATGAAGTTTCATTAAATCTTTTTCATTAAATCTCATTTTTAATAACGGTTCTCTATATGGAGTTAGCCAATAAATAGAATCAATACATTTTGAAATATGGTCGGAGTACCCATCAATTACAGTGTCAATCGCCTTCGACATTCTTAACCGGTCTTCTCCCTTTAACTGTCTTCTTGCTTTACGCATTTTCTTAACTAATTCTGGTATGCTTTCTTCACCTACTAAATATTGATTAGGAAATGAAGAGAGTTGTTTTCTTGCTTCGGTAGCATTTATATTTAAGTTTTTAGATAAAGTATTAACTGCTTCATAATCCGACATAACATAGTCAGTGATACCTTTGTTTAGTTCAATACCAACATCATTAAGGGCTTGAACAACGGGCTTCCTTTCTTCTTGTAGTTCCTCTAACTCTTCAATTTCATCCTTTGAATCAATTAAATCTTGTTCTGTCACCATATAACCACCTCAAAAATTCATACCTATTACACCACTATTTCGCTTATACTTGTTCGTGGTGGGCGGCTCAAACAGTCCTAAATCGTCAAGCAGTATGAAGGTTTCACTCATGGTATGCGTGGCCGCATTTGCTAATGCAAGGCTCATTACCATGTCGTCATGCGCCCCTATACCCTCGAATTTTCCCTTCTCGGTGATAGCAAACATAGACAATTCTTCAAGTAGTGTCATAGACACCCTTCTACTTTCTTCATTACCATAAGGGAGATTAATCTTTTTATTTTCAAAATTCATTTGAAGACTTAGAATAATCTCTTCTTTCTTCTTACGAGTAGTATTGAAGTCGTGAACATTTAAATCACTAACATTCCTTAACTCTTGTGTAAAAGATTTAGCGAATGTATTTGTTTCAAAGAGAACAACTTCGGGATGGAACATCTTTCCAATTAACCTAACCTTTTCTATATTCTCCCTAAACTCAACATTCTTAGAACGGTCAATGAATACAATAGTTTTATTATCGTGTTCATCAACTTCTAGAACTGTAATAACATTGTAGTCGCCATCTGTTGAAATAGCAGGGTCCACACCTACATAATACTTATAGCCTTCACGACGATGCGGCTTGAGAATATGTTCTTTACTCTTTGCTAATTCTAAATAGTCAGGATTGAATAGAGAAGTACCTGTTGATATAGGAACACATAAATATTCCCGTGTGAACATTAAAGAACCAACTTCAGCCTTTCTTGCTATTAGTGCATCATAGTCCCATCTTTCAGGCCAAAGGGGTTCATTGAGAGCATTGAAACAAGTATATGTTCGGACTGTATATGCAGGATTCTCTTCGAGTTGTTGATAAATATCTGTATAACTGAAGGGAGTTCCAATAACTCTCAATGAAGCGGTGTGGTGAAGTGTTGGAATCATGTCACCATAAAACCAATCTGTGACCTTTTGAATACCCGTCATACTAAACTCTTTCAAAGGGTCGTCAATAATAATCTCTTGAGGGTGAAGACCACGAATCTGTGAGCCAACGGAACGCTCAAGAATTTGATTGCCGTTAGTCAATGTAATATTTCCAATCGCCCAACCTCTAGCCGGTTTAAATTTCTTTAACATGGGATGATTAAACATCTTATCAATGTCCCTCATGTGAACCATTGTCTGCTTTTGGTTAGATGAAATGTAAAGCATTTGATAAGGTGGCTCTTGGAATACTAAATTCCAAACAACCCAACTGTGCATAAATACAGATTTTCCGTGGTCACGACTACAAACAATGACAGTTCTTTGTGTATCATTCATTAACTCTAACCACTCTTGTTGATATTTAGGAAACATAAAACCTAAAACATTCTGGAAGAAATATGGAAAAGAGTTTTTGGATAACTCCATATCCATTTGATGCTCAAAATTAAAAGACTCGACTTCCATGTGATAACCTCAAAGATTGTCAATACGCCACTGTAATTTGTTTTGAAGGTCCATAACTAAGCGAGTTAAATGTTCATCATTATAAAAAGAATCATCTGCTTCTAAAAGCCTTGTGAAGTGTTTAATATTTATTCCTTCATCATCTAAAATGTTTTCTTTTATTCCTTCTAATCTATATTCTATACTTTTTGGGTCTTTTTTATCTCCAGCATCTAAACCATTAAGACTCACAAGAATGCCAACTCTCATTACTATCTCACGATATAAGTCTAGAATTTGGTTATCTGTCGGGGCTTTTAATATGTTTTTCCAAGTCACAAAATCACAACCCTTTCTCTCTTACAGCATCTTTAGCCATTTGTATGGCGGTATCGAAAAGTTTATCAAAAGAATCTGCTAACTTCTTAAGTTCTGCTTTTAAAGAAGGTTTCATTTGAATTGATTTTCGGTAGTGTTTGTGAACCTTTGGGTTTATTATACTAAAATGCATTTGTATTAAGCCGCCGTCGTTGTCGTTGATGAGTTGCTCCATACGATTCGCAATATCCAAATTATTCAAGTTTCTTGTAAAATAAAACCCATCTACCTCTGCATAATTATCCTTTTCCATTCGAGTATTTAATTCTGAAATCCTCTTCAACGACTTGCAAGCCGCCTCTTCGTTTTCGGCTTCATAATTAATGTATTCTAATTCCGCAAGGACTTTGTAAGTTTCCTCATTATCACCAGATGCATCTCTTAGTTCTTTATCAGTAAAGGCAAACCAAATCCAACCATTTGAGTGATTATTGTAATCAAAGTCGTTAACATCTGAGCGTAGGTTTGTTGTTTTAATTATTCTATTAATTTCATCATTAATGTATTTATAAATTTTATTAAACTTTTCTACACAAGATTCATCATCTTTTATATTGACTTTAATCTTAGATGCGTCAAATGAAGTACCTTTTCCTTTAGAGGAAACCTTAGAGGAACCCTTAGCAGATTTTAGAATATCCCACCAATTCATAATATTCACCTACTTGATTTATTTCCATGACACTTCCACTTTTTACGGCTTAAGTTGTTAGGGCTGTTTGGGTCACTTCTCCAATTACCTTTGATTTTATTCGACCTTGCACAGTAAGCATCTCCTTTAGAAGTGTTCGGTCGGATTCTATCTCCGCCATCCTTTGCCTTTCCTGCTTGACCATACTTAACAGTTTTCTTTCGACCTGTCCTTTTATTAGTGACGACCTTTTTAAATCGTCGTTTGAATTTGAGAATCTCTTTCCATTCATCCATCATCTGTCCCTCTTAGAATCTAATTCTTTTTTGGCTCTCTTTTGCTTTTCTCTAAGTTCATCCATAGCAGTTCGAGGCTTAGGTTTATCCTCTAATTTTTCAAAGTAATCCATAATCTCATCTATTTGCTCTTCTGTTGGATTACTAGCCATAAACTTTTCACCCAATTCTTGAACCTCTTTAGAATCTTTACCATGTTTGCCAAAAGTCATTCTTAGCATGGCTTTGAATTGGGGTACTAATAAAGCCTTTGCCTTTTTAGCCTCCCTTTCCATGACTCTATCTATTTCTTTCTGTTTTTCAGGGCTGGCATTTCTATACCCTCTTCCTTTTTTATAATCAGAATCCTTCTTTAAAATATATTCCCAACCCACCATCAGTCACCCCTTTTATTCTTGTTATATATTTCAGTTAGGGCTTGCATATCTGTTTTACCGGCTATTCTTGCTCTAAGATATTGAACTTCAAAAGGGAACATACTGTCACTTTTATTTTTTAAATTTAATATTCTTTTCTTAATTTCTTTTGTTTGTTGATTTGTTAAATCTTTAGCATTTATTAGTTCTTGCCTAAGTTTTGCTGAGGTATCGTTTTTTTCCTTTTCGGAAAGTCCTTTTAATATTGTTTTCCAACTCATGCTGTAAATGGCCCCCTTCTTTTACTACTTGGTTTGTGAGTGTAAATGTCTCCATCAGCGTGAATATAAATCTTTTTTCTTCTAACTAATGCGTCGAGCACTCTATTAAGAGTTCTACGGTCAGCAATACTTTTAAGATTTTTCATACCCAAAGCACCACCTTCTTTTTTAATTTCTGCAAGTATCTCTTTTTCTATTTGAGAATCATTCTTTGCGGCTTTCTTTTCGTCACCGCTAATCATCTTCTCATCATCTTTATGAGTACCACAATGGGCTTTCTCGTCTTCTGCCTTTAATATTTCTTTCCAATTCATGCTCCTTTCCTCCTTTTGTATGTTTTACAAGCGGAACAAGTCGGCCTACATCTTTGTTTAGTTCCTTTAGAAGCATCTTGTCTTCCACAAGGTTTTGTTCCTTTCTTATCATCTTCACATGATTGACAAGAAACCCAACCCTTTTGTCCATCTCCGCCTCTTCTTGAGAACCAACCGTGTAGTCCCGATTCTTTTTCTCTTTTGAAATTATCTCCGCCTTTCTTTACAGAATTGCCCCAATTCTTTGCACCAACTTTACGGCAACGAACTAAAGCACCAGAAGCATAAGCAGAAGGCCATTTCTTATATCGGCTCTTTACTTTATGATAACAGGCATCCTGTTTCTTTTTAAGTTCTTCAAACCAAAGTTCAGTCATTATCTATCACCTTTACTTTGGTCTTCAACATCGTATCGAACATTACTTCCACGAAGCATTTCTTCTTGTATGTTTTGGTAGAATTTATTTCTTCTTTTAGGTTTGGCTAAACCTGTTTCTAAATAGAACCGTATCGCTCTTTTGTTATCTTTTCCTAAGTTAGAATACTTTACATATTTTTTTGGTTGTCTAAAAGGTATCTCATCTTGCATGATAGCA
>Ga0070745_1001032_pt1 | contig 15735 bp, 16 predicted proteins | sample VirMetDEL_Mar_4_FD_77438 | JGI IMG/M metagenome (GOLD analysis project Ga0070745, IMG submission 77438) | Aqueous microbial communities from the Delaware River and Bay under freshwater to marine salinity gradient to study organic matter... | ecosystem: Environmental > Aquatic > Marine > Coastal ...
ACAGAAGAGTTTGGAAACGTGTTATCTATAGAGAATGCAGACCAAATACTAAATAATGTAGCTGCTTTAGCACAATCAGAAACAGATTTACAAATTGTAACAACCGAAAGAGATAATAATTATCAGAAGTACCTAGATGAAACGCAAAAATATAATACGGCTATTTCTGAAAGAGATAATGCTATACAACAAAGAGATGCAAATGCCACAAAAATTACCGAACTAGAAGCAGACCTATATGTAGAGATAGATAACTTTGAGGTTACTGCTACTGATATACAGGGCGCACAAGGTCAGTTAGATGATTATAATGCAGAGATAGACCGAATGGTTAGTGCAGGAGAAATTACGTCAGAGCAAGGAGACTTAGAAAAGTCATTAGCTACTAACTCATTTAATGTATACAAAGCTACTCAAGATATTGCTTCGGCACAATCTCGCATTGGAGAACTTGAAACCTATACACTACCAGACTTTACTGTTGAAGGCGTACCTGCTGAAAACTTAGATACTGCATTAAATTCATATCAACAAGCTTTAACAGAAGATTTAAACGCAGGATTAATTAATCAAGAGCAATATGATACTTTGTATTCTAGCGCATCTGAGCTTGTTCAAGGAGAAAAAGATTACATAGTCGCAGAAGAAAATTTTGCCGATAAAGAAAGAAAATTAACCGATAAGTACAATGCGTTGCAGGCTAAGTATACAGACTACGAGTTACCCAATATGACGGTAACGGGGGATGATTTTTCACAAGCAGTACAGTCAGAAGAAATCGGTTATTACTCTGATACTGTCGATGGATATAGTGTTTTGAGAATGCCCGATGTGCCTGCCGAATGGACAGGAACTCCTTATGAATACAGAAAATCCTTAAGGGAGCAATTAGTATCTACGAAACGAGAGGAGTTTTATGATGCTGAAGGAAACTCTGTTCTTACTGAAGCACAAATAGACGACCTAATGGACGACTACAGATACGCTATAGAGTATTGGCAATCAAGGCAGGGTTGGTATATTGGTGCTTTACAAAGAAACGTTACATACGATAACTTAGTTGCTAGCACTAACGAAACAATACAAGGTTTAGAAGAAGAAATAGAAGGCTTACAAACCTTTTCATTGCCAGAGTTTAACATTACCGCTACTAATCAAGTTGAGTTAAATGCTTACCTTGATAGCTACCAAACTTATGTAGATGATGCAGAAAAAGCAGGAAACATTAGTGCAGAGCAAGCGTTAAATTTTGATACTATTATTGCTAGTATTAGAAATAATGGTTCTCAAATATTTACTTTAGAGGCAGAAAACAAAACTAAACAAGATGAAATAATTAGACTTGAAGGAGTAAATGCAGGACTAAGTACAACTATAGGTGAGAATGAAAAGAATATACTAGACTTAACAGGAACTATATCCGTAATTGGTAGTGGCTTTGACGTTACTTTATATGATGATATTAGTGACCTAGATGCAGGTCTTGCATCATACATACAAGGCATCAATGATTCTGACTTAGATGAAGAAATGAAAGCATCTCAAATAGCATTTGCTGAAAGTATGGCAGCTATGCGTAGAGAGAATCTATTTGTTCCTACTTACGAAGCACCAGACTTTAATGTAGTAGCCGAAGGAGACCTTACTGGATTGAATCAATCCTACGCTCAAGCTATGTTTGAATTAGATAGTTTCTTAGACAACGAGTACATTACTCAAGAAGAATACGATGCAAATGTTGCCGACTTAAATACTGCATACAATACAAGGAAAGATGTTATTGTACCTACTTATACATTGCCAGAGTTTACTGTATCTGAGCTAGATGCAGAAGGTGGATTTACTAATCTTGATGCAGAGAAAGAAGGATTTTTAGATGACCTACAAAGTTTCTTAGATAATGATTATATTACTAGAGAAGAGTACGATGCTTTTGAAGCGCAAATAGAATCTGCATACGATGATAAGAAGCGAGATATTACACCTGTATATGAAGCACCAGACTTTACAGTATATGGGCAGTTACAGCCTGGAGAAACTTTCGAGGATATAGATACAGCATACAATACTGCTTACGATGAATTAACATTAAATGCTCAACTAGGATATATAAGTTCATCAGATTATATTACTCAATTAAACGACCTACAAACATCTTATGAAGATGCGAGAAAAGGTATAGCTCCTGCGTATGAGTTACCAGATTTTAGTGTATATGGACAGATTGCAGAAGGTGATGATACTACAGAGATAGATACTGCGTACCAAAACGAGCTAACAAGGTTAGAGGAATACAGAGATAGTGGTTACATTAGCCTAAGTGAGTATTATGGTTTCTTAGGAGAGTTAGAAACTGAGTACACTACAAGAAGAGAAGGTGTACTACCTACTTATACAATGCCAGACTTTAGTGTTACACCTGCTTCATCACTTGCAGAGTTAGCAGAAATGGAGCAAGCGGCACGAGATAGGTTTACAATGTTTAGTGAATCTGAATATTTCCCAGAGGACTTTGATATTCTTACTGAACTAGGAAACCTAGAGAGTTTATTTGATGCCGAAAGAGCTAGGTTACAAGGTACATATACACTACCAGAATTTAAGGTTGAAGATACTAAAGGTCTCTTGAAACAAAGCGACATAGAAGACTTGTTTGGCGAATACGAAACAGGATTACAAGAAGATGTAGTATCTGGAATGCTTGGTCTAACTGATTTCTTTAGTGCAATGGAAGGTGCTAAAACTACATTTGATGTAGAGTTCGCAAAGAGAAAACCAATACAACCTAGACCAGGAGACTATGCAATTATGCCAGACCCTATAAACGAAGATGATGAAGGACAGCCTTCACAAGGAGACTTTTTTGGTTATGTTGACGATGGAAATTTCCCCGACCAATATGGTACTATAGGGGGTATTGATACAAGTGATATACTAACAGGAAACTATATGGCAAAACTAGACCCAGCTTATCAGTTAGCCGAGTTATTACTCGGACAAGACAGAGCTAAACAGATGTACCCTACTGGAAAAAGTAAGGGATTAGCAGATGAACAGTTCCAAGAAATTGTAAATCAATTCATGCTCGGACAAGCCGAGGATGCGTTTGAGATGCAGTCTGGACTTTCTGGCAAGATGCAAGACTTAGCTACTGAACAACGTAGATTGCAAAGGAAAGCAGACTTAGACTTGATGGCTGAGTTTGGCGACCCATACAGGCAACAACTACAAGAACTGTACCCAGAGCAAGCTGCTGCATTGGAGAAACAACGTGAAATAGCCGATATAGCTACAGAGCGTGCAAAGGGAGATTTATCTCCTAGAGAGCGAGCGCAGGTAGAGCAACAAGGTTATTTATTTGGTGCAAGTAGAGGTAGAGATGTTGACCCAATAACATTGTATAAACAATTAGGGGAAGAAACAGGTATAAGAGAGCAGAGAGAAACACAAGCTACTAATCAACTTACCTCCTTGATGAATATGGAGCGTGGAATGTATGGAGACTTACCTAGCGTAATTGGCGCACAAAGCCCATTCATTGAAGGCGTAGGAGATATTACAACTCCATTCAATATTGGTGGCATTATGGACTTAGGTTCTACGGACTTTGCTAACCAACAAAAACTACAAGAAGTTAATATGGCTATTGCTCAACTTGATAGAGACTATCAAACTGCAGTAGCATTGAATCAACCTAGCCAGGCTAAGTCTACATTAGTTAAGTTAAATGAATACAAGGCTATGGCAGATGCTCTTAGTTCTGGTATTAGTACAGCTAAACAAGCGTTTGGAACTTTAGGAAGCATTCTTGGGGGGGTAACTAGTGGAATAAGTAGCATTTTCGGTGGTCAAATACAACCCGACTATGATGTATCTGTTGTTGCGGGTAGATCATATTATCAAATAAATAGATATTTAGGATTATGATTAGCGTAACACAAGGACCTAGTATCAATGCAGTCCTAGCCTCTTTAGACTTTGATAAAAAGTTTGAAGCAGCTAAGTTAGGCAAAGCTGCAATCGCAGAAGCACAAGACGAAAAGAGCGCACGTATCAGAAAAGCTTTTGATGATATGCAGACTCAGTTAAAAGAAAGTCAGATTACTGCATCTAAGGTTCAAGCTGCCCTGCAACAAAACCCTAGTTTGTTTGAAGGCCTGGAAGAAGGTAGTAACCTTACATCTAAGTCATACAAAAAAATCTTAGAGGGTAATGCTAGTCAACAAGACTTTAATAATATATCTGCTTACATTGAAGCGGCTAATACGCAAAAAACAAATGCGTTAGAGACCAAGAAAACAGAAGACAACAAAAAGGTTGCTCAAGGTATTGCTCAAATAACCTCTATGTCTTTTGGTGGTTTAAGTGAAAGCGAATACGATAATGTCACTAAGGCAGATATAAATGCAAATACAATGAAGGTTCTGGAAAATTACACAGACCCTGCAATCAAGAACGCAATATACAATGCAAGCATACAACTAGGTGAAGGCATTGAAGAAGATGATACTGCAAATATCAAAAATATAGAGCGAAACAAACAAGATTTAGAGGACTTTAAAACTGCCTGGATAAATGGAGATGATTTTAAAGCTGCTCAAATTATTAACTCTAATGAACATTTCCTAGAAACATATCCTAGGTATGATGTGTACGATAATGTAGTTGGAGTTCAGTCGCCAGACACTATAGCTAGAAGTATGGGATTAACTAGAGTTGAGCCAAAAGGCGGAACTGGTGTTGAAAGCCCTAATCAAAAGCCAGTCATAGAACTAGATATACAAGAAGTCGAACAACAGTTTTTAGTTGATGGTGTATGGACAGGTTCTAAGCTAACTGAAGACCAAGTAATGCAAATGAGCGATGAAGCGATAGAAGCTTATATTGCAAAATTCCCAATGGAATTTACAGAGCCAGGTTCAACTGATGAATTAGAAGCTAACGCTGTATTAAATGCAAGTGAACTATTAGTTGCTACTACATCAGAACCCGTAAAGCCAAACAAGCCAAACAAGCAATCATATATAGCAGAGTACGCTAAAGGATTTGCTCGCAATAGTGAACCATATAAACTTGCAGAAGCTGAGTTTGAAGAAGATTATGCTACATACAAAAAAGCTATGATTAAGTACAAAGAGCAGATGAAAATTTACAGACAAAACAATCCAAGGTCTAGAAGATAATGCACTATGGCAAGCCAGTTACAGAAAGTCGAGGAATGGGTAAAGAACTCAACAGCAGAAGAAAGAGCGTCCCCTTACGGAAAGGGTATGCTAAAGGCATATGTTAGGCTAAAAAGAGAAGCCAAAGAAGAAAAAGACAAAGCTGTACAAATTAGCGAACCTCAAAAAGAGGTTTCATTGCCAGAGGATGATGTAAGTATTGGTGGTGTAGTCGGTGGTATGGGTGCAGAGATTGCAATCTCTACTGCAGGTAAATACGGTGGTGCAGCAGTAGGTACTGCTATTCTACCAGGATTCGGTACTGCTATTGGTTATGCAGTAGGTGCTATTGGTTCTGGCATTGCAGGAAGTTTTGCCGCTCAGAAAGCAGAGGGCAGAGATACACTTAGTTGGGGTCGTGCTATATCTGCAGGTTTGATTAATTTAATACCTACCCCTGGAGCGCAATCAATCAAGGTTCTAGGAAAGAGTGCAGGCAAAGGCCTAACAAAGATAGCCGAAAAAGGTGTACGATACGGAGCGTTGGAAGGCGCGGCAACTGGTGCAGTTGAGGCTCAAGCTACATCTATCATTGATAAAGGCGAGATGGCGAGCTTTAGTGAAACTGCTACTTATGCAGGTATAGGTTCTACATTTGGTGCAGGGCTTGGATATGCAGGTAAAAAGTTAGCCAATAAACTAAAAGGCAAAACTCCAGAAGAGGTAGACCAAATCATATTCACTACTCCAGAGGGTAAGACGGCTGCAAAGGAATTTACATTTGACGGATACAAGGGAGACCATGCCGACCCATCATATGTTTTAGATAGAGAGTTTGAGAGAAGTCGCAATATGCTAGTTTCTGAAGAATCTGCAATGCAACTTAGTTTTAACTATAACCCAGACTCGGTAGGAACACTTGGTAAAATATACAACAAGTTACCACAAGCCTGGAAGAATAGAGTAGCACAAGTAGTACCTTCTATAGCAAGCAGAAACATTGCAGACATAGGAATAGATTATAAGAACGCAATCAAAGCAGGCGAGGCATTAGGTAGTCGTACTGCCACAGCCGTTGCTAGGGAAATAGAATTAGACCCTGCATCTAAACCATCTTTTGATAAGTTTTTTGCTACTGGACAAGTTGACGATGTACTTAAAGAAAAGAAAGTAGTAGATACACTTACTGAGTTTAGGGATTTCGTAAGAGAGCAACAAAAGAATTTAATACAACTTATTGATGATGATGCAATCAAGGGACTGACCCCCGAAAATAAAATGTATCTGCGTGCAAAGATACAACAGTCTTTGGATGACAATAGCTATATGGCTAGAGAGTATGAGATTTATACTAATGCAGATTTCAAAGTAGATGCCGCTAAAAAGGAAAAAGCTATTCTAGAATTAAAGAAGCAACTAGATAAAGAAGAAGAGATTAATATTGAAATTGAAGACTTTGACCCAGAGACAGGAGACTTTACTTATGCAGGTGCTGAAAAATATTTTGGTGACAAAAAAGAGTTTAAAAACACTAGAGAGAAAGCCGAGAAGATTATAAATCAAATCATTTCTGGCGCTAAAGCAAAGCATAGAGGTACAGGCAGAAGATACAAAGGGGCGACAAATTCTCCTATTAGAGCAAGAAACCTAAACGAAGAAACTAATTTTGCGCTCATGGATATGATGGGCGTAATCAGAGACCCTGCAGAAAAGGCCAGAGGAACTGTAGATAGAATCACTAGACTTGTTGCACGCTCAACTAGCGACAAAAGAATGGTAGAAATGCTAGAGCAGATGGGTCTTGCTAGTAGGAAACAAGTAGAAGGAACAGAACCATTGCACCTACTAGGTGGAGAAAGTGGATTGTATACTACTCAAGACGTAGATATAGCAGTACAACAACTGTATGCGAGTAACTTTATCGAGAAAAATACCAACGCCTTTATGGATGGTATGGGCGATGTTATAAATTCTGGTATTGGTTTATCTAAAGCAGTAAAGGTTCTAGGTAATGTACCATCATACTTTGTGCAGATTTATGGTAATGCAGCTACAGTTGCACAACTAGGAATGAATCCTTTTGACTCTCCTACTATGTGGAACTCTCTGAGAGTAGCGGCAAGTGACATTGATATGTTTGCAAGCAATCAAAAGATGTCCAAAGCGATTCTCCAAGAAATTAAAGATGCAGAAAAGTATGGTATAAAAGGAGGCAATATATTTGCATCTGATATACGTTCTAATTTAGAACGAGGTGTAGGACCTGTAGGCCCGATGCTTGAACCATTCGCAAAAGCTTATCAAGTACCAGATACTGCATTTAGATTTTATGCCTGGAAGCAGATGCAGGAGCAACTGAAGAAAGTATATCCAAAAATGCGTGAAGCAGGTCAAGCAGAGAACTTGAAGAATGCAGCGGCTAAGTTGGTCAATGATGTTTACCAGAACTATGATAAAGTAAATCCGTTTCTAAGATGGACAACTAAGGTAGGTATAACTCCTCAGTTTGCTACATTTACAATGGAGCTTTTAAGAAATCAATACAACCAAGGTAGACAAATAAAAGATTTGTTTCAAGGTAAACTTGGAAGCAAGCTCGGTATAGACATGGGGCCTCCCGATATGGCTGCTTCAAGAATGATGGGTGCAAGACGTGCAGCAGGTAGTGCAGCCGTTCTTGGTGGTACTACTGCAATGATGACAAGTTGGGAAGTTGCGAACAACGTAGATGCAGAAACCAAAAATGCTTTAATAGAAACATTTACACCAGAGTATGATGAAAACTCTCCGTTGATGATGTCTATGAGCGCAGATGGTAAGAAGTTTAATTACCTTAACAGTTCTTACTTAATTCCACAACGTATGATTAGCCAAGCTTTTGTTGCAGGCTTTGATGGTACTGATGAAACTGGATTAATGCGTATGGCAAAGCAAGAGTTTTTAGGAGAAGGTGCTTTCTTCTATCAAGGTTTAGCAAAAGCTGCGTACAACTTAAAAGAGTTTGGTAGTGCAGATAAAATTACTACAGAAGAAGGACTCAAGGCATTTGGAGAAATTTTTGAATATGCAATAGAAGATATGTTTACCCCTGGGCAAGCCAGAGAAGTAGACAAATTCGTAAAAGCACAAAAGCCTGGAGCTAGGTATACTACTAATGAAGTATTTTACAGACAAATTGGTTGGAGAACTAATGCTTTTGAAGTAGAGAAAGCAGGAGAAACAAAAGTTCGCAATGATTACTCTAGTGTAATACAAGAGAAGAAGTCTTGGGGTACTAAGTTGAAGTATGAGATGGAACAAATGCAATCAATGCCAGGATTGTTTGAGGCTCGCTACGAAGAAGCTAATAGCGATTACAGACGATTGATGCAGAAGCAGGCAATGCACTACAAGAATCTAACATTTATTTTAGACAAACAATATCCAGACCAAGGTGCAGAGAAAGCAGTTGAAGTAATGAAAAGCGCAGGACTGAGTTCTAAGGAAATAGGATACTTGATGCAGGGACAAATACCTAACTTACCAAAGCTTCGCTCACAAGGTAGTGCAGAAGTCTTAGAAGAGATGGGATTAGATTTATCTCTTAATACAGAAGATAATAACAAAAAAATATTTGCCGAAATCGCTAAGGTTGAGGATAGATTCTTGCGTGACAGATTACGTAATCATGTTCGCAAGGAAAGAAGAGGTGCAAGAAAAGGCCTAAGTACAATAGAAAGTCTTATAGATGCTCAAAGTACAAGCACCCAAATAGAGATGCTACAGGACTTGTTCCCTGGGAACACGGCTTATTACAGAGAGCTACTAGGTAAGAAAGTTATTACTAGAGAAGCATACATTAAATTAGTGCAATAAAAAACGCCCTCTTTCGAGAGCGTTTTCCTAGGATTCAATTAGGTCGGGAAATGATAAAACCGACCTGTCGCAGATTACTCATACGACTTACCTAAATCAATTATGTTAAATAACGAACATAAATATGAACTAACATCATACAGAAGAAGCGTACTAAACTTCTATGTTGTTCAGTAAAAGCTTTTCTTTTGCCATTGTCAACTTACTTTTTAGCTTTTCTACATCATTATTTAATATTTCGTTTTGCTTTGTAAGCGACTCGCAAGCGATTGTCATCTGGTGCAATCCCTTAGTTAGTATATCTTCGGTTGGTGTTCTGTAAGTAGTTGTATTAGACATTATTGAAATCTCCCTATTTGGTTTATGAATTTGAATTTGCCCATGAGGTCTCTTTCGCCCTCACGGTTTTTAGCTATTTTATAATCGAGTTCTAGGTAAGAAACCTTACCATCAAACACTCGGCAGTTTTGTAGGTCGCCACCCCTTGCCCACATAAGTAATATGACATCTGCATCGTTCTCAATATCTCCACTATCTTTGAGGTCGTGCATTGAAAGACCAGAGTCTCTCTTAGCTCCCTCTCTGTTGACTTGTGCCAACAAGATAATAGGAATATTTAGTTCCATCGCCAGTTGTTTAATCCTGTGTGAAACTAATGCTATTCCATCATGCTTACTCATACGAGTATCATATGGTATAAGTTGTAGGTAATCAATGACGAGTGCCTCTATTCGGTGTTTACGCTTCATTGACCTAGCCTTTGAACGCAGTTCATCTATGCTCCTAACGAAATGTTCTACTACAATGGGTGCTTCTTTAACTTTTTTAAGGGCATCAAAGACACGACTTTTCTCTGTATCTGATGCTACATTCTCCCTAATTCGTTTAAGATTTACTGCACTTGCCGTCTGTACCATTCGTTTCATTAGTTGCTCTGCAGGCATCTCGAAGCTAAATATACCGATAGGTATTTTATCCTGTACTGATGCCCTAAGAACTATGTTCAAAGCCAACTGACTTTTACCACAAGAGGTAGGTGCTGAAACAACAAATACCTCTCCTTTACCAATACCACCTTCGTCAAGTTTCTCGTCCAGATGGTCGATACCTGTGCTTAGTGCAGTAAATTCATAACGATTTTCGGTCATTGCCGTGAGCTTATCCTCAAGCATATCACCTGCATCAGAAAACTTTTCCTCTGTTGCGACCCTATCAGATATACTGGATAACTCTGCTTCCATTCTAGTAGCCTCAGAATGAGCCTCAGAACCCCCTACAATCGATTCTATTGTCTCTCTTGACATACGTATAAGCTTGCGTGCTATCGACTTGTCACGGACGATATTGGCGTAATAACGAGCCGAGGTTGTGGTCTGTATTCTATCTAGTATATACTGCAATCCCATAAAACCCTCTATCTTGTCTTCTAATCCCTTGGCTTTTACTCGCTCCAGGATGGTTATTTCGTCAATAGGGTAGCTTCGTTTGTGCAGTTCATCGATAACTCCAAACAATATTCGGGGTCTTTCAACATAGAAATCATCTACTCCTATGATTTGGGTAACGGCATCGTATACACTTTCGTCATCTGACTTGACTAAACAAGCGACAACGGCCTCTTCCGCATCCAGAGAATACGGCTCTTGTAATGGTTTTTCTATCATTTTTTATTTTAATTTATCACTTATATTTATCAAGCATCTTGTCATCAATGAGCTTATTTTTCATAGCCCAGTATATGTCTTCTTTTGCTTTTGTATAAAAATCTTGTATCGCTTCATTGCAGGTCTTACCTTTTACGGCAATACCCCTGCGTGCTTTTTTGTAATCTTCAATATAATCACTCATAGTTTAAATCATCTAATTCTTGAGGTAACTTTCCTTCTTTAATTAATCTTTTGGTTTCTAACCAACAAGCCATGTTCCATAGAACTGCACCGAAATGGTCTTCATCTGTTTTACCATCTCTGCAGGCCATCAAATGCCTGTAAGCGGCATCACAATATCTGGATAATGGTATACCTTTTCGCCAGTTGTCGGGACCATACTTGGATGCACCATCTTCAAAGCGCCTAGCCATAGCCATAATCGCTAAAGTTGGTATCATACTTGGCAGGCCTTTGCCTTGCATAGAGTCACGGACTGCACCCGTATTGAATGCAGTCCTTGCTCCAGAATCGGGCAACTCCGTCATTAAAACGGGGCCTCCTCTTTAACGGAGGAAGAAGCAACTGTCTCTTCCTTCGGTTTTGGTAGTTGCATTTTACCTCTAAGGTAGCGTGTACCACCTTGAGATGTACCACTCCAAGCAGCAAGGTCATACTTTACACCATTAAATGTAAGGTATCCCTTAGTGTTTGGTTTCTTTGAACCCTCTTCTACATCTTGTACGAATAGAACGAAGGTCATATCATCATCATATTGTTTAGCCATAATTAGAATATATCCTTTTGTTTAGTTTGAGAAACTGATTTACCATGCGTGTTAGTTGCATCATCATCTTGGCTTTCATCCAGGTTGAGAAGACCACCTAACGCATATTTTTTTGAATAGGAATCTGAACTGCCTGTCATCTGTGCAGGCGACATTCCTTTAGATTCCGTGGCTTCACGAGCCGAGGCACTTACTGAAATACTTTCATCGCTTTCGCAGTCGGCTAGTGTAACTGTAGCTTGTACATAGTTCTTGCCGCCTATTTCCAGTATCTCGCTTTTCATTAATAGAATGCATTGTAATTCTTTTAATGGTTGCTTGAGTGCCAATGTTATATCTTCGAGGGAACGATATTTATAATTCCCGAATTTGTTGTATTGATTTTTTGCTACGTGCAATGTTGTTTGCAGTACATTTAATTTTTCTTTTATATTCATAAATTCTTTAATACATTTTTATAAAGTTTTACTCTGTCCTCTGTGTTTTTGCAAGTATTTATTTTTTCTTTTTTTACTCCAAAATTTTTCAATGCAAACTCCTGCTCTTCCTTTCGTAATCTTGCAAATCTTTTACCTAGTTGCACAATTCCTGTAGGGTGAAAGATGTCTGTCCCAGGCCCTTTCAAATATTTTATTAAGTTCTCAAGTGTTTCAACAAAATTAAGTTCACAATTATTTTTTGCGTACCTTTTCCAAGCGTTATAAACTTTGCCCTCCCAAGCATTTGCTTGCCTATGAATAACTCCACGAACCAATCCTGTATCGTGGCAATGGTCTACTACTGCATCCTTTAATTTAATTTTAAATATAGGACACTCTCTTGGGGTGTTCTCTTCTCTCCATTGTTTAAGTTTATTCTGGCTTAGATAATTCATTGACGACTTGTACTTTTATATAGGGTTTATTTTTAGTAACGTACTTAGATGCTTGCTTGGCATCATTCGCCCACCTAATGGTATACCCCCTATAATCTGGGGGCATATCACTATGCGAGTAGATAATTTCAAATTGTTTCATAGGACTCTATTTAAAAGAACTAAGAAAGCTTTGGCAGCCGTTGCAGGTACAACTCCATTTCCTAATGCTCTAAGTCTGTCCACCCTACTGGAATACCCATTAGATTTTCCACCCAATTTGGGTTCAACTTGAATGACTCTCGGCTCTTCCCATTCGTATTGTCCTTCGTTGGGTCTAGCAGGCCATTTCTGGCTAACGCCTCCAAGCATTTGCTCGCTTGCGTGTTCCCCTGCAGTCTGTACTGTTGTTCGTTGGCACTCGGTGTAGGGTAGTCCTTCCTTGAGTGAGTCATTGTTGGGTAGTGTACCTGCTCCCTTAGATTCATGCAACCTGCGTTCTTCTCCTTGCGTGTCTGTGCAAGCTTCTCTGGACTCCTCACTAGATTGACTGCATCGAACGCTTGAGGTGTCGCCCAGTTCCGTTTCACTTGGTCGCCCAAGGGTATTCCCCCCTTGTTGTTCGGACGACTGTTGTCTATTGCACCTGCCCTCGGTGTAGCCCAGTTCGGGTAAAGTTGTGTCGCTTGTTGTTCCAGAAACAGTCCGTATTTCGTTCCCGTTGTATGACTGACATTCTCTCCATTCGTCAACTCCCTCTGTCTCCTCGAATCCAGTTCCTTCGGTGTAGCCCAGGATGAAGACTCGCTTTCTCTGATGTGGCGCTCCGACTTCACTCGCAGAGAATATTCCTGCCGTTGCTCTGTAACCCATTTCTTCCAGTCGTCTGAGGACATACTTGAGAACTGGTTCTCCGTCTGCCGTTTTGCAACTGAGGATTCCTTCAACGTTTTCGAGGAAAACAATTCTTGGTCTGCATTGTTTGATTCCTTCTGCAATGTAAGGGAAGAGATGTCGTGGGTCTTCAGTTGCTTTTTTAAGACCTGCTTGAGAGAATGGTTGGCAGGGGAAACCTCCAGAGAGGATAGATACTTTTCCGTGAAACTCTTCATAAGGGAAGGTTTTAACGTCCGTGTATATAGGTGCTTCATCCAAGAGACCCTTTTCAATCTTGTCTTCCAAGTTCGCGCAACAGAATCCTTCCCTCTCCACGTAAGCGATTTCTCGCAGGTTTGGCAGAACTCTTCTAAGTCCCATTCCGATTCCTTCGTATCCAGAGCAGAGACTAAGGTGCGTAATTTCTTCGTTGTTATTATCATAATTCATTTTGTTTTAATTAGTGTTTTTGTTGATAGTAAAATTCCTTTGCTTAGGTCATCATCGCCACCCTTTACATCTCTAGTAGTGCCGATAAATGGTCTTACAATGTCCTTTAAATTATTTGTTGGTAGTATGATAAACACATCTTCGATAGCAATGCAATAAAAATCTGCTTTTGTTTTTGCAATGCCACTCGGCTTTCCTCTGCATTCATATTCAATAAAGACATTGCCAGTATGCTTGGTCATTAAATCTCTTTTTACCTCTATGGTTTTGCCCTGCAGGATTTCGGCTAATTCTTTTTCTTTAACCTGGCCTACCTCTAAGTCGTATTTAAAATCGCTACAATAATCCATTACTTTGCCTTCATCCAATCCATTCGGTATAACTTGTTGAGAGTTCTAAATCTTGTTACACCTTTTCGCATTTGAGTTAAGGTCCAATTTTTGTGATAATGCTTTTTACTTTCGGTGCAGATACAAACGCTTGTTATTCTCGGTTCGTAATCTAAATCCAAATCTTGTTGCAGCCACTTAGATTCTATTGCCAGTTGAGTGCAGTCTTTCTCTTCGTAGAACTTGCCTCCCGTTCCCTTTGTATCCCTGCACTTGTAGTCAAACAAATGATATTTTCCATCTACCTTTGCAATGAAATCAACCGAGCCTGCACTCCGTAGTTTGTCGCAATACAATATCTTTTCACAGGCTACTGGTTCAATATTGTTTTCGTCAATGAAATCAATGAAGGGTTCAACCCAAGGGTCATAAGGTGTAGTGACATGCACCAAGCCTTCGCATGTAATTCGGTTGTTAATGACATCTTCTAAACGATTGTGAACTGCAGTACCAAATTCGCTCGATGAAATAAAATTATTTGTAGCAGGACAAACTCTCTGTCCATACTTCAAGTCGTGTATTTCGTGAACCGACATTGTAGGGTGTTCCCTTGCTAGTTCAACAAGCTTTCGCGGCATCCAAATATTGTGCAAGAAATCACTCATTTGAATACTAAGAATAGTTGTTACTGATGGATAAGCTTTAAGCTTTCTCGCTTGTACTGGGGTCTTTGCTTGGGTGAGATAAGGCTCGCCTTTGCAATCGTAGAAATGTCCTGCCATATTATTTTTTCTTTTTAGGTTTAACTCTGCTTTTCTTTGTTAATAGTTTTATTGTTCTCATAGTTTTTCTTTCTAGTTTTAGACCAATCTATTGAACCATAATTTTCATTATACTTCTTTTGATTGTATCCTGCTTTTGGTTGCATTCCTTTTCCCATAATTAATAAGGTTCTATATATATATATTCATTGTTTGGTATTGGTGTTGCAAATTTATCAGAGGGTTTTTTAGAATTACCTATGCGTTTTTTCCAATAATCTTGTGATTCTGCTTCTTGTAATAAGATAGGGTCGAGCGTATACCAGAAAGTTTTATCGTATCCTTTCTTGTTAAAATTGCCCACGATAATTGCACCCTTCTTTCGTAGTACAAGCATTGCAGTTCTAATCTGGCTCTTGCTAAAGAACGGCATAGCTTCTTGCCAACCTGGATAAGAGTTAAAGGTCCAATACTTATCTTCATATTTGTTTCTCCCTGCTTTCTTGTTCTTTAAAACAAAGTAAGTTAAAGTATGTAGGACTATCGCAGGGTTTACTCCGTAACGCTTTGCGTACTGTGTTTGAAATGTAATGTAGTCCATTAGTCATTGTCGTACTGCATTGCCTCCATTTCGTCAAGCGTTCTCTTTGCGTGTTCGTTGCTCTGTAATTCTAGCGGCAAGCCCTCGGAAAAGTATTTCTTACCAAAGTATTCACCTTGTTGCAAAACGCACAATAAGGCGTTGTTGGGACGCATTAAAGACAAGTATTCTTTATAATACTCCTCGGCCTCCGTAGGATTAGAAAAGAAATGTGGCATATATTTGCCTCTATGTTGAGTAACAACAACATAAATTAACTGGTGTTCTAAGAGTTCGTCTTCCATTACTCTAGACCTCCGTTCTGTTTTCTTATTATTTTATTTTGCTCTACTGCCCAGGCATTTATTCCAGTACCCTCGCAGTCCTCACAATAGGCGTAGTCATGGATTGAAGGCCCCGTATCCCAGGACCCTCT
>Ga0070745_1001035_pt1 | contig 15726 bp, 16 predicted proteins | sample VirMetDEL_Mar_4_FD_77438 | JGI IMG/M metagenome (GOLD analysis project Ga0070745, IMG submission 77438) | Aqueous microbial communities from the Delaware River and Bay under freshwater to marine salinity gradient to study organic matter... | ecosystem: Environmental > Aquatic > Marine > Coastal ...
CGGGAACTGTCAGCCCCGACGGGCGCCGAATCTGGTAAGACTGAGGTATGGCTCACAACGACGCACAGCTTTCCCACGGCGACGAATACATCGTCTTCTACTCCGGCGGTCCCTATGACGGCCGCTCCGACCGTCGTATCAGCACCGACGGAAGTTGGGACACCGAGTTGACCGTGCTGGTTGCCCTCGATGGCAAGGAAACCATGGTCGTCTACGACACGCCTGTGGCGCACACTGTCGGTGGGCAAGTACAAGTGACATACACGTGGGATGCCGCTGACGGCGAACCCCTCGAAGACCTCGACGAGCGCCGCGACTAAGGTTTGTGTTTGTGAGGCGGTGCGCCTCGTGAACGCGAAATACTCACCATGAACCTCATTTATTTTTCTTCAGCTTTTTGCGATCCATGTATTCAAACGCGGGCAATTCTTCGAGAAGCGACCGAGCTTGTTCCTGGAGTGCGAGTAGCTGAGCTCGATGTCGCGCTTGACGCCGCTGAAGCCGAGCGGGCTGACATCCGAGTCACCCCGACAGTGATTGTGGTCAACGGTTCTGGAGAGGAAGTTTTCCGTGCCGAAGGCGTTCCGACTCTCAATCAGGTGCTCGTCGCACTTGCTAAAGCCGTCTAGTTTTCAACGTTTCACCAGGGTTCGCGGTGTTTTTTGACTGGACACAAAAACCTGCCATACCATGAGCTTAAACCTCGCAGCACCCGAAGCTGTGGGGCCAGAAAGCGGCGGCATTACCATGGCTCACAAGCGTGTTCTCGTTGTTGATGACAACGTTGATGTATGTGCTCTAGTTGCTCTCAAACTTGAGTCTGCAGGAATTGAAGTCGAACGGCGTTATGACGGCATCTCAGGGCTCGAACTAGCCCGCGCGAGCAAATTTGACGCACTTATCGTCGACGTCGAAATGCCGGGAATCTCCGGTATCGAACTGGTGACTGCTCTCCGCAGTGACGGAGACACTGTGCCCGTGATCATGGTCTCGGCGAAGACTCACGAGCGTGAGATTGCCGCCGGTGTTGAGGCCGGAGCCAATGACTATCTCACGAAGCCGTTTAGCCCGCGAGACCTCCTCGCCAGGGTTCAGGCCTTGTACGCGCCAGCGTAGAGCACGGCCCCAAGTCAGCGTGCGGGTCGACGCTATACTTTTTACCTGAGCCGCACAGCGGCTCTGCGCCTCCGTAGCTCAGTGGATAGAGCAAGAGCCTTCTAATCTCTTGGTCGCTGGTTCGATTCCAGCCGGGGGCACCGTCCTCAAACAGATGCCCAACCGCTCGTCCCAATGGCGGGCTGCCGAGCCTACTTGGGTGGTTCGGGAATGAACGCGAGGTCGACGTCTGGAGCCACTGCTGCTCTCGCAGTCTGAGCGAGGACGATTCCAACGAGGACTACGGCAGCTCCCACAATCTGCACAACAGTGAGCACTTCGTTCAGCCATAACCACGCCACGACAAAAGCAAAAATGACTTCGGCTGACGCCACAACGCCGGCGACCGTCGCGCTGAGCCTCTTCAGGGCGCTGAACGACAGCAGAAAGGGCACAAAAGAACCCATAACTATGCACCACGCGAGGGGAACCCATAGCGGCAACACTACGAGCGAAAGGTTGCCACTGAGCGAGACTTGTGTGCCAAAGATTGCCGGATCAATCTCCCACCATCCGCTGAAGAATGACCAAAAGAGCGCGGCAAAACCTGTTGTCCAAAACACAACCGCTAGCGGGCTAGTTTCGCCGACTTGGTGCTCGCCAACGAGAAAATAGAGGGTAAGAGCGGCGGCTGCGCCTAATGCCATGAGCACACCGAGAACGTTGAGTTCGCTGTCCCAGACTTGAGCCACAATCGCGAGCCCACCAATGATGAGTGCGGTCGAGAACCACAATCGAATACGCACAGTCTCTTTCAAAAAAGTGAACGCGATGAGCGGCACAAAAAGCACGGCGAGATATTCGATGAGTAAAGCAATGCCCACCGGCAACAGCTGAATCGCTACGGCGTAGGTCGCTTGGAGCATCGCCACCCCGGCGATACCAAGAAACGCCATAACGCCGAGTTGTTTCCACGTGAGCTTGAAGGCTCCGCGATCGATGAGAAGTAACACGAAGCCCGCGATGAGGGCGGTGCCGAGGGTGCGAAACTGGGTTAGTTGAGTGGGGGTGAGGCCGGCATCCATCACCACTTTGGTCACACTGCCGTTGCTACCAAACAGCAAAGCTGCGAGCAACGCATACAGGTATCCCATTGTCGATGGCCGAGCGATGTCGTGCCGCAGTGCTAGCGCAGCGTCGTGCCGTCGACCGCGAACGGTTCGATGGCAGCAATTTCATCGGCTGACAGCGCGGCGCCGTCGAGGGCGGCAACGTTGTTCTCTAGTTGAGCAACGCTTGATGCTCCAATGAGTGCAGACGTGACTTGTGGATGCCGCAGCACCCACAGCAACGCGAGCTGAGCGAGTGACTGACCGCGCCCGCCTGCGATCTCGGTGAGGGCCCGAGCCCTCTCCAAGTACTCCTCACCGACAGCACCCGGCTTGAGCCAGCGGCCCTCCGAAGCCCTCGACCCTTCGGGAATCGTGCCGTTAATGTAGCGGTTGGTCAGGAGCCCTTGAGCGAGGGGGGAGAAGACGATGCTGCCCATGCCGAGCTCGTCGAGAACTGGGAAAAGTCCGTCCTCGATGTGACGGTCAAACATGTTGTAGCGAGGCTGGTGAATAAGCAATGGAATCTTGTGTTCGGCAAGAGCTGCCTGCGCCGCAATGGTCTGCTCTGGGCTGTAGTTGGAAATGCCAGCGTACAGAGCCTTGCCTGAGGTCACAGCCGTGGCGAGCGCGCCCATGGTTTCCTCAATGGGAGTCTCGGGGTCTGGGCGGTGCGAGTAAAAAATGTCGACGTAGTCGAGTCCGAGTCGACCAAGTGAACGATCGAGCGAAGACAGCAGGTTCTTGCGCGAACCCCACTCGCCGTAGGGGCCCGGCCACATGTAGTAGCCCGCCTTGGAAGAGATGATCATCTCGTCGCGGTAGGGAACGAAATCCTCAGCGAAGATACGTCCAAAGTTGGACTCCGCTGATCCGTCTGGAGGGCCATAGTTATTGGCCAAGTCAAAGTGAGTGATGCCGAGGTCGAAGGCGCGGCGAAGGATAGCTCGCTGGTTCTCGAGCGGCTTATCGTTGCCGAAGTTGTTCCACAGGCCGAGAGAGACGCGCGGGAGTTTGAGGCCGCTTCGGCCTACCCGTGCGTATTCGAAAGAGTTGTACCGGTCGGCTGCAGCGTCAAAAGGCATAGAAGTAGCCTACGGCCGCTCGGGCATGCGATTGAACCAAGAGTGACAACGCCGTGATACGTCGGGGCAGGGTAGTTCGAGCCGATCCGGGAGGGATACCCTCACCTGACGATCGGCCCGAACTCACCACCCACGCGGGCGGGTGTGAAGTATAAGAACTTCGGGGTGACACCTAGCAAGATTAAGTATGTGCTGTGCGATTTCGGGGTGCAAACATCGCGTGCATTGGCTGTTCGGTTTGCGAACAGAGGACAAAACGGGGTACAAAGTGCTGCCCTCTCCTCCCAGTGCAATCGAGCGACAGCCATTACACACGAGCGCAACATCGTGCTGCGCTCGTTGGCCGATGGCAGCACCATAGGAGCAGCAGGTCGGGGCGCCGTCCCGGTACGAGTGGTTGCCCCGGCCTCGCTTCGCGTTTGGCTCTCCGCTCGGGCGTACCTGGCCGTGCGGTCGGCTACTTGACCGAAATCTGCCCGCGCTCCCACAAGTGCACGGCAGCGACCCGCGGGTTCGATCTTTCGTCGCTGTCTACGCCAAGAGCAACGTACAACCTCGCGAGCATGGTTTCGGCGGCTCGCACCGTCGTGCCCCGCGCCTCGGCCAGCGCTTTAGTCGACGCTCCGGCTGCGAGCATCCTCAACGTTTCGGCTTGAGCTGCCGTGAGAACTATTCTGCCGTTTGAGGACGCCGATGAAGAAGGGGATTCCGGTCGCGATTCCGCGGAGGTTCCAGCAATCGCTCGAGAAACTGCCTCGGCGAGCTCTTCAACTTCCCGCATGTGAGACTTCACGAGATACACAAGGCCGGGAGGGAGTTCACTTGCATCGTCAACGGCGAGTTCGGGAGAGAGGTGTGACGTCAAAACGACAAGACCAACCCACGGATATGCCTCGTGAACCCTGCGGAGCAAAGTCGCACCAGATTCACCGCCGCCAAAATTCAAGTCGCTGATGAGAGCGTGCGGGTCTTCGCTGGAGACACAATCCCAGGCTTCGCTTGTAGTTGTTGCCGTCGAAACTTCGTAGCCGTGAGCCTTCAGGCCGCCAGAGACTAGTGACGTTGTGAAAGCATCATCGTCAGCAACGACCACTCGCAAGGATTTGCGGGGCGTAGGGTTGCTGGCATCATTCATAAGTTACGTGTCTTTCGGTCCCGAAGTTATTGCAGAGTGTACAGCCCAGAGGAGTTCTGCGGTCGTGTACGGTTTCGGCAGAAACTGACTGATTCCTGCAGTCTTCGCGAGATCTACATCATCGCTCAAGGTATACCCCGAGGCTGCGAGCACGGGAATGTGCGGGTAGTTCGCGTGGATTGCTTCGGCCGTCTCGGTTCCACCGACTACAGGCATCGTCATGTCGGTAAAAACCAAATCGAACTCCACTCCGTCACCATCGATTAGCGCTAGGGCTTCGCTCCCGTCGGCCGCGAGAACGACCTGATAGCCGTTGTGCTCGAGAGCGTGTTTTGCCGTAGTGCGAATGGCTAGCTCGTCATCGACGACCAGTACCCGTTCGCCGTGGCCGGTGGGTGGTAGCTCGACGCCGCTGCCAAACCCGGCAAGGGCTTCCGCTTCAGTAAAAGTTGCCTGAGGAAAGATGAGGCTGAAAGTAGTCCCTGAGCCCGGTGCACTAGCTACGGCGATGTTTGCATTGTGGTTGTCGACGATTGTTGCCGATGTTGCCAGCCCGAGTCCTGTCCCCATGCCGGGGGACTTTGTCGTGAAAAACGGCTCAAAAATGTTCCCCAGAATGGCATCAGTCATTCCCTCGCCGGTATCGCTGACGTCAATCACTGTGTTGTGTTCGTCTCCGAGTCGGGCATTGATGGAGAGGGTGCCACCGTCGGGCATGGCATCGCGAGCGTTGGTGACAAAGTTGACGAGCACTTGCATGAGCTGGGTCGGATCGCCGAGTACGGGCTGAACTGCCTCATCGATAGTTGTTTCAACTGCGATGCTGCTTCCCACGGTGTCGCGGGCAAAAGCGTCGAGGTCAGCAACGAGCTGAGCAACGTCTACTCGTACCTTTCGACTTTCAACCCCACGTGCGAAACTCACAACCTGCCTGACCATGTCGGCCCCGCGTTTGACGCCGGACTCAAGGAGCCGCAGAATCTCCAAATTGACGGAATCGGTTTCGTCCTCTGCGAGCAACTGCACAGACATGAGCATGGGGGTCAGAATGTTGTTGAGGTCGTGAGCAATTCCTCCAGCAAGGTTGCCGAGGCTCTCCATGCGCATGGTGCGCACACTTCGTTCTTCCTCACGCTTGCGATCGGTGATGTCTGTATTGACGGCCAGGATAGATTCCGGCTCTCCGTCATCGTCGTAGACAACGCTCCACCGGCAATCGACGGTGAGTCTGCGACCAGACCGTGTGAATTGTTCGAGCTCGCCAGCCCAATATCCTTCTCTCATTGCTATAGAAAGGGCAGCGTCGTAGGGCTCAGAGTCGTCAGCGTAGACAAGATCGTGGATCGACATACCGATGGCCTGTTCTGCTGGCCAATCATACAAATCAGCGGCTGCAGCATTCCAATAACTCACAATTCCGTCGAGTCCTCGAACGACAATCGCGTCCCTTGCGATATCGAGAAGGTCGGCTTGGGCCGCGATTCTTTTCTCAGCAGCGCGCGAGCGCGCGCTGAAGGCCATCGAGGAGGTCACATCACGAACGTGAAGAGCTAGACCGCTCGGCGAAGGATAGGCGGTGATTTCGAACCAGCGATCGTCTTCTACGGAATAGCTAGTGCCCGTTGTTGTTCGCTGGTCAGCCATGGCGCTTTTCAACGTCGATTCAACGATCGAGGTTATCTCGACAGGTACAACTTCCCAAATGTTGTGACCGACGAGTTGCGAAGCGTCAAGTCCAACGATCACCTCACCGCGGGGGTTAATGTAGGTGCACACCCAGGATTCATTGATGAAGAAAATTCCATCGGTGATGGTGTCGAGAATCCCCTCGAATTTCTGCTCGAGCTCAACGCGCGATTGGGCTTCCTTCTCTGCGGGCCCAATGTCTCGGGCAATCCCGAGCACTGCGACAACCTTTCCGTCGAGGTGCAGCGGAGCATTGATGATTTCCGCGCGGAATGGATTGCCTGCGCTATTGATCGCAGTCGCTTGATACCGAACGGTGTCACCCGCGACTGCTCGATCAAAGTGTGATTGCACATTGTCCGATTCAGCACTAGCGACGGTCGGTTGAAATGCCGTTCCAAGAAGTGCACTGCGAGTCGTGGCGAGCCGCGAGATCAGAACATCATTTGCGTCAATAAAAGTACCGTCGAGGCTCATGATGTACACAGCATCTGGGCTGTTATTAAAGAGGTACTCAGGCAATTGGGGCGCCAATAGCGCCCGAAGCGACTCGTGCTCGTGAGTCATCGTGGCGCGCCCCCGGAATGTGTCGTGGGCTCTCCGCCGTCAAGATAGGCAGCAACCGTCTCCAAAAATGTCGACAGGTCGAACGGTTTGCTGATGTAGCTAAATTCCGCACGCAACCACGAAGGTCGTTCCAGATCGCCGCTCATAATTATCGTGCGGGGCAACGGTCGTGTTTCGCTCATGAGAGCGAGACTCTCTTCCAAAGAAGGACCGGGCATGTGTGCGTCAAGAATCGCAAGGTCGAACCTCGAGTTCGAAAACTCAGCGAAGCAGTCGTGACGAGTGGACGTTGCCGTGACGGCATAGCCTCGCGCTCGCAGCGCTCGCTCTAACACCAAGCGGATGAGCGCATCGTCATCAGCAATGAGGATGGTCGGTACCGACTGTTCGGGGCTTTCCACGCCACCAGTCTAGGGTCGAGCGTCAGCGAGCACAGTTTTTCCCAAGGAATCGAGGTCGGTGGATGCTGCCTCTAAGTGTTCCAACACCGCCCGCGTTATTGACTCAACTCGATCGGGATTGCCCTGCTCGAGTTCCGCTGCGTGAAAATTGAGTGCCATGACACACGCAGAGAGACGGCCCTGAACGGGGCCGTGCATGAGTGTCGCGAGATCTTTGCGCACGCGCTCCTCAGTCACTTGAGCGATGATTTCAAGATCATGCCGCTCGTGGTCGAGCTCGGCGATGTCATCGACAAGGATCTGGTTCGCCGCTGATAGGCCGACAGTTCCCGTAATGAGTGAGGAAAGCAGCACTGAGGCAAAAGGAAGAAGGAAGACAAGTAGTCCGTTCTCGTGAGTGAGACGCCCTGAAGACACAACGATGACGGTGAGTGACCCGAGAAGTCCCGCACCTGCGTAAATAACGAGCACAACTAAACCCCGAAATTTGTACCCGTGAGGCTGAACGAGCACGTTCACTAGAGCCCTCAGCAACAGCGCTGCGGTAGTGACTCCGGTCGCGGCTAACGCGGCACCAAGACCAAAGAGCCCGTTACTGGCTAAACCAATGGGCAAGGTGATCGTCGCCAACGCGATGCCCGTAAGCACGGAAGCCAGCACGGGCCGTTGCCGTTCAAAGTCAATTGCGGCGTGAAAGGCTGTGATTCGGTTTCCCGCGGTGATTTCCGAGTGGCCGGCGTGAGTATCGAGTTTCCCTGACACAATTGCCGACGCTTCGTTGGCTACCGCAGCCAACTGATCTCCAATGCGTCTCATCGCTATTGGGTCGATGCCGTTGGAGACAACTTCCAAGCTTCGTCTAATCTCTTCGACGACGGGGCTAATCGCACTTTGCACGGCAGCGATGAGTCGTTTGTGCACGTGATCGGCGGGCTCAATGCTGTGCTTTCGCTCTTCGTCTCTCAAAGCTTCGAGAAGTGACTTTGTCGCCGTTAGTGTGACCCGATGTTCCCACTGGGCAGCCGTGTATACGAACAAGGGCATCCACACACAAGCGATCAGGATCCAGAATGCGATTCGCCAAAAATATTGAGGGTCCGCGCCCGCCCATAGTTCGACGAGCACGGCTCCGACAGTGCCGCGAGTGACACCAATAAGAATCCACAGTGTGAAGCTCACAGGCAGGGTGAAGTTCCCATAGCGCTTGCGGAAGATGAATGCCACAACAAGTGCAGTTAGGCCGGCCGCTAGGTGCTCCGCCACTGCAATGAGCAGTACTTCGATAGAACTCAGCTCGGAGATCCTGTAGTCGAACAGGAACACCAGGAATGTGGAGGGGAAAAAGAGGATTGCCCAGCCAGAAAAATTGGCTGCCCAAGGGCCACCGAGCGCCTGACGCACTGTCAGCACAAGAACCCCTGCCTTCCTGGAAGCGAAACCACTGAGCAACTCGCACAGTTGCGGTATCGGCAGACTTTCCAGTAGTGATATTTTCACCGGTCGTATTTTCACCGGCAGTATTTTCACGCCTAGGATGGAAAGAGGTCGTTCCCGCACTAACCCGAATAGTACGGGAACGACCTATGAAATTTGCCGTACTGGCGACTGAGTCGCTAACGATTCGGCTTGAGATCATCTTGCTGGGCCTGGATTGTTTCTGCAAACGCTTTCTGAGCCTGTCATTCGAAAAGCGAACATAGCGGTATCTCACGCACTCTTGCCATGCAATCCGCTCTTCCCCTGCACACGTGTGTTGCTGACGGCGCTACTCTCAATCCTCGCTATCCCGCTTGTTTCGCGAGTGTGTGGCGCGAGTCTGGAAGTCCACAGAAAGGACTTTTCATGTCAGATTCCATTACTCTCACAGGCTTCGTAGCAACGGCCCCCCGTCATCTTGTAACCGGCGAGGGACTGCCGATCACATCGTTTCGATTAGCCTCCAACCAGCGGCGATTCGATCGAGCCCACGACAAATGGGTGGATGGCGACACCAATTGGTACACCGTCACGGCGTTCCGTCAGCTTGCGCTCAACTCGGCGGGCTCTATTGCTAAAGGCGACAGGGTGATTGTCGCTGGCCGCATTCGAATTCGAGAGTGGGAGAACGGCGAGCGTGCTGGCACCACGGTCGATATCGAGGCCGACACTATCGGTCACGACTTGCTGTGGGGGACAGCGTCCTTTACGCGAAGCATCAAGGCTTCGCGTCGCGACGGCGACGACGACGGCGATAGCGACAGTGGGGCTCCGGATTCATCGCGAGATGACGAGTCAACTGACGGTGCAGGACACTCGCAGCAGGGTGACGGGCATCGCGAGGGTTCCGCTAGTGGCTCGACTACGTCGAGTCCAGCTCTCGTTGCGGCAGGAGCTGATACACCGTTCTGATTCGCCTCGCGTCCTAGAATTACCTGTGGGCGGTTCGCCCAACGAATCGCCCCGGGGAGTTCTTATGACAGGCCATCGCCTTCCTCTTGCCCTGAGGTCCCTCGGGGTGGCAGGTATTGTCCTTGCTCTACTGGCCGGTTGCGCGAATGGTCAGAGCGCGGAGTCAGGCTCTGGCGCTAAGCCAATCGGTAGCGCGACACCGACTTCCTCCCCCCAAGTGACTCCGTCTTTTGTGAGTGACGGAACGGCCGAACAAAACTTAGCCGTGTTTGAGCTGGCGGGGCGCAGCGCGATAGATGGCAATGGCTTCACAACTGGAGATCAACTCGTAAGTTCTCTCGTTGCCGCGGGTTTCGACATCAGTTCCCTCGAAATAACCCCGGACAAAACGGCCGCGGGCTTTACTGCTGACAGCATTTTTGTCTCGGCGCGATTTGGCGGGGAGTGTTTGGTCGGCCAAGCAACAAACGCCGACTTCAACGCAATAGTGGCGCCGGCTCTGAGCAACCAGAAATGTCTGGTTGGCGCTTCCAACAGCCTCGGTTAGCTAGAAGAATACTCTCGCATTCCGAGAAAACTGGCCGTTGGCAAAGTCTCCGTAGAATAGGTGCATGGCCGAATACATTTACTCCATGGTGCGCGCCCGAAAAGCAGTGGGCGACAAGCTCATCCTTGACGACGTCACCATGTCATTCCTTCCCGGTGCCAAAATTGGCGTCGTCGGCCCGAACGGTGCCGGAAAATCCACGATTTTGAAGATCATGGCGGGTCTCGACACTCCCAGCAACGGTGAGGCTCGATTGAGCCCCGGCTACAGCGTGGGAATCCTCATGCAAGAGCCAGAGCTTGACGAGTCAAAGACTGTCCTTGAGAACGTTCAAGAAGGAGTCGGGCCGATCAAGGATAAGCTCGACCGTTTTAACGAGATCTCCCTCGCCATGGCTGACCCCGACGCAGACTTCGACACGCTGCTTGCAGAAATGGGAACCCTTCAAGAGGAAATCGATGCGGCAAACGCATGGGACCTCGATGCCCAACTTGAACAAGCGATGGACGCTTTGCGCACCCCTCCAGGAGACGCCGCTATCGGCAACCTCTCCGGTGGTGAAAAGCGTCGCGTGGCACTCGCCAAGCTCTTGCTGCAGAAACCTGACTTGCTTCTTCTTGACGAACCAACCAACCACCTCGACGCCGAAAGTGTTTTGTGGCTTGAGCAGCACTTGTCAAAATACCCGGGCGCTGTACTCGCCGTCACTCACGATAGGTACTTCCTCGACCACGTTGCCGAATGGATCGCCGAAGTCGACCGTGGCCACTTGTACCCCTACGAAGGCAACTACTCGACCTACCTCGAGAAAAAGCAAGAGCGGTTGACCGTACAGGGTAAAAAGGATCAAAAGCTCGCCAAGCGTCTCGCCTCGGAGTTGGACTGGGTCAGGAGCAACGCCAAGGGTCGTCAGGTTAAGTCGAAGGCTCGACTTGCTCGATACGAAGAGATGGCTCTTGAGGCTGAAAAAACGCGGAAGCTCGATTTCGAGGAACTCGTGATCCCAGTGGGCCCACGGCTCGGTGCGCAAGTCATCGAGGCTGAGAAGCTCAAAAAGGGCTTCGGCGAGAGAATCCTCATCGAGAACCTGTCATTCACGCTGCCTCGCAACGGAATCGTGGGAATCATCGGACCGAACGGTGTGGGAAAGACCACTCTGTTCAAGACAATCGTTGGGCTTGAACCCCTCGACGGCGGTGACCTCAAGATTGGGAACACTGTCGACATCTCCTACGTCGACCAGAGCCGCGGCGGAATAGACGCCAACAAGACCCTGTGGGAGGTTGTTTCCGACGGGCAAGACATCATCCAGGTTGGCAAGACAGAGATTCCCTCTCGCGCCTACGTCTCCCAATTCGGATTCAAGGGTCCAGATCAGCAGAAAAAGGCCGGTGTGCTTTCCGGTGGTGAGCGCAACCGCTTGAACCTTGCGCTCACTCTCAAGCAGGGCGGAAACCTTCTCCTCCTTGACGAACCAACCAACGACCTCGACGTCGAAACACTGTCGAGCCTCGAAAATGCCTTGCTCGAGTTCCCCGGCTGCGCTGTGGTGATCACTCACGACAGGTGGTTCCTCGACCGAATTGCGACTCACATCCTCGCGTACGAGGGCACAGACGATGACCCGTCGAACTGGTACTGGTTCGAGGGAAACTTCGAGGCATACGAGGAGAACAAGATCGAGCGCTTGGGCCCGGATGCCGCGAAGCCACACCGCAGCACCTACCGCAAGCTCACGCGCGACTAGATTGTGCGATCTCGGTCGCTAGCAATTGCGATCGCGTAACGCGAAAAGCGGCGGTCACCCGAGGGTGGCCGCCGCTTTGTGCTGTGCTGAAATTAGCTGGTGAGGCCGTCGACGTAGTCGCGGTTCTCATCCATCCACTGCTGCACGAGGGGGCCGTAGTCGTTCGTGTCGTTCTCTACGAAGAGAAGGTTCTCGAGCGAGTAGAGCGTGTCAAGATCCATCTCGAAGTTTCCGAGCCACGACGTTACCTCGGGGAAGTCTCCGTCGAAGCCTGTGCGGCTGAAGGAGTGCAAGCTCTCGGTGCCACCAAGGGTGCCCTCAGGGTCCTCAAGGTTCTTGATGGGGAATGCGCCGTAAGCCCAGTGCGGCTCCCAAAGCGTCACGACAATGTTCTCGCCGGCATCGGTCGCAGCGGTGAGCTCAGTGAGCATCGCAGCGGTTGACGAGGTGATGAAGTTCATTCCTTCAAGACCGTATCCGGGGATTACCTCATTCTCGAGTGCAGCAGTGAGTCCAGCTCCAGGCTCGATGCCGATAATCTGGTTGCCAAAGAGGTCAGCGTTGTCAGCGAGCTCGGCGAGCGAATCGATCGGAGCGTCGGCGTTCACGGCGACGGTGAGCTTGGACTCTTCGTTCCACACACCGAGGTCAACGATGTCGTCGCCATAGTTGTCGATGTATTCGGCATGAGTGCCCGGAAGCCATACATCGGTCGTGAAGTCGTAGTCGCCGGTCTTGAGACCTTCGAAAACTGGAACGACGTCCGCGTACTCAAGAGTGACGTTGTAGCCCTCTTCTTCCAGAACTGCCTTCCAGAGCTCTGACGTGGCAATACCTTCATCCCAACCGTTGAAGACGGCGATGGTGATGTCCTTGGATGCAGCGTCTCCCGTCTCGGGAGTGGTGTCTGCTGCGCAGCCTGCGAGGGCGAGTGCTGCGACTGCCCCTGCTGCGATGGTTGCTGTTATGCGGTTCTTCATGTGTTTCCTTTCTGTGGCTGCTTGCTGTGTGCAGCCGGTGCACGCGTAGAGCGCGCTACTGCGGATGGCGGGCATCCGCAGAGCTTGGTGGGGGAGGGAGCACGTGCTCGCTCGTTCGGTTCTAGGCAACAGTGCTCTCGGACCGCGCATCACTGCGTTTCGTCGAAACATTGCTGTAGATGACCGCGAATAGCCCAGATCTTTTGCCAAGAGTCGCGGTGAGCCTGTCGAGAATGATCGCAATGATGACGACCGAGATTCCCGCTTCCACACCCAACCCAATGTCAATGCGGTTGAGGCTCGCGACGATCTCACCACCGAGGCCTCCAGCGCCAACCATCCCGGCGATCACAACCATGGATAGTGACAACATGATGACTTGATTGATACCGGCCATGATCGTCGGCAGAGCGAGTGGCAACTGAATCTGGCGAAGGATGCGGCCAGGAGATGCACCGAAAGCTTGACCTGCTTCAACAATCTCGCTGTCCACCCCGCGGATTCCGAGTTCGGTGAGCCGCACTCCAGGAGCGAGGGCGAAGATAATTGTCGCGACGATACCCGGCACGACACCAACTCTGAAAAGAATCAGCGCCGGGATGAGGTACACGAAGGCGGGCATCGTCTGCATGAAGTCGAGCACGGGGCGCACGATTTTCGAGAACACGTCGGATTTGGCCGCGGCGATTCCAATCGGCACGCCCAGAGCCACAGCGATAAACGATGCAACAAGAATGAGCGCTAGAGAGTCCATAGCGTTTTCCCACTGGTCGACGCCAACGATGAGGCCAAGTGCAAGAGCCGCGCCGAGGGCGAACTTCCATCCGCGGGCCAAGAGCGCAATGACCGCCACCATAATGATGATTACCCAAAATGGTGGAGTCGAAACGAGCCAATTGACCCCGTCGTACATGCCGAGGAATATCGTGCGTAGCACGCTAAAAAACCCTGCGAGGTTTTCGGTGATGAGGTCGACAAAAACCTCGGTCCACTCACCGAGCGGAATGCGGAAGTCGTTCATCGGTTAGCTCCCGTCGTGCCTGCTGTTTCGTGAAGTGTGTCGGTGATGACGCTGATGGGGATCGTGGATGCCGGTTCGACGACGTCGAGTTCGCCTGTAGAAGTCGGCACGTTTCCAAGAGACGCAAGAAGCGTTACTCGGGGGATCACGCCGAGAAGTCGGCGACGGTCGTCGACGACAGCAATAGGCAGCGGACTTTCGACCGCGAACTCAACAAGGTCAACGAGAAGAGTGTCAGGGGTTACCGCCGTGACGGTTGTGTCGACGACCTTCACAAGATCGTTGTCGCTCGTGCGAACTTGCCTCAAAACGTCGTTGTCGAACGCTGCGCCGGCGAGCACTCGATCGCGACCGACGACAAAAACTGCAGAGGTTTGGAGGTCTCGCATAATGCGAAGGGCTCCGCGAGGGCCTGCTGTTATCGCCGTGACTGCTCGAGCCGGTTCCATGACGCTCGAGGCTGTAAGTACTCGAGAGCGGTCTACGTCTTGAACAAATTGCGCAACGTAGTCATTCGCTGGGTCGGTAAGGATGTCCTCCGGAGTACCGATTTGAACAATTCGGCCGTCACGCATGACGGCGATGCGATCGCCAAGGAACATGGCCTCGTTGAGGTCGTGAGTGATGAAGATGATTGTTTTTCCGAGGGTCGACTGCAACTCGAGCAATTGCTCTTGCATTTCGCGGCGAATGAGGGGGTCGAGTGCGCTGAAAGCCTCATCCATCAGCAATACGTCGGTGTCGGCGGTGAGTGCTCTCGCGAGACCCACACGTTGTTTCATTCCGCCCGAAAGGGCTTCTGGCAAACTGTCGGCCCAGCCATCCAAGCCGACAATGTTGATGGTTTCCATGGCGCGTTCGATGCGCTCGGCGTGGGGAACGCCCTGAATCTCAAGGCCGTATGCGACATTGTCGAGCACTGAACGGTGGGGGAGAAGTGCGAAGTGCTGGAAGACCATGGAGAGATGTTCTCGTCGGATTTCGCGAAGCTTGCGAGGCGAAACGTCAGCTATTGACTCTCCGCCGACCGTGACGGTTCCGGAGGTTGCTTCGAGAAGTCCGTTGAGCATCCGAATGAGTGTTGATTTGCCTGAGCCCGACAAACCCATGACAACAAAAATCTCGCCGGTCTTTACTTCGAAAGTTGCGTCGATGACGGCGGCGCTTCCGTGAGCCAGTACATCGGCCCGACTTGCTCCTGCTTGGAGTTCTTTTACTGCTTCGTGTGGTCTGCGCCCAAACACTTTGTAGAGTTTGTGGGCGCGCACGGAAATACTCTCGGTCACGGTCTCCTGGTTGGCTTTCGTCGACGCAAGGCGCGACAAATGGCCAAGGGGTTACGGTCCGGGTTGACGTCGGTGCGCAGGACAAAACAACTGCGAAGGCCCGCTTCGGAGCGGACCGACCGACGAGTAACCATACGCTCGGATTACCCCGAAGGGCAGTCGCTGCGCGGCCTCATGTGTGGCTCGATGTGAACGGGAGACCGTTCGCCTCACCGCACTTCGAACCTTAAACAGGCTAACAAGATTCGGCGACGAGAAAGACCACTGCCAGCCGATCTGGCCTCAGACATGGTCGGCTGCCCCCATTTTTCCGCGGCTTTACGGGGCCGAGCTGAGCTAAGGTCGATGCGAACCTGTTACTTTGCCGCGGCTCAATTCGAGCGATAGCGGCTTTCACGATCGAGGAACGCCCGTGCGAATTCATGTACCAATCCCGCTCCGTTGGAGCGACTTTGACGCCTATGCGCACGTCAACAATGCGGAGATGCTTCGCTTGCTGGAGGAGGCGCGCATCCAAGCATTTTGGCGTCCCGATGACGGAGTAGAACCCGGTGCCGCCACGGCGATCCTCGATGCGAGGCCCGGCGCCGAGGTCATTAGCTTGATCGCGCGTCAAGAGGTTGAGTACCTAGCGCCAATCCCGTACATGCGAGCTCCTATCGACATCGAGATGTGGATC
>Ga0070745_1001037_pt1 | contig 15703 bp, 7 predicted proteins | sample VirMetDEL_Mar_4_FD_77438 | JGI IMG/M metagenome (GOLD analysis project Ga0070745, IMG submission 77438) | Aqueous microbial communities from the Delaware River and Bay under freshwater to marine salinity gradient to study organic matter... | ecosystem: Environmental > Aquatic > Marine > Coastal ...
AGAAGAGATTTGTCCACAAACTGGAGCGGTGTTAATCCTATATTGGGTCTTGGCGAAGCTGGATACGAGAGCGATACTAGACTACTCAAGATAGGAGACAACATTAACTCTTGGAATGATCTTGAATATATCAAAGCAGATTATAGCGATATAGTACATCCTGATCCACCTACAATAAGCCTTACGATAGGAGATTCTGCTACTAATGAAGACAGCCCTAGAGTTGTCTGCAATTTATCAGAGGATGAGAAACTAAACATAGTAGCAAACAACGGCATAGATTTAAGCTATAATCCTGCATACAATTCTTTGATTTTTAGTTTAGATCAAATATTTACTCCGTTTAATAGTGGAATTTTGTACAGCCCTAATAGCAGGGGTCGTCCAGGATCTGTCTATTACGACGATCAATACGTTTATATGTGTGTTAGTCCTAATCAATGGAAACGCATACCTCTTGAAACAAGGCCGTGGTTTCCACCCGACACTATTGCTATATCTAATAATTCTGGATTATATCCTAGCGTAACAAATATTTATTTTTCTGGTAGCAATGCGATTATTACAAGTGATGGGGACCCTTATCCAGCCAAGGCAGGTTCTAATCTCACTAATGATGGCATTATACCAAGATCAAGTTTTTTTAATAGTTATAGAATAGCAGAACAAAATTATAGTTTTTCTTTTAGATATCGTGGAGGTTCAAATACTTCATCTCCTGAATCGGCACTTTCAGGATTTAATGGTATATTTTCCAATGGAGTATTACTATCTAGTCCAGGAGCAGAACTAGAAGCTATAGGCAGCTTTCCTCCCCCATCGGGTTTTCACTACAATAGAACTTTTTTTGGAACATATTTCAAAATAGATGACTGTGGAGGATATGTTAATTTTGATAGAAAATACTCATATTATGATGGCAGATTTTTAACTCGTTGTTGGGATGATCCAAAAGTCTATAACAGCAATATTTATTACAGCGGTCAAAACTTTAATGGTGACCATTATAGATATACAGACGGTCATTCTAAAATACTGGGTTTTGCTTTTGATGGATATCCAATTTACGGACCTTTTGGATACACAGATAGCGAGACACCGGAAAGTGGTGTGTCCTTGATGACAAGCTCATATGTTGCTAAAGACGATGATTCTCATAGGCCAGAAGAATGGAAATATACCAATTCTATTACTGTAGAAGATACCAGCCATAATCTTACTGCCGGTGCTTTCATAGAAGATTTTGAATACATGGAAGGATCTGGATTACTAGACCAATACAATGGGAGATATGCTGTTACACCAGAATATCCAGAAGGTACTTATGCCTACTATATGACATTTACAAGTCCAAGCATGTTGATTCCTGCTTATCCATATGTTATAGGTAATTACTCTAAACAGACTAAGGTCAGACAGGATTTATTACCATCTCTAATTCCTTTAACTGTAGACGGTTATTTCCCAATATTTACCGCTACAGAGACAGCAGCAAATTACGGATTGCTTAATGGTGGAGATGGCACTTATTCTATTGTAGTAATTAATAATCAAACATATTATATGCCAAATGGTGTCTATTCAACATCTCCGTCTGTTCCCACAGATATAACTTTATCTGAAAATCGAATTAGCGAAAAAGCTACTATTAATAGCATAATTGGTACATTTAGCACAGCAGACGCTAATCAAGATGATTTTCATTTATATACATTGGTTTCTGGAGATGGAGACGATGACAATACCAACTTTACTATTTACAATAATGAATTACGAGTTAATAGTATTTTAAGCAACAATATACAGTCCACTCACAGCATTAGAGTTCGCACCACCGATCAAACGAATAGATTCTTTGAAAAGACATTTAATATTTTTGTACTAGAAGGTACAACTTTTACAAGTCTTAATATTATACCAGAAATAGAAGATTTGATTGCAGAAATAGACGAACATACTTATGGCGTCAGCACCCAAGGTACCGCACAAGACTTAGAATATTCTTGGAGCATATTTGGCTCTCCTTATATTGAATACTCTTCAGTTACAGGTTCAACACTTTCTGTGTCTGGTATTAATGTTTTTGGCAGAGTGGATGAGACAATCAATATTAATTTAGCTGTTAAATCTATTAGTGCTTTTACTACACTATATGCAAATACATCATTTTTATTAGATCATTCTGAGCTCCCTCAGTGTATCAATGGATATTATCCACTTTATTTTTCTCCTTATGATGCAAATAGAGATCCTGACGGGGATGGGACCTCTCATATGCACACCATTTTAGGTTCGATATATTGGATGCCTAACGGACTACCAGAACATTATCACGGCAACTTTGATTGCGATTCACTATAACTAAAAGGTATATCATGTTTGAAAATCTAATTACTAATGAATTTAAACAAACTTTCAAAAACGCAATAGATGCACTACTAGCACAGAACGCATTAACTGTGCCATGCTTATTCAAATACGAAAATACAAAAAAAGAACTTTGTTTTAACTGCGAATATGATGCTATTAATCAAAAATCTTCTGGGCAACCAAAACCGAATGCTATGATGCCATTCCCTCGTGGATCTATATGTCCTGCCTGTAGAGGCTTTGGGTCTATAGATACTACTAGTGATGAGCAAGTTTATTTAGCTCTTATTTTTGATAGTAAATATTGGTTAAATTGGGGTTCTCAATCTGTTAATGTTTCTGACGGCATGGTTCAGTCTTTATCTAAAATAGATACTTTACCCAAAATCAAAACATGTAAAGAAATTATCATGGATACCAATCTATCTAATTATGATAATTACAGATACAGTTTAGCCGGAGAACCACAACCCGCTGGCTTAGGATCTCATGACTATATAATTAGTATGTGGAAAAGGTCATGAAATTCAGCTTAAAACTATTAGAATCTGATAATGAAATACAACAAAAAATCTTACAAGAATTAAAAAACTATATGACTAAAGCATTTAATACTGCTACTCCTAAAATATCTAGAGGGCTTAAAAAGATAGTCAAAGAAGCTATAGAAAAACAACCAGAATATCAAGCGTTACTGTCTGGCGACTTGAAATATCAACTTGGTATCGATAATCCTGCCAAGATTGATAATATTGTCAATATTTGGTCAGATAATTTGGTTGTAGAAAGTTCTCCTGTTGCATTGACTCGTTCTTCTTTGACAGGAGGTATATCTTTTAGCATGATCCAACAAGATTATTCTGATGTTTTATCTTCGATGGATGCCTCTATTACAGACAAAAATACAGGTTCTGTAGTGCCATGGTTATATTGGTTGTTATTGGGTGGTGGGGATATTTTGGTAGAAAACTATGAAATCAAAATTGGACCTAGTCCTCGATCAAGATCCGGCAATGCCATAATGGTAAGTTCTAATAAAAACTGGCGAATGCCATCTAAGTATGTAGGAGTGGCCGATAATAATTGGGTGTATAGAGCTATTAGTTCCTTGGATTCTGATATAGAGAATATGATACAAAAACAGCTGGAGCAAAGCATATGAGCAATTGTAATAATGTGAATTTTCACGGTGTCCAAAAAATTGGAGATAGTAATCTATTAGATCAGCTAGAAGATAATCTCAAGGCGTATTTAGATAATGGATTTCTACATATCGGAGGATGGATTAATTCTAAAAGAGCGGTCGACTCTGAGCCATATAAACTTACTGAGTTTTATATTAATTATGCCAATTCTTTCAAGTCTATATATGAAGAAAAATTTGATAGTTTAAGCGAACCATTAACAGAATTTTTAAATATAGTTGATTTAGATAAATCTTTCAGAACAGCTCTAGTAATTAATTTTGATCCAAATCTTGGTAATACAGAATACGACAGAAGACTTAGGGTGGTTGCTAGTGGAACACATAATGGATCAACTTTGAATATGTTGGATACTGGCTTCACTACCAATAAAAATATTTTTAATTTAATTGCTCCTACAGGCTATGATAAATTACTTTTATATATAGATCCTAATAATATGTCTGTCCCTATAGATGTCAAAGTAAGCGGCTTAGATTTACCTACCAATTTATATGATACAGTATCTACTCCAGTAGAATCTAAAGAATATACATTATTTTTTGACGCTTATGGAGGAGGAAAAGTTGTAGACGATGCCAAAAACCTTATATTAACAGCCAATAGCGGCAATTCTTCTGTTCTCTTAATAGATACGGGATATGTAAGTGGAACCACCAAAAGTAGCCTTCCTTGTATTCCTACAGGAGTAAGCGAGAATACAGAATCTTATACTTTTACTAAACCTGCTGGATATGATAGCATTACCATAGATTATAGTCAACACAATAAATATGATAATAGTTTTTACTATAAGATTGAATACACAGACACATACACTCCTCCAGCATCACTATATGGAGATTTACCATATCAATTAAAAACTACTGAAGTCAACGGATATAAAATAGGTCAAGTTTGGCAAGCTTTCAAAAAAGACTGGGTTTGGGAAACTGGCGTTGAATATTATCCAGATCCAAAATATTGTGACAATTTTTCACCTATTAATATTAGCGGAATATATGTAAACAATAACTTCCTGCCCGGTCCTACAGGCGTGGCAAATAGCGGATATCATATTAACTATCCTCTAGGCCAGATTATATTTGATAAGGCTATTCCTAAAACCTCCAAGGTAGAATTAAATTATTCATATAGATGGTGCCAAGTTTATAAATCCAGCTCTGATTCTAGTTGGAAAGAATTACAAGAATTAACCTATAGCCCTAATCCCTCTTTAAATCAAACTAGTGCTGGAGACTATAGTATTTCGGCCAATCACAGAGTACAGATGCCTTGCATAATTATAGAACCTTCTTCTCGCACAAGCTCTAAACCTTACCAACTAGGAGACTATTCCCAATATCAATCACAAGATTTTTTATTGCATATTTTTACTGAAAATAGTGTAGATAAAAATAGAATTTGCGATATTATTAGATTACAAAAAGATCAAATTATTAGTTTATATGATATTAATAAAGTGGTCAATTCTGGAGTACAACCATTAAATTACAATGGCTCTGTAAATCCTAATAGATTGCCATATACTGAATTATTATCGGATTACTGCTGGAATAAAACTATGTTTACAGATTTTGGATTTATTGACATGGAAAGTAAAAATAAAAATTTATATTGGTGTATTATTAGACTAACCTCTGAAACTATTACTTAAATCCATCTAACCGGAGAATCAATTATGGCAAGAATGTTTTATGCATTACAAAGTGTTCAATTCAACCAAAACGGTACCAATCAAATTTTATACGGCATTCAAAGCATTGGAGCTTCAAGCCAAAGCGATCGCACCCCTGTTTTCCAGCTAGGACAGCTAGGAACCTATTCGTCCTATACGACCGATGATAGTCCTGTCGAAATCACCATTAGCAAACAAATAGACGGAAATGCGTTGCTATATCCTACATTGCTAGGACATGAAGCAGGTGCCAATGATGGTGTCCAGTTCAATTTCTGGGCAAGTGCAGGACAGGCTAGCGGCGGGTCAGCCACCCCAGCCTCTAGACTTGTTATGAATAACTATACCATATCTAGCGTTAGTTATACATTTGAAGTAGATGGTGTAGCAACAGAAGAAATTACTCTAATTGGCGATGCACTAGTGGCGTCCACCGAGGCTCCTGAATATCTGGATGCTAGCAAGTCTTGTGCTACAGCCCTGGGCACTAGAGCTGCTATCAAAGAAATTAATGGAGGTTCGCCTCTTGGTTATCAGAGTATTAGTTTCAACTATAGTAAGAATATTGAAAGTCTTTACTCTCTCGGTAAATTCAGAAATGTAGAAAGATACATTAGCTATCCTACAGAATGTACCATTGATGTTACTCAAGATGCTACTGCAATTAGCGCGATTGGTTCGGCAAATACTGAAGTAGCAGGCAGTTGCACTGGTTCTACCGGCGGTTGTGGCGGTGGAGACTTCAGCATAGAGCTTTGTGATGGTACTTTTATTAGAGCAGGTAATACTGTTGTTACCAGCGAATCGTATCAGGGCGGCGATACTGGTGGCGGCCAGCTACAGTATGTCCAGAGCCTTAGTTCTTGGGATGACTTTACTGTAACCGGTCCTACATAATAATAGTGGATAGTGGAATATAGACTAAAATATCTGCTACATGAAATTATAAGTAGTAGAAAAACTATATTCTACAAAAACCAAAGGTATATACTAACGAATCCGTCTCTAGATATTATTCTAGAGGCGGATTTTGTCTATACTCAATACTATGATAATCATTTGTATGACGATAGATTCTTGCATTCAGAAAATATAACTAATGAATTGATACGATATGGTATTTTTTTTCCAGCTAATGAAGAAGAAATTAAAACCAAAAATAAAGAATTAGATAATTTAAAAAAAACACTATTTAGACAATACAAAGATACAAAAAATAGGAATAAGAGCAGACTACAAATTAAATTCTTAAAAGAATCACTTAATCGACTCTACAGCCTGAAGCACTATTTAGATTTTTTAACACTAGAAAAATATTGTGAAAATTTAAGATACGAATATATTATTACTCACACCTTATATAGTCATAATACTAATGAGCTGGTTTTTGATTATGCTAATTTACAAAATGTTGATCCTGATTTTTTTAATGGCATCATAGATACTATATCCAATAGCTTAATAGATTTATCTACCCTAAAGCAGATTGTTACTAGTGAATACTGGAAAAATATCTATACCAACAACACACACAATATATTCTCACATCCCGCTGTAGAATATACAGAAGAACAAAAAAGTTTAATAAATTTATCCAAAATGTATGATAGTATATACCAACACCCGGATTGTCCTGATGATGACATTATTGCAGATGAGGACGCTCTGGATGGATGGATGCTAATACAAAAAGATAAAATTAAAAAACAAAAAACAGAAAGTGGTGTAAAGAGTAAGATGTCTAGTAAAATAGCTAAGAGCGATCACGTTTTCATACCAACAAGTGAAGCTCCGGATGAAATACAGGACATTATAGCTTTAAGCTCACCGGAAACAGGAGGACCAGATGGACTCAAAAGACTCGATACTTTGTCAAAACGCAATTAGAAGAATTAGAACCACAATGATTGGTGCAATATCTAAATTTGAAAATCGTTTTGGTTATCTATGGAATCATTTTACTGATGATCCATTAACAGCAGACCAAGAAAAATTTGCGGATTTATGGGATTTCACAAGAAATGAGATTCTGAATCAAGGAAACCAACAGATTAGGCAAATTCAGCAAGATCATAATAAGCTTTTTGGGCCGCCTATTCATAAAGTAATTTATAAAGTAACAGACACTAACCCATACGATAAGGAAGGTTAAGACCATGAAAACAGAGGATATAACGATTGAGATTAATGGAGAAAAGAAGGTTTTTACAGTTAGATCTCCATCTCTAACAGAGCAGAGAGAAGGACAGAAAGTATATAATACGGCTTTTACAGACGCTATTAAAAGTAATAGTGTGGTCAGAGCAAAAATGGATGATGTTCTTGAAGAACAAGGCTTGTGGAATCAGGAAAAACAAAAGAAGTACGCCGCTTTACAACAAGAGCTAATTGAAGGCGAAAAGAAATTAGCTAAGGGTGGTTTTTCTCTCACAGAAGCCAAAAAACTTGCTCTTAAAATGAGACAGGTTCGTTTGGAAATTAGAGATCTCATCAGTGTGAGAACTAGCCTGGATAATCATAGCGCAGAGGGACAGGCTGATAATGCTAGATTTAATTATTTGGTTAGTGCTTGTGTGGTGTATAAAGAGAATGACAAGCCCTATTTTAAGGACTTGGCAGATTATATGGACAGGCAAGATGATCCTGTCGCTTTGGAAGGTGCTCAGAAATTGGCCAATATGATTTATGGACTGGATAATAATTTTGAGAAAAATTTACCAGAAAATAAATTTTTGAAGAAATATAAGTTTGTTAATGAAGACCTAAGATTTATTGATAAGCAAGGTAGAACTGTTGATAGCGAAGGCAGGTTGGTTGATGAGAATGGAAGATATATTGATAATGAAGGCAACTTTGTTGATAAAGACGGCAATAGAGTTGACGCTGAAGGAGAATTCATTGTTGATGCTCAGCCATTCTTGGATGATGACGGCAATCCAGTAATTCTTGAAAATGAAATAAAAGCAGAGACTAAAGAAGATGAAGCACCAAAATCAGAAACCAAGGAGGAAGCTGAACCCAGGGCCGAATCAACAGAATCATAATTCTATTTCTAGGGTGGATTTCATTTCTTTTAATAACGTCATGCTGGCTATCGGTATGGCGTTATTTTTTTGAGGTAAATAAAATATGGCAAAAGGATTTAATCTTACAGCAGAAATTAATCTGAGAGGACCTTCTAATGTTAGGCAGGTTGTTAGTGGTATTCGTAAACAACTGCAAGGAATTATTGCTAATGTTGATATCAATATTAATAATAAAACAGCTCAAAATATCGCCAAGACCGCCACTAGATTGTCTCAAATAAATAAAATCCTACAGCAATCTACACAATATGCAACGGCTGCTTCTGCAGCATTTGATAAACTTTCAGCCTCTATTGGATCTGTAGGCAGTCTCCCAGCTCCTGAAGCACCACCAGCTGCGTCAGAAGACATAACCCCCCAAGCTGCATCACAAGTTGTTACTGGAAATGCTAAAGCTATGCAGGAACTCACTTCAGAATTTGCTGAGTTTGGCAAACAATCAGCACTGGCCGTAAGAAGGTTTGCGGCATTTGCTACTGTAACAGGAGCTATATATAAAGTTTCTAATGCTATTGGTCAGGCTTATGATGATTTTCTTACATTCGAGCAAGAACTTGTTAAAGTTGCTCAGGTCAGTGGACAATCTGTACAAAACTTAAGTTTTTTAGTGCAAAATGTGACCCGGCTTTCTACCACATTAGGAGTGGCTTCAGAAGATTTAATCGGTGTGTCTAGAACTTTAACTCAGGCTGGTCTTAGTGCTAGAGAAACCAGTATAGCCTTAGAGGCTCTGGCTAAAAGCTCCTTAGCTCCAACATTCGACGATTTGAATAGAACTGTTGAAGGCAGTGTGGCTCTTATGAAACAGTTTGGTCTTAGTGCTAACCAATTAGAGGGTGCTCTTGGTAGTATCAATGCTGTAGCTGGTCAATTTGCTGTTGAGGCCGGTGATATTATTACTGCTATTAGTAGAACTGGTGGCGTGTTTGCTAGCGCTAGTCAAGGAGTTAGTCAAGGTGCAGATGCACTTAATGAATTTATTGCAGTCTTTACTAGTGTGCGAGCTACGACTCGTGAAAGCGCCGAAACTATTGCTACTGGCCTTAGAACTATTTTTACTAGAATTCAACGAACAGATACTATTGATGCTTTAAAAGCATACGGAGTTACCTTAACCGATCTAGAAGGTAAATTTGTTGGCCCATATAAAGCCGTGCAGTTATTGGCAGAAGGTCTTGGAAAAATTGATCCTAGAGACTTGAAATTCTCACAGATCGTAGAACAGCTTGGTGGATTCCGACAGATTGGTAAAGTTATTCCACTTATTCAGCAGTTTGCTACGGCACAGGACGCATTAAGAGTAGCACAACAAGGACAAGGTTCATTAGCAAGAGATGCTGCTACAGCACAACAGAGCTTAGCTGTTCAAATTGCAAGAGTAAGAGAAGAATTTACCGGTCTTATAAGAAGCGTTGGCCAGAGCGAAGGGTTTAGAACTTTTATCACTCTTGGTCTTGATCTTGCTAGCGCTTTTCTTCGGGTTGCAGATGCAGCCAAAGCAGCGCTTCCTGCTATCACCGCATTATTTGCTGTTAAAGGCCTCAAGGCTTTAGGGCAGTTTGGCAGTGGTTTTCTAGGAGGATTAAAGAAAAACCAGGGATTTAATGACGGTGGTTATGTTCATCATTTTGCTAGAGGAGGTGTTGTTCCTGGTTCTGGCAATCGTGATACCGTACCTGCTATGTTAACCCCTGGAGAGTTCGTTATTAGAAAAAGTAGTGTTGAGAAAATTGGTGCTGATAATTTAGCTAGCTTAAATACAGGAGGAAAACTTGTACAAAAGTTTAAACGAGGTACAGATAAATATGGAGCTGAGCCTAAAAGAGGTCGGCCTGTTGCCGATGCTGAATATGAATTAACCCAAGAGATAGGTCAGCTAGCTGCATACCCAGGTTCCTCTGTATCTCCTGGAAAGTCTCATGGAACTACTTCTGTTACGCTTAAAACTTTAGCTAAGCACAGTTCAGACGCTCAAGATCAAATCGAAATATTTGATGACAACCCTAATCGAAAAGTTCGTGTCGGTGGAGTTGTTAACAGTATGTTGCTTGGTAGTGATAGCAAAAAAGCTTTCGCTTCAGATCTTTGGCTTGATTCTGGACTCGGCGCCATAGACAATAAAGTTAATGCTGCTCTATTAAAATTAGGCTTAAATCAATCTCAAAGTTCTTTGTCTGCAGATCAAGCCGTTAGAGAACGAGTTGAAGGTTTTACCTTAGAATCATTTATATCTGGACTTTTAGGCAAATCCTCTGAGGGAGGAAATCAAGCCTTTGACTTTAAGGGTGACTTCTCTAATAGTCTTGGTGATTCACTCACGCAAACAGGCAAACCTCCTAGATTCCTCGATGCAAAGAGGACACTTTTGGCTAGGGGCGAGATCATTAAAAAGGGTATTGATGATCCTGATGTTGATGTAGTTGAAAAATATGCGACAGGCGGATTAGTTCAAAAATTCCAAGATGGAGGAATAGCAAGAAGAAAAGTTGGATATATTGATTATGACGTAATTGCTAATCCTGCCAACGAAGCAGTAGTCACGAAGGGCATGGAGCAGGCTGGTGTTAAAGGTCCAAGGTTGTACACAGATCATTTAACAGCCCTATCTGTACAAGCTAGAAAAGATAGTAATATTGATAAACTTCGTGCTATCTATGGGGTTGCTGGAAGTGGAAAAACAACTTTAGCGAGAGGTCAGGGAACTGACAAAGCCACCTTAAGAAAAACTGAAAGATTTCCAATTCTAACTCCAGAAGATATTCAAAAATCTACAGAGGTTATTGTTCTCAGCAGTTCTGTATCAAAAAAGAAATTAGACGAATTTTTTACATCGGTCGATAAATCCTATACCTTAAGTTCAACTACAGATGAAGAAAAAGCCCGTGTTGCTCAACAAAGAGAATCTAGAGACAAAACTGGTGTTGGCCTTGAAGGCAGAAAGCCCGGAACAACTACTAAGGTTGAATCAGACACAGCTGTTGGCGAAGCGCTATTGTCTGATAGGCTCGGAGACAAGTCGGTTGTTTTAGGCAGAACAGAATCTGGCAAAGTAAGAAGGAAAAGTAAAGAAGAGTTAGTAGAAGTAGTAAAGAAAAAAATTGGTTTTACGTGGGGTGGTTTTTCGCCTATGACCGCTGGACATGAATCAATCATGGATGCAGCAAAATCTGTTGGTATACCACCACAAGATTTTATATACTTAGTTGGTTCTAACGAAGCAATCAAAAACACTGATCCATCTAGTTATCGTACAGCCATCTTTGATCAAGACGCTAGAGTTTTACTAGCTAGAGCTGGAGCGGGAGCTAAAGGAGCGACCGTATTACCAAAAGATAAAGGATTTGAAGTTCCACAAGCTTTTGATGTTGGCTCAAAGGATGGAAGAAGACAGGTTGTAGTTCCAGCCAAAGGAAGCACGGCATTTGCTGCTGATAAAGACGCTAAATCTTTGGCTAAATATCAAGAGTCTGGATATGAAGTAAGTAATCTTGAAAGAACGGGCGGCATTAGCGGCACTCAAGTTCGAGATCTTATTATGTCGGGCAATATGGGAGAGCTTCAAAAAGTATTAAGTCCTAATGTTTACGAGCTTATCTCTAATAATATTAAACAAATACGTAATCGCGCCAATGTTTTACCTGAAATTATTGCAGAGGCTAAAAAACAAGAGGCCGTATCATTAGCAGAAGTTGAGGGTAAAATTCAATCTCTTGGTATATCCAGAATAGACAATAAAAAGATCGAAGTTGATCCAGAATATGCAGCAGAAGTAGAAGTTTTATTAGACTTAAGAAAAAGAAGAGATAAGATTAAAGCTTTTGCATCTTTTGAGCCTTATTCTATCTTGGCTAAGATGGCCGCCGCAGATCCTCAGCAATACGGGTTAGATCTTAATATGCCCGTTTCGTCTGCTAAACCAATGAGACAGATGACTAAACAAACACAACAAACACAAAAGGCAAATCTTGGAGGCCCTATTCAGAAGTTTGCAACTGGAGGTATAGTTCCTGGCACTGGCAATCGAGACACAGTTCCAGCAACATTGCAAGCTGGTGATTTTGTTATACGTAAAAGTAGTGTTAAAAGTATTGGGGCTGACAATTTACACAAAATAGCTGGTTATGCTACGGGTGGAAGTGTTGATAATAGTGTTCCAGCATTGCTTACTCCTGGCGAATATGTATTTCCAAAACAACAAGCCCAAAAAATTGGTTATAGCAAACTTAATAAAATGAATAAGCATGGCAAGTATGCTTTTGGTGGTGAAGTGCAAAAATTTCAAACCGGAGGCATTATAGAAGATATAGATTTGGGTAGTATTTCTGTTGGTGCTGCTGTTTTAGAAAATTTTAGTAGTAGTTCTTCGCCTCTAAACATTACAACTCAAGATCTTACAGAAACACTACAAAGACGATCTGGTTATGATCCCACAAAAGAAAAAATCAACAAACAAAATATTAACTTATCAAATCTTAAATCTATTAGCGGCACTAAACAAGGATTATCGAAAGAAACTGCAGCTGTTTTTAGGTCTGCTATTGATCAAGGTCTTGTAGAAGCAGTTAATTATGCTGGAGAAAAACTCTCTGTAGATTTAGGTGTTGCGTTTACTGCTGTAGATGAGGGATCCAAGTCTTCTTTCTTAAGCGGTGTTAATGATGCCTCTGTTGGTAATCTTTATGAGGATGTATTGACAGGTATAGCAAATCAATACTCTAGCAGATCTAGTGGACAGCCTTTTGATTTTCCATCTGGTTTGGGAGAAAGCCTCAAAGACAATTATCCACAATTACCAGACAAATGGGTAGATGCCAAAGCTTCTGCTAAAGAGGCTCAATTCACAGGAAAGGGTAGTCTTAAAGCTAAAACATTAAATCAGATTAGTAATGAAATTAATAATAATAGACAAAAATATATACAGTTTAAAGACCAGGCATCTTCTGAAGATGAAGAACAACAAAAAACACCAAATAAGGGAATACAAGGACCAGCAAGAAATATACCAGAAGATTTAAAAACAGGATCTTACTCTGGCTCTGTATTAGCGCAAAGGCTGTCAGTTAAAAATAGCGCTAGCGCACTTGGAAAACTAGGCTTTATAAAATCAGGAAAAGAATGGTCATATAGATCACGAGATTTTGCTGAAGGTGGCGTTGTTGCAGGTTCTAATTATAAATATATAACACCTACTAGACATCAAGCTAAAGCGGACAGGGTACAGAAATTTGCGAAGGCAGGAGAAGTTAAAAGAGGTATAATAGATCCTAGTCAAACAAAGGTTACAGACGTAGTAGACGGAGATACTATTGGCGGTGACGTCTTTACTAATATGACTTTTAGGTTTGGTGGTATAGACGCACCAGAATTGAGCGAGCCTTTCGGTGCTAAAGCGACAAAATCATTACTGTCTAGAGGATACGACAGATTAACTGCAAGTGTTAGGACTACTACTGGAGGCAAAAGTAGAGGGATATTCAGAGATGATGAGATTGCCACAAGTATGATTTCTAGCGGCTTAGCTGTACCAGATAAAAGGTACTCTAAAAAAATATTCGACTCTACTGCTGAAATAGCTTTTAATGCAGAAAATCCTCAAGGACTTTGGGCAGATCCAACACATCCTAAATATAAACAATATGTTCAGCAATATGGAACACAAAAGAAACAAAAAGCACAAGAAGCAGCATTTGGCGGTTATATTCAAGCCTTCGCATCTGGAGGAAGCGCTGAAGATACCGTTCCCGCCATGCTTACTCCTGGCGAATTTGTTATTAACAAACAAGCAGCTAGCAGAATAGGATCACAAAGACTTCATCAGCTTAATAATGCAGATAAAATACAAGGATATAATAAGGGTGGTTGGGTCGGCTTTGCTACTGGTGGTGGCGTAGAAGCTAGGGGTACAAAATTAGGGACCATCGGCATTAATCCGCAAGATTTGGCTGGATTACAAACATTGGTCAAAACCATACGCGAATTAGGAGTTATAGGAAGCAGTACCGCAAAATTGCTTGAAAGCGGCAACCAAGCATCATATCAGTCTGCCATAGAGGCTTTAGAAGCAGATAAACTTCGAGCTATTGCTATAGGACAGTCAACTGATGCTATAGATACACAAATCGCCGCTTTGAAAACACAATCACAACAGACATTAGATATATCAAAAGCGTTATCTCCAGAGAAGGTTAGAGGAGAAAAGTTACAGGGATTACAAAGAAGGCTCAGTGAAGGCCAAGACCTTACTACGGCTGCTAAAAAAGAAAAATTACCAGAATTAGAAGCTTTAGCGACAGCAGGAAAAATAGACACAACATCTGTACAAGCTTATATAGCACAGGCTAGCAGAGATCGTAAAACTCTTGCGCAAATGGATAAGCGGTTTGTTGCAGATAGAACCTCTCATTATAGAAAGCTTGGAAAATCTGCCCAAGAGGCTTCAAAATTAGCAAATCAGGAAGCAGCAGCTCGTAAAAAAATAGTTGATCAATTTGCTAGAACACAAGGAGCAAAAGGTCCTGGAGATCTTGGTAGAAGAATCTCTGACTTTTCTAATAAGATCGGAATTGGAGTTAGTTTATTTACTAGTACCATTAGTAGTGTATTAGGAGAAGCTACTACGGAGGCACAAGCCAGGTTGAATGCCGCTATTCAAAGCGGTGGTGCCACATTCGGCGCTGCCCAGATTGCTAGCGGTGCGGCTATAGACCTTTTGCCTGATGAACTCAAAGGAAAGGGTGGGGTCTGGGGATTAATTATATCAGGAGCATTAGCTGCCGGACAGGCATTGATATCTGCCGCTAATGCGGCTAGAGAATTCAAAATTAATGAACAATTCAAAAAGGCAGAGACAGCATCTGAACAAGTAGCAGAAGCTTTCGGTAAACTTGAAAAAGATGTTGACAGCATAGATATACAAACTGCTATAGAAGACAAGCTGGTTCAAGCGGGCGATGCTCTATCTAGAGGCTTAGCTATACAGCAGAATGAAGCTAAACTATTTTGGGCAAATGCTATTGATGTTATTAGCTCAGGAGGGGGAAGAACAGGACAGGAAGCAGCACAAAGATCTCAAATTTTAGAAAGAGAAGGAGTTGTTTCATACATCAGGTCTTTTAATGATAACTATAGAGAATCTAGAATGGCTGCTACTATGCCTGAAAGATCACAGGCTAGTGCCGCACAGTTCCGACCTGTAGCAGATAATATCAATAGGCTTTTGGAACAGAGACTAGGTAATGGAGAGTCTATTAATGACATACTTAAGGATGCAGATTTTGCCAGTTTTGCTAAGAGTCTTGCCAGAGCTGATCAAGCTACTAACCAAAGAATTCAGGCTATCCTTGACGAGACTAGCTTGTCACAAG
>Ga0070745_1001038_pt1 | contig 15695 bp, 10 predicted proteins | sample VirMetDEL_Mar_4_FD_77438 | JGI IMG/M metagenome (GOLD analysis project Ga0070745, IMG submission 77438) | Aqueous microbial communities from the Delaware River and Bay under freshwater to marine salinity gradient to study organic matter... | ecosystem: Environmental > Aquatic > Marine > Coastal ...
AACAAAACATACCTTTTATTCTGGGTATTGGATGTATGGAGATCAATATGATACTCATGTTAATTTAAAAGGAGAAGATAATGATAGATATCATGGCCCCGCTTGTTATACTTCATTTTACAATCCAGCTACATTTGCTAAAGGGTTAGGTATTGAAAAATTATACTACATTAATTTTGATTATCTTCTTAAAGACAGCAGCTACATAGATTATATTTCCCAAAAATTAAATACTCATGATACCTTCTTTGGGGAGTTTAAAGCACAAGAAGGTAAATGTTATTACACCTACTTTTTTGCGGCTAAACCAGAAGCAATTTTAAGACATTGTCATTTTATAGAAACAGAAGATCAATATAATAGTCTTATGGATAAACATGGGGCTGAATCTAATGGTATAGAAAATTTATATTATCATATATTTAAACATAATATCAATAATTATATTGAGCCTAGAAAAAAATTTGAAGCTGATGCTGAAAAATATTTTGAATTTGAAGATTATTCAATGGTTGAATATTATACAATTCTCCCCACAGATGTAAATAATCATTTTTGTCCTTGGATAACTATTTCAAATTCTAAAGAAAGTAAAGATATTTACTATACTGTGGAAAAAAATGGAGAAGTTATTATCAATAGATTATTAGAAGTTAGAGGAAAGTACCATTTTTGGGATTTAGTAAAATATGATTTAGATGACATTTTTACAGTTACTTTTGATGTTAGAGATACTGTAACAGGGGAAACAGTAAAATATCACAAATTTGAATTAAATAAAGAATATTTTTTAAATACAATGCCTAATAATGGTTTGTTTAATTGGAAAGGAGATAGAAATAATTATAATCCTAAAATTAAATTAATGCATTTAGTTACTGAACCAGACACAAATGAAAAAGAAATTCGTTCAGTGGAAAGTATTAAAGAATTTTGTCAATCAACAGGAATCAAATATGAACAAAGAATAAATAAAATTTGGACTGATTTACCCCCAAAAGATACTTGTAATAGACCAAATGACGTTCAAGATAAACCTGGACATTATAAATTAGCTCCAGGACATTATGGGTGTTATAAAGCTCACACGAATGCTATCTTAGCTAAAGATAATAAAGAATATGATTATATATTAATTTTTGAAGGTGATGTAATTATAGATTCTTCTTTTGAGGAATTAACTCAATCATTAAATCGTTTTAGTAAATTAGCACAAGATTATAATCAAGACATTGTAGGGTTTGGGAATCCCCATAAAAATAGAAATTTAAATGGTCCCAAAATTGAAGACATGTTTACTAATGTCACACCGTTTATCCCAGCTCAATCTTACCTAATTAATAATAACAAAATCAATTATATCCAAAATAAAATTAAAAATACTAAATGGGATGCATTTGATATGTGGGTATGTAATGTAGCTCAATTAAAAGTAAGTACTGCTGAGAAAATATACACTAAACATATACCAGGATTTAGTATTATAGAACAAGAATTTAAGGGAATGGACGAAAATAGTCCTGAAATTTATACAACAATATGAAAATATGTCATGTAGATCCAGGGTGTGGATTAACTATACCCCCAAAAGATTGGGGAGCAATAGAAAAAATAATTTGGGAGTTTGAAATAAATCAAAAAGCTTTAGGATATGAGTCTACCCACAAAATGGCAGCTGATATTCAACCTGGAGAATTTGACGTTATACATTGCCATGTTGCTAACTTAGCAAATGGTTTAAAAGAAAGAGGTATTCCTTATATTTACCAATTACATGATCATCATGTTTTACATTATGGTAAAGATTCTTATGTATATAAAGAAAATTTAAAAGCAATTGAAGGGTCATTAATATCTCTAATGCCTGCTAATTGGTTAGTAGATTATTTCAACCATCCAAAATGTGTTTATTTTTCTCATGGGGTTAATACTGATGAATTTTATCCTAAAAATATACAAAAAAGCCCTCCTTCCAATCCAAAATTGTTAATGTTAGCTAATAATGGATTAGGAGGAGATAATACATTTGATAGAAAAGGATTTGAGTATGGTTTAGGTTTAGCTATGATGAATAATTTAGAAATTACCATAGCTGGGCCTTCTAATAATAAAAATTTCTTTAACAGTCATCTTTGGATGTTAAATTATCCTAAACTAAATTTAGTATTTGACACACCCAATACTAAATTACTTAATTTATACCACAACCATGATATTTTTATCCACCCTACAATGTTAGAAGCGGGTCATCCTAATTTAACAATGCTAGAAGCTCTATCAGCAGGTTTACCTGTTATTGCTGACTGGGAAATGGAAGTTGATTTATATGGGTGTTGGAGAGCACCTCGTGATGTGTTTGAAATGGATAGAGGATTAAAAGACATATTAAATAATTGGGATTTTTATTTTCCAAATTGTGTTAAAACAGCTCAAAATTTATCTTGGTTAAATAGAACAAAAGAATTAATTAAAATTTATAAATCACATGCCTTATAGTTACGGAGAATTTAAACAAGAAATAAAAAATCATATATCTTTAACATTATCCTCAACATCAAAAATATTAGATGTAGGTCCGGGTTGTGGTACTTACTCCCATTTGTTAAAAGAATTTGGGTATGTTATAGATTGTGTTGAAGTATGGGAACCTTACATTCATAAATTTAATTTAACTGAACATTATGATAGTGTTCACTTAAGTAACGTTATGGATTTTGATATTACTCCTTATGAATATATTATAATGGGAGATATATTAGAACATCTTTCTTCTGAAGATGCTATTTTATTCTTAAAAAAGATAGAAAAAAATAAACAAAAAGTTTTAGTAGCCGTACCTTATGAATATGAACAAGGAGAACATGAAGGGAATATTTTTGAAACTCACCTCCAACCAGATTTAACTCCTGAAATAATGAAATCTAGATACCCTAAATTAAAATTACTTTATGGAGATGATAAATACGGATACTATATTAATTATAATTTAAATATGAAAAATATATTAATTAAAGAGTATAATAATATAATAAAGAAACCAAAACCCTCACTACTTCCCCAAAATCGTATATTAATCAATTTTGTTAATGGTGCTAAAGTAGAAATAAAAGGAGAAAATTCTAAAAAATACCAAATTCAATTTATTAATAAAGATAATAATAAAATTATCCATACATCCACCATATCTAATAATATGTGGACTAAAACTAATCTCCAATATTTCATAGATTATAAAATTATAATTAAAGACTTAGAAAATAACCAAACTACAGAACATTATTTTAATGCCAAAGATAAAAAAGTTTACATTCATTTTGCTTCAAAAGCATTAGGTGATACTATAGCATGGTTTCCGTATGCTGAAGAATTTAGAAAAAAACATCAATGTGAATTAGTAGTATCTACTTTCCATAATGAAATGTTTGAAGAAAACTACCCAAATATTAAATTTGTAAAACCTGGGGAAACACAATATGACTTATATGCTATGTATGAGATTGGATGGCATTATAATGAAAATCAAGAAATAAATTATAATAAAAATATTTCTAATTTTAGAGAAATAGGATTGCAAGACTGTAGTTCAGAAAGTTTAGGAATTGACCCTATAGAAATAAAACCTAAACTAACCTACAAAAATACAGGATCAACAATAGAAGGTGATTATGTTGTAATAGCACCTCATGGTTCAGCTCATGCTAAATATTGGAATTATGAAGGTGGTTGGCAAACCATAATAGATTATTTAAATAATAAAGGGTATAAAGTAGTAATGATTACACAAGAACCTTTAGGGGACGAATGGCATGATTCCAAGTTAGGAGGTACCTTAACTGGAGTAATAGATAAAACAGGAAATCATCCTTTAAGTGAAAGAGCTAATGATATGATGAATGCTAAAGCTTTTATAGGTATTGGAAGTGGTTTAAGTTGGTTAGCTTGGGCTTTAAATACTCCTGTAGTAATGATTTCAGGATTTAGTGAAGCTTATAGTGAATTTAAAGACTGTGAAAGAATTACAACTCCAAAAAATAAATGTTCTGGGTGTTTTAATAGAACACAATTAGATGCAGGTGATTGGGAATGGTGTCCTGATCATAAAGAAACAAGTAGAATGTTTGAATGTACTAAATCCATCTTACCTAGTACAGTAATTAATGCTATAGATCGTCAATTAGAAAAATCCTCTTGATATTTATAATAAAAATCAATAGTATACTATGGCATTAACTCTATCAAATCAAGGAATTGCAGCAGGTCAAATAGTTAAAGCATCTGAAATATCTCAATCTATAGACGCTTTTACAGGGGCAGAAGCATACGATATTACCTTATCAGGCTCATTATACCTTCCAGATAATACTCATATAGGTATAGGAATATTACCCTCAGCTGTAGCTGGAACTAAAATCCATTTAAAAGGAGGAGATGCTACACAAGATCCTCTAATATTATTAGAAGGATTTAATAACACCGACTCCGCTACTGTTGGGTTTAAGAATAATCAAGCAAGATGGGATATAGGTTTAGCTGGTGGAAGTTCAGATTCTTTTATTATAAATAATACAGATACTTCAATCCCAGCAGCTTTCATTATAGATTATTCTTCTTCAAATGCTATTATAACTAGAAATCCTAATGGTACCGCGACTTCACAGCAAGTTGGTGTTAATTGGCCTTATTCTGAAATGGCAGGAACTCAAAAAACATTTCACGTTAGTGGTTCAATAACAGCATCCGGTAAGATTTATGGTGAATCATTTACTTTTGGTGATGGCTCGGTACAAACAACAGCTGGGGGAGGAGGAACCCCAGGAGGAGCAAATACACAAGTACAATTTAATAATAATGGAAATTTTGATGGCTCTTCCAATTTTTCATTTGATGGAAATAATGTAACAGCTGTTGGTTTTACAGGTAGTTTTGAAGGTACATCTTCTTGGGCAGGAGAAGCATTTACTTCTTCCGTTATAAAATTATCTGAAGGTAATATTCCATTTGGTAATTCCTCAAACTTGTCAACTCAACATGCTACTTTAAAATATTTCTTTTCAAGTAATGAATTATATGCTCCTGAAATGTCTGCTAGTATATTTCAAGGGGGTGATTTTACAGGATCAGCATTCTCAGCTTCAGAAGCCGGTATTACCATGCGTATAGATAAAAATAGTATATTCTCTAATAGACCTAATAGAATGTATATTGGTAATGAAAGTGCAAATGCAAATGCTTCATTAATGTTTGTAGTTGGAGGTCAAGGAACAGCTGCAAATTCAGCAATTAACATAAATTCAAACCAAGAAATAATGTTTGGCAACCCAGCTACAGCTTATAGCTATCCTTTAGGGTTTAATTCTGGTGAGATTGGCTCCTATGGTCAATTTACAAACAATAGTGCCGACTCAGCATCATTATTATCTATTATGGGAACTAATAGTAATAGTGATGGATTATTATATGTTGGTAGTGATGACTCAAATGGTGGAGGAATATCGTTTAGAGGAAATAATACTGGGGGTTATGGAAATTTATTATTTTTAAATGATAATAATCTTGAATTATATCGCTCTGATACTTCTGAAAACGCTAAACCTGTTATTTCAATACCAACAAATTCTAATAGAAACATAGTAAATGTTAATATAAATAGTAGTGAAAATACCTCAGCCCTACCTGAATATTTTGGGTTGGGTCCAAATTCAACAGATAATAATATCCCCTATAGAAGAATTTTCCCAATACCATCATTTACACTCGCAGCTACTTCAGGTAATCCAAGCACTATTCGAATCCTAACCCAACAATCAGGTACTTACATTATAACATTATATTTTAATTGTAATGCAGGTGGTTGGAAAGGTTTAGCTATAAAAACAACATCACTTTGGGGAGTTAATATATCAGGAGCACAACCATTACAAGAAGCTGGTTCTCCTATTACAGAGTATAACTTTGGTGATAGTTCTTTACAGGGTAATGTCACCGCAGTATTTTCTCCGGGACCAGCAGAACTTGATTTAGATATTATGAATAATTCATTACTTTCAATTGTTGGTGGTGGGTATGTAAGAGTAGATTATCTACCAGATGCCCTCTAAGAAGACGATTTAATACAATAATAAAAATAGTAATTTTAACAAATAATTTAATATTTATAATAAGATGGAAAAAAAAGTTTTAACAAAAGAAGAAATTCAATCTCTAACTGATTTAAAATCAAAATATAGTCAGTTAGTAAATGTTTTAGGTGAAATTGAGATTCAAAAAATGGATCTTGATTTAAGAAAAGAACAAATTAAATCAAATTTAATTTCAATAAAAGAGGAAGAAATTAAAATTGGAAAAGAATTAGAAGAAAAATATGGAAGCGGAACCATTTCATTAGAAAAAGGCGAATTTTCCCCAACAGAATAAATTTTTAACAGACCCTCATATATTTATTATCAAAATATAACATTTAAACAACATGGCAGAAACATTAATTTCCCCAGGAGTATTAGCAAGAGAAAATGATCAATCTCAGATTACTTCTCAACCAATACAAGCTGGTGCAGCATTAGTAGGACCTACAGTAAAAGGTCAAGTCAATATTCCAAAACTTATAACTACTTATAGTGAGTATCAAGCTAACTTTGGTACTACTTTTGATAGTGGGTCTGACGAATACACATTTTTAACATCAATCTCAGCATACAATTACTTCCAAAATGGAGGTACTTCGTTAATTGTTACTAGAGTAGCTTCAGGTTCATTTAGTTCAGCTACCTCTTCAACAATTTTCAATGATCAAGAAACTGGAGATGTGCTTGTAGGAACTAATTTATTAGGATCTTGGACATCAGGTGGTGAAAATGGTGCTGCATTTGAAAACACAGTAACCCCTTCTACAAGTGGAGCTGGAACAGGAATAGTATTAGCAGTAACCGCTTCAAACGTAAATGGTAAATTAGTTGATACAGCAGATGCTTTATTAGGATCTATTACAACTAATACAACTACTGCAGGAGTTGGTTCTTACTCTGTTAATTTAGCAGATGGATCTGGAACAGGTGCTGTAGCTACAGTAGTAGTAACAGGAACAACTGCTCCAACAGTTACTGGAATTACTGTAACTACAAGCGGATCTGGATATGTTGCTACAGATGTACTAACAATACCAGCAGGTGCTTTAGGAACAGGACAGTTAATAACTGGAGATGATATTTTAGCAGAAACAGCAGCTACTCCAATTGGAAACGTAACAGGGCCTTTCACAGTAGCTCAAACCTCCACCTCAGGTGTAGGTACAGGAGCAACACTTACCATAACAGGTGATGGTGCAAATGCTTTATCAGCAGTAGCAGTATCTTCAATTGGTACTGGATACGTTTTAAATGACACAATTACAATAACAGCTGCAGATTTAATTACAGCTGGTTTTACTGGTGCTACAGGTGATTTAGTAGTAACAGTTTCAGCTGCAATGCTTCAAAATTCAACAGCAGTAGAAATTACATTAATTGCTGATGATATATTTGTTGAAACAGTAGGAGTACAAGTTACTACAGCTGGATCAGGATACGCAGTAGGAGATACATTAACAGTAGCAGCAGCAGATATGGGTAACCCATCAGCTCCTTTGGTATTAACATTAGTAGATGCAGATATTTTAGATGCAAATGCTTTCACATTAGAAACAATTGGTGAAGGTATAATTATGAATAGTGATGGTGCTTTAGCTTCAAACGGAGTTTTAACAAACGGTACATCTAATAATATTAGATGGGAAATTGCTTCACCAAACACATCATCAGGTACATTTAGTGTAATTATTAGACAAGGTAATGATACTACAAGAGCAAAATCAGTACTTGAAAGCTTTAATAATGTATCATTGGATCCAAAAGCTTCAAATTATATTTCAAGAATAATTGGAGACCAAAAACAAACAGTAAAAGGAGTTGGAACAACAGATGTTTATTTACAAACAAGTGGTTCTTATGCTAACGCTTCAAGATACGTAAGAGTAAAATCAGTAAATTATAAAACACCAGATTATTTAGATAATGCTGGAAATGCTAAACCCGAATACACAGCTTCAATCCCAGTAGCAGCTTCGGGTGCATTTGGAGATGCAGTAGGTACTATTTTAACAGGAACTGGTAATTATTACCAATACATTGATGGTAATGATACTCAAGGATTAAAAGATGGTAATTATACAACAGCATTTAACTTATTAGCTAATAAAGATGATTACAAATATAACATCATTTCATCTCCAGGATTGTATCAATCAGGATATTCTTCAGTATTAAATACTTTAATTTCAAATACTGAAAATAGAGGAGATAATATTGTAGTATTAGATCTTGAACCATATGCTTCATCAATAACAGCTGTAACATCAACAGCAACAGCTCAAGATACTTCATATGCTGCTGCATATTGGCCTTGGTGTATGGTAACTGATCCAGATTCAGGACAAAGAGTTTGGGTACCAGCTTCAACATTAATTCCAGGTGTATATGCTAATAATGATAGAACAGCAGAAGCTTGGTTTGCCCCAGCAGGTATTAATAGAGGTGGATTAGGTCAAGTAATTCAAGCTGAAAGAAAATTAACTCAAGCCAATAGAGATACATTATATACAGGTAAAGTTAATCCAATAGCAACATTCCCAGGTAGAGGAGTTGTAGTATTTGGTCAGAAAACATTACAAAATCAAGCGTCAGCTTTAGATAGAGTAAATGTTAGAAGATTATTAATTGCACTTAAAAATTACATTTCTCAGATATCTGATAACTTAGTATTTGAACAAAATACAGCAGCTACAAGAAATATATTCTTAAGTCAGGTTAATCCATATTTAGAGTCAGTACAACAAAGACAAGGTTTATACGCGTTTAAAGTTGTAATGAACGATTCAAATAATGGACCCGATGTAATTGATAGAAATGAATTAAGAGGTGCTATATACATTCAACCAACAAAAACGGCAGAATTTATTTACCTAGATTTCAACATTCTACCAACAGGAGCTGAATTCCCTGCATAAGAATTAAAAAGTATTATATTTATAATTGAATAAAAAAATAAAACAAAAATAAAATGGCAGTATTAGATCCAAACGAAATATTTTTCACAGCATTTGAACCAAAAGTAGCAAATAGATTTGTGATGTACGTTGACGGATTCCCATCATATATCATTAAAGGTGTAAGTGGATTAGGATTCGCACAAGATGAAATTGTACTTAATCATATCAATACTTATAGAAAAGTAAAAGGTAAATTAAGATGGAATGACATTACAATGCAACTATTTGACCCAATTACTCCTTCTGGTGCTCAAGCAGTGATGGAATGGGTTAGATTACATTACGAATCAGTAACTGGTAGAGCTGGTTACTCTGATTTCTACAAGAAAGACTTAACTATTGATGTATTAGGTCCTGTAGGAGATGTAGTCTCAGAATGGATTATTAAGGGTGCATTTATCAAAGACGGTTCATTCGCTGATATGAATTGGGATACTGATGGTGAAGCACAGAACATTGATTTAACAATTGGAATGGATTACTGCGTGTTAAATTTCTAATAAAAATAAATATTTTTTTAAAAATAGCTTGGCTTCGGTCAAGCTTTTTTTTACATTATGTATGTATACATGACAATTAAGTTATAACTAAATAAAATTTATATGCAAGAATTAAAATTTCCTACTGAACAAGTAGAATTACCTTCAAAAGGTTTAGTCTATCCTAAAGACAATCCTTTATCTTCTGGAGTCATTGAGATAAAATATATGACAGCAAAAGAAGAAGACATCCTTACAAATCAAAACTACATTAAAGATGGAACTGTTATTGATAGACTATTAAAGGCATTAATTGTAACAAAAATTAATTATGATGATTTAGTAGTTGGAGACAAAAATTCAATTATGGTTGCTGCTAGAGTTTTAGGATATGGTAAAGATTATACATTTTCTTATGAAAATGAAACAGTAACAGTAGACCTATCAGAATTAGAACAACGATGGATTAATGAAAGTGAATTAATTGAAAAAAATACTAACCAATTTTCATTTACTTTACCTCATTCTAAAGCTGAGATTACTTTTAAATTATTAAATAATAGAGATGACAGGGCAATTAAATCTGAAGTAAAAGGTTTAAAAAAATTAGATAAAAAATCATCTCCTGAATTATCAACTCGTTTAAAACATATGATTACATCTGTAAATGGGGATAGTGAAGTAAAAATTATTAGAGAATTTGTAGATAATTATATGTTGGCTAGAGACTCTAGAGCATTTAGAGAGCATGTAAAAACATTCCAACCTGATATTGATTTAACCTTTAACCACGTGAGTAGTGACGGCAGCGAAAGGGATGTTACCCTTCCGATGACCGTCAACTTTTTTTGGCCTGACAGCGACTTATAGGATCAATCTCTTCAAATCCATCCATGACATAGTTTATTATGGGCAGGGTGGTTACGATTGGAATACTGTTTACAGTATGCCTATATGGTTGCGAAGATTTACTTACCAACAGATCTATGAAGCAAGATCTGCAGAAGCAGAAGCAATAAAAAATGCTTCCAAAGGAAAGGGAACTAATTTTGATTTGAATAGTTCTACAAAAGATAAAATTCCTAAAGAAGCTTTACGATCTAAACCAACTTCCCCCAATTATGTTACGAAGGCATCAAAAAAATGATGCCTTCTAATATTTATAATAAAACATAGTTTAAATGGCTGATCAGAAGGACATACAGAATCAAAAAGATCTCAATAATGAGATGTCTCAGACTAAAACCCTAGAAGAACAAATTATTGATCTTTTAGCGAAAAGAAGAGGTATTAATTCTGATGTACTTTCTGACCAACAAGATATTTCAAATGTTCTTCAAGATCAGATAAAGCAACAAAAATTTCTAAACTCAGAAAAACAACTTGCTAGAAATTTATCTAACCAAGTTACAAAAATAGCTCAAGAGTCTTATTCTGTTACAAAAGATGAGTTAGGTCTTAGTAAGACTAATAATGCAATTATAAAACAACAAACAGCTTTAGAAAAAAACATCATTTTAGCAAAACAACAACAAGAAAAATTTTCTAAAATGTCACTGGAAGGGACTGTAGAAAGTAAAAAATTAAATGCTGAAATTGCTAGAACATATAGTGAACAAGCTAAACAAGCACAAGAAATATCAAGACAAATTGCCCAAACAGCTGAATCATCACAAGCAATATCCAAAACATCAGGAGTAAAAGCTTTTGGGGTAATGGGTGATGTTGCTGATAAATTAGGAGCATCTAAAATAGCAGGACCTGTTAAAGAAGCAGCAGAAGCAGCAAGAGCTCATGGGGCTGAACAAATTGAAATGAATGCTAATATAAATAAAGGTATTGGTGATTATAAACAGTTTAGAGCTGAAGGAATGAAGATGGATGATGCTCTTAAAAAAGCAGGTGTAAGTGCTAAACAAGTTAAAGTAGGTAAATTACCACTAAAGGCAACAGGTACTCTTATGGCTGGTTTTAAAGCATTAGGTCCTATAATTTCTAAAGCTCTTGGACCTGTTGGTTTAATTATAGAAGCTGTAAAAGCCTTGAAGGTTATTGACTCTGCATCAGGAACAACAGCAAAATCACTAGGAATATCAGCTGCAGAAGCAAGAGAATTAAATGCAGAAATGGCTGATGCTGCCTCTATGTCAGGAGATCTATTAGTATCATCTCAAGATGTAGTAAAAGCTCAAGTCGAATTAAATAAGTTATTTGGGACATCTGTAAAATTCTCTGGTGAATTTGCTGCAGAATTTTCAGCTATTGCAGAAAAAACAGGGCTATCATCTCATGCTATGGGTGTATTTGCTGAAAAAGCCTTAATGAGTGGAACTTCTATCCAAAAACAACTTGAAAAAGTTCAAGCTGTTACAATGGAGTTAAATGCTCAAAATGGTATCTCAATAAATGCTAAAGATATTCAAGAAGGTATTGGTCAAATGTCAGCTGTTCAAATGTTGAATAATAAAATGAATACTAAAGAAATGGCCAAACAAGTATTCCAAGCTAAAATGTTAGGCATTTCACAATCCCAATTAGAAGCTACCCAAAGTGGTTTACTAGACTTTGAATCATCAATAGCAGCTGAAATGGAAGCTGAGTTACTAACAGGTAAACAACTTAATTTAGAAGGAGCTAGAGCAGCAGCACTAGCAGGTGATCAAGCTAAGTTAGCCGCTGAATTAAGAAAAGAAGTAGGTACAGCAGCTGAATTTGGGGCAATGAATGTTATCCAACAAGAAGCTATGGCTAAAGCCTTTAACATGTCTAGAGAAGACATGGCTGCAATGTTAATAGAACAAGAAAAATTAGAAGCTGTTAAAGCCGCAGGTTTTGCATCAGCTAGTGATGCCCAAGAAATGTATAATAAAGCTTTAAAAGATGGTACTCTTACAGAAGAAAAAAAGGAGAAATTAGCAAAAGCAGGATTATTAGCTCAGTTTGAATCAGCAACCCAACAAGAAAAAATGGCGGCAGCCATGGACAAACTTCAGGATATATTTATACAATTAATGGATGGTTTAGCTCCTATATTTGATGTTGTGATGGATGTTTTAACACCAATATTTGCAATTTTATCACCAATAGCTAAATTAATAGGCGATGTTATTAACTTAGTTATGAATGTATTACAACCTGCTCTAACAGCACTCTCAAATGCTTTTCAAAAATTAGCAGATGGATTTACGGATATTTTTGGGGGTATTGCAGATGTAATTGTAGGTATTCTAACTTTTGATTTTGATATGTTGTTGGATGGTTTTAAATCTCTAATTAGAGGAGTATTAAAATTAGTTGTAATGCCTTTCCAAGCGATAACAGATCTAGTAGTAGGTGCCCTTAATACGGTAATAAGAGGAGCAAATTACGTCCCAGGAGTTGATATAAGTGAAATAGAATCCCCAGATTTATCAAAATCAGTAAATTCTATGCTTGGTTTAGCAGATGGTGGTATCATTCCTGCAACCCCTGGAGGTATTCCTGCCATTATTGGTGAAGGTGGTGAAGATGAAGTAGTAATGCCTTTAAGTAAGCTCCCAGGTTTATTAAAAGGTGAAGAATCAAATATAGATAATACCCAAAATACAAATAATACCCAAATAGTAGGATTATTAAAAGAATTAATATCCGCGGTAAAAGAAGGTGGTGATGTTTACATTGATGGAAATAAAGCAGGTAAATCACTAGCATTAGCAACTTCTAAAATGGGTTGATATTTATAACAAAATAACAATTAAAATATAAAATTATGTCAAATTCAATCGAAAATATGTTTAATGCTGGTGGTTCTCCCTTAGGAGTCCCAGTATCACCTAACACTAATCCAATTACAGATCCTGCTGTTAGTATTGTAGGTAATTCTCAACTCCACAACCAATATTCTAATATCGGAGATCCTACACTAAACAACCCAGCTTATAATAATTTTGGAGCCGGAGCTATGGGTTACACAAACCCACAGACTTCACAATTAGGTGAAACAGCTAATTCACATCAAGAACCAGTAAATAGATACGCAAATAATTTACCTCCTGGAGCAGCAGGACTTTAATATTAATATATGCCTTTAATTAACTTCCAAACAGATTTAACAAATCTACCTTGGGGGAGAGATAAACGTGATAGCGGTGATAGTAATCAACCCTATATCACTAAAGATATCCCTACAGGGTTAGAATCTGATGACCTTCCCGTAAGATCAGGCCCAGATTTTATAATTAGAGGTGGGTTAAAATCAGTATCAAATGCATTAGATGATGTAAGTAGATTAGCTCAAATGTTTATTGATACTAAAAACATTTCAGCAGGTTTAGGATTTATAGCTAAACAAAATATATTATCTAGAACATCTGTTAAAACCCCAGCTTCATTTGGGTTAGGATATGCTGGTGCTTCTCCTTATGTATTTTCAGCAGGTTCAGGAGGTTTAGAAGCTACTGGGGGTGGTAACATAAATCAAGGGGTTTATACTCCTATAGGAACTCTAGCTACAGCTTTAGGTAATGGTTTAGGGGTACATGCTAATTTGTTAGGTTTAGATCCTTTTTCTCCTATGAGTGGTATAATAGAAGGGGGTTTATTTCAAGGTGATTTAGCTCAGGGATTAAGTAAATTAGGTTTAAATACTTATGAAGCTGCTACTAAAAAATTTAATGAAACTGCTGAAGGTAATAGATTAGTAATATTTAATAATAGAGCTAAAGAGGTAGGAAACGATCCAGATGTAAATATATACTCTTATAGTGGTGGTCCTGGTGCTATTTTAGGGATTGGAAAAACTAATATTAAATTTGCAGATCAAAGAACAGGTTTAGCAAACAGATTATCAATTTCAACCCCCGGACAATTTTATTTAGGGGGGATAAAAAATAGAGGATATGAAATTGATCCATCATTATCAAAATTTGATTATCAATTAGCAAGGCAAAACAGTGCTACAGCAGTATATGCACAAAATTATCTTAAAACAGTATTTAAATATCAATCAGATAGAGAGTTTATATTTAATGATTCTCTTTCTAATGGCCCCGCTATACAAATAGGAGGTAATGGTCCTTACCAAAATTTTGTTTATAAAGTAAATGGTCTTATACCAGAAATAAATGAGTTTGAAGATGAAAACGGAAATGTTCAAACTTACACATCCTTTTCTTTTAAAACTAATCCTGAAATTTTATATAAAAATTCATCACGTACTTATACCCAACCACAACTAATAGCTAAAGAAAATGTTATTCAAGGGGGGGAAGTTGGGTTATATCCTACGGACTTTAGAAAGAAATTATATGATGTTAATAATGATGATTTATTAAAAGATGAAAATTCTTCAGTTATATCTCTTTCCCCAAATTACAGGGAAAAAAATATAGATGAAAGACTTAATATGGGTCAACCTGGTAAACAAGGTGGTAAAAGAAGAACTCCTGATAGCGACAACCCAGAAAGTAAAAATATTTGGAATTATGGTATTAAAGCTAATGAATTAGAAGCATTAGATAAATTGAATGCAATGCCAATGTACTCAAATACAAGTGCAGATGTCAATCAACCCATTAATGATTTAGTTAAATTTAGAATAGCAGCTATTGATAATAATAAAACCAATAGAAGTGCTGTCTATATGCATTTTAGAGCATTTATAAATTCATTTGATGATAGTTACTCAGCTAATTGGAATGCTGTTAATTATGTAGGAAGAGGTGATACTTTATACAATTATGGTGGATTTGCTAGATCAATTAATTTATCATTTACAGTAGCTGCTCAATCAAAAGCAGAACTTATTCCAATGTATAAAAAATTAAACTACTTAGCCTCAACTTTAACTCCTGATTACAATGGGGCGGGGTTTATGAGAGGAAATTTAGTTAGACTAACATTAGGGGGTTATCTTTATGAACAACCAGGATTTATTACTTCTTTAACATACACTGTTCCCCAAGAATCAACTTGGGAGATTGGAATTGATGAAACAGGTGATTCTGACCATAGTGTTAAAGAACTTCCACACGTTATTCAAGTAAGCGGGTTTTCATTCACTCCTATTCATACATTCCTACCAGAAAAACCAGGTGATGCTAATAATCCAGATAGTAGATATATTGCTTTATCTAATAAATTTAATAGCAGAGGAAATT
>Ga0070745_1001043_pt1 | contig 15667 bp, 25 predicted proteins | sample VirMetDEL_Mar_4_FD_77438 | JGI IMG/M metagenome (GOLD analysis project Ga0070745, IMG submission 77438) | Aqueous microbial communities from the Delaware River and Bay under freshwater to marine salinity gradient to study organic matter... | ecosystem: Environmental > Aquatic > Marine > Coastal ...
AAATAATCAGTATTAGTGTTGATTGTGAGCTTGAGTTGACCTTGATATTGTTTCAAAATCACGCCTTCAAACGTAATCTTATTTCCCTTTTGCTCTCCCAAAAAAAAGGGAGGCTCAAGTGCTAACACCTGAACCCCCCAATTCATTTGGGCAAATAATGCTATTGCATTACTCCACTTAGAATGGTAAACCATCGCTACCACCAAAAGCTTCTTTAGGCGATCCTGCATTACTGCTACCACCTTTATCTCCCCATGTATTAGGGTCTTGAACTTCAGCGTAAAGGTTACCCTTTTTTGAAGTCTTTAACTCAAGATAAACACGTCTTGGCTTATCCGCATCTTTAGGGTTAGAAGCATACTTCTTGATGTCTTCCAACTCATTTAATGTAAAGTTGAATTTACCAACGATACTTACTTTGCTGAGGTCAATATCCTCATACTTACGTGTGGAATCATTCCACTTCTTCAACGGCTCAAAGTAGCCTGCAAAAACCTTGTCTTGTGACATAACATTAATTTTAAAGGTTAATTAAATTTCTTTGTAAATAGCAAAAGACGATGTCTCTTTCTCTGGTGAATCCAACCATCTCATGATGTTGGTAATGGCTGACCAAAACTTAGCCTCACCCATTGATAGGGTGTGCTTAGAAGCTTTGTATACCGCCACAGTGTAGGGTACTGATTTTGATTGAGCAACCCAATAGAAATTAGGTTCTGCTTCAACCTTTGAGTAGATGAATGCTTGAATGTCGTAAGACATCTTGCCTACATCCCACTTGAATCCCGATAGACTACGTGTAGTTTTTGAGTCCGTAATAAACCCATCGCCACGTACATCTAAGAATCCACGGACAGGGATATCCTCAATCCAATCAACGATTTCATATTGAGGTTTTCCTTGTAGAAATCTACGGACAGGAATCATCTCACCGGTGTCGGGGTTCATGATTTCGGATTCATCTAAGCGTACTATCATATCCTCGGCTTGTTTTATTAAGTCCTCGGTGATTACACGCTTACCACTTTCAATAGCGGTATGACTCTCCTCTTCTTTCCAATCCTTATACTTCTTAGTAGACCTAGGTTTAGAACCGCCAATTTCCTTGATGATTTCCTCATCATAAAGAACGAAGAATTCATCGGTAAATTTTTCTGGTTCAAGTAGTAGTTTATCGTACACGCTACCAAACGTGAATGCATCACTCTCTTTATATAGCTTACCTCTCATGTAAAGCTCAAAGAGTTTCATGTCTTGTTGATCCGCACCATCGGCAGCGAATTTAATAGCGGAGTAGGAAAGGTATCCCTTCCCCGTCCGCTCCATAAGTTTAGCAGCGAAATCCACTACACAAACTTCTTTAGTGCTGCCTTTTGCTTGTCACTAAAGTTTGCACCATACTTAACTAACACCTGGTTGTAAGCGGTCTCTTTAGCACTTTTGCTTTTAGCATTCTTAATATAGTCTACTGACTTACCAAAAACATCAGTATCATTGGAAGGAGCAGTACTGCTACCGCTTTGTTGCGATATAGCATTTGCTACTTCAATACTAGATGCAATAGATGTATCTATACCTATACCTAGGTTGGCTAATGCACGACCCCAAGCTGAGGTCTCACAATTTTCTACGTAGGATGTAGAGTTGATACGTGATGCACCTTTCTCTTCATAAGCAACGCCTGTTGCAACTACGCGATCTGAGGCATCTTTAATAATAGCCTTAATACAAACCGTGTCGTTGGTGAGATGCACCATTTCGGATTCTAAGCAGTAACCTTTGTACTGCTCATCTAAGCGAAAGAATTTTATTCTCTCGTTAACCTCAACATACTGTTTACCTTTGATGTTGGTGGTTTTGAACTGATAGTTCGCCATAGTAATTGATTTTAATTAAATTATATAGTTAGCCCCTAATGTGAATATGTGAGGGCGCTTTGGGTGCGCCACACAAGAGGAACGTAACCTGTTCGGGGAAGTTAGATTATATTTTTTGAAAAGTCAAATCGCATAATCACCTGGTCTTGAATACCTTATCTACTTTCACTAGTCGTGAGGTAGCAAAGAAAACGACAGATAGTGCAAACATTGTGACTAAAGTCGTTGTATTTTGGAGCTGAAAAGTGATTACCGCTACCCAAAATAAGATCATGGAGGTGCCCTCCAACCCACCACGCAAGTGGGATTTTGCTGAATATACTCTCATACACTTAAAGTTTTACTTTAACTAAATTAGGTAAGTTCCTCAACCAGAACTAGTTGAAGGTCGGATATCATATCCTCTACCATTGATTGAACACTATTTTGCATTGGCTTTGTTATCTTGGTTTCCTTCAAGTTCTGCCTTAACCACTCACGTGTAACTCCCAATCTATCAGCTAGATGAGTCATGGGAATTCCGTACTTCGTGTTTAGGTGTTGGATGAGGTAGATTGCCCTAACAGGATCAATCGGCACTTTACCTTCTACTTCATTGATTTGTCGTTGCAACTCTAGTTGCGATTGGAGAGCTTCTACTCTAGCCTCCAAGTAATCCATTACTGTTACCATGATTAATTATTTTGCAATTGAACTTCAAGTAGAGCGATTTCATTCTCTACCTCTTTTAACTTATGGACTAGAAGAGTCTTGTCCATTAACACACAATACTCCAATACGGAGTCAAGCTTTGAGTTTATAGTCTTCAGGGACTGGTTTACATTCTTCATAGAAATTGATTTAAAGTTGTGGACAAGCGAGGATTTGAACCTCTGTTTTACATCCAAGGGATGTTAACTAACGTCTTGCTAAATAATAAGCACTCCGACCACCAAGGTAGCACTTGTCCTATTGGTTAATACCGAGGAGCGATGCCCCTCATAATTTAGAATAATAATTTCCACCCGAAGTGTTGATTCAATTTCATGTCAAAAATAATTTCTCTTGAAATGTCATCAACCTTCTCATCGGTCATGTACTTATACTTACCGATCTTCACTCCGTAGGTATTGAATAAGTTTGTTTGACCAATCCTACGTACCCATAATAATAGCATAATAAATATGTATTGGTTAAGACCGAACGGGGGAGTCCCCATTCATAGATGATTGTGATTTACCACGCCATCATAGCGAGTCCACGGTCAAAGTCCAAGTATTCCTTGAACGTTGTTACGGCACGGAGAGTGTCCATGCTAGGCACAAGCGTACGACCAGGGTACGACTTATCATACGGCACTCCGTTTCTATCGGAGATACCTTTACCAAAGGCAATCGCTCTCTTACGAGCAACCGCTTTGTTAGGGGCATTCACGGTGTTACCACCTCCCCCTTCCCATGAGAATATGTATAACATATCCCCTTGAGCATTGCGATACTTTTTAGGCATAAGCAATAGTTTTAAAGGTTAATAATATCTACTTCATTGTCATCACAATAGTGACCGCTATCTAACACGTAGTACCCATCTTCGGTTACTTCTTTAATAGTTAGTTCCTCACCATTGTATCCAACATGGTCATCAAGTGTACCTACATTATTTGTGATTGTACACTTCTTACCGACATTCTCATTCATAAATGAGTAGAATTCATCTCTTTTCATAAGACATTTATTTTGGTTAATACCACCCCCCACTATGTAGGGGGTTTCTCTTGTTAGCTATCCCCATCCTTGATTGGGGTCTAACTCTGGTGCTAAATCTATCCATTCCCACTCACGATTACGTGTAATGTTTGGAGATTTGTGAGGCACATCGCTAAATGCTAAACCAATACCCTTGGTTCTTAAATCAAGCCCCTTCATACCATTCATCTCGGCAAGTAAAACATAGAAGTCCTTACCTCCGAATTCACCGTACCCTTCGTACAACTTTTCCTTCCATAGATTTCCTTTGTCATCATGAAGGTAAGCGGTAGTAAGTTTTACTTTATCACATCCAAATGATTCTCTTACCGCTTCATTTGTGTCTTGTGTAATCCAACTAAATTGTCCCATTGTAAATTATTTTTGGTTAAGACCACCCTCTTTACGAGGGGGCATTTGTTAGTCGGCAAAAACATTTGGGAAGACTTCCTTCATGATATCAATAGTATATCCGTATATACATTCTTCACGATTAGCAAACGCTTCATGATACCAATCTAACAACTCGTTACACATGTCGCAATCTTCATCACTAAATGATTTAGCACCGCTACTATCAATGTAATCATGGAAGTCGTTGTCGGGATGAAACCCAAGACCAACTAAATTCACCATTCCTTTTATACCCTTCTTTCCGAATTCGTTCCAAGGCTCTTTAACATTATTTAATTTCATAAGCATTTATTTTGGTTAAGACCGCCCACCGATCTGAGTCGGGGGCTAGTTTTTTACTCTACGACTTCTTCCGTGTCGTTGATAATAAGTTCGTGTAATGTTTCTTCTACATAGTCATCGTGACAATCAAAGCCACTTGTCCTACCATTGTAGCATACCGAGTCAATGAGGTAGATATTGTCCATGAGTAACTCTTCTAAGTCCTCTTGAGACATGTTTTCCAACTCTTCTACATCTTTTCTCAATGTGAGCGCTATCTCTTCAAGCGGAGCATCAATGAATAGTTGTCGTGTGATAGTTAAGCTACCTACAAATTGAATAGTTTTCATAAGAAATAATTTTGGTTAAGACCTAGGTGCTACGCACCTTGGTATTCAAAGAACATACTTGCATATTCATCAAGTCGTTCTCTTGTAACAAGAACCCCATCGGGGTTGCAATCACCACCAAACTCACTAAAGCATTCGGCTCTCATGATTGTGATTAAGTCTTGCTTTGCGCCCATGATACGTTCATCGTTCGCAAGTTGGACCAGGCGGTTGAAAGTCTTTTGAAGCTCGTAGGTATTATCAATCCATAGAGCCACATTCCAAGCCTCGTAAGAGGTGTATCCATTGTAAGACATAACATATAATTTTTGGTTAATACCACCCGCTCGTGATTTGAGCGGAGGTCGCTTTTTACAAAAGGTTAGCGATATCCTTTGATAGTTTTCTAACACCATCTTCTAATGCTTCGTACATCATGTTGTGTAGTGTGGTGTCTTCTTCTACATTAAGTAAGAAGTCCACCATAAACTTGAAGTTCCTTGCATCGTTTTCGTATTGCTCACTCACCGAAGTGTGGTCGCATACTTGATTGCTAATCTCCACAATGAATTCGGATTGGTTATCCATTAAAACTTTGATTTGCTCAAAGTCTAAATCCTTGAGGAATTCGTAGGTTCTAATAGATACCGCTTGAGTAAACTTTTCTCCAAGTTCACCCATTGACATTACATTCTTCATAAGACATATGATTTTTGGTTAAGACACCGCTATTGAAACAAGCGGTTTTCAAGGATTACTACCTTGATGTTAGAGTTAGCGATGGCTTTATCAAAGCCCTCACGTAAATGAGCGATGAGTACCTCATCCTTAGTCCATGTCTCATCCTCGGTGTATCCGAGTGACTTCATCTTCGCAACATAGTTCTCATAATGTTGAACATCATTGAACGTTTTGTTCACGGTGAAACGTTGTGACATAGACCTATTCCAAAAGGAAAGTGTTGCATCCATATATAATACGTATTGGTTAAGACCGAAGTCGCTATGCGACCTCTTCATGTTCCCAAACATGACCACAAAATATATCGTAGTACGTTTGTCCATCCTTTTGAAAGGAGGCAATCTTTTCGGTGCGCTCAAGGATTTTCTTATCACCCTTTATGTAGTATGCATTCCATACATACGCACCATCTTCCTCTTCTATGACATCATAAGAATCGGAAATCTCATTGAAGACTCCATACAATTTGTGTACAAACTCTTTCATATCCTTGCTATTGATGTAAGGAATTGACCATCCGTTCCAAGTATCTTCCGATACCATGTGCGTTCCGAATTCAAATTCACCAAGGAATAGTTTAGCTAGTTTCATAAGCATAATTTTTGGTTAAAACCCCCACCAGAGGTGGGATCAGGGGATTAGAATAGAAGTTTTTCAACCACTTGTTTTCTATACACACTACCTTCTACCGCTAAGAGAACCTCATTGAATAAATCTTGGTTTGATTTGTATCCGAATATGTTGTCGGGTAAAAGGTCATCACTCCATCTACCAAATTGTAGTGAGCAAAGTGAGTGCGCCATTCTTGTTTTGGGATTAGTCAATGTGTAAGTCACATCACCTACTTCTTTGTTGATGTAGACATTCAAATGTTTCTTGTTATTCAAAGAATCACAAAACTTGACTTGGGCAAATAATCTTTTCATAAGACATATACTTTGGTTAAGACCCCCACCTAAGTGGGTTGGTTTAGTATCCGAAGTCGGCAATGTAATTATCCAATTGGGTAACTACATTATCCATTACGGATGTGGTGAGCGCAATGCTACCATTCAATGCTAACGTGAACTCATCCTCATCTTCATCCAATTGAACTACCGCTACATTATCGTGTCCGATTTGTAACTCCACCATGATGTTACCCATCGTGTTAAAGTCCATTGGATATGTTCCCATTGGGAAACCTAATACTTCTAATTCATTAAGAAAGTTTGCTACTTTCATAAGGCAATATAATTTATGGTTAAAACCAAACGCCCACGGATTAGGTGAGCGTTGGTTGGTTTCGGCTAATTTGTTCAATGTAGGCTCTACTAGAATACCCTCAAACTACCACGTTAACTTCCCCTTCAAGCCACTCACTAAAGAGTCCGCAAATGCGGTCATCAGTTAACCTTGGGGCGTGGCGCAAACTTCTCATGGTGATGACATATTACTAGGGTTTACTACAATCTTCAACCTCACTTTTCATAGCATATCGTGTGGTACACGTACCACCCATAAGAGCAACCCCCGAAGGGGTGCGTTGCGTTTACCAAGAAAAAAAGAACGTGTGTCGTTCCGAAGAACTCAACAAAGGTAATGGTATGGACACCACATTTGCAAACCCAAGTTTACATATAGCATAGTACAGTGGAGCGCATAAAAACACTAAAATCCTGGTTTTCAACGATTTAAACCCATTCAAGTTTATTTCACTTCAATAGCACATTTGAGCGTAAATACCTAGAGTGGATTCAATGGTCATTCGTGTATCATTTGAGACTCATAGAGCGTATCCATGGTGAGGGAATAGGTGATAAGGATTAGCTATGGGAGGGGTGTGGGGTGGATTGGTGTCACCCTCTAAAGGACTCACGGCTAGTGTTGTTACCCCTACGGAGTTGAAGTGATTGTTTAGATGGGGTGGTGTAGTGATGTGTATATCATATAGATAGCCGGATCAAGGTGAAGTAAAACTTGAAATAATTGGACGTAAAAGCCTGGAAATGAGGGGGTTGGGGCAAAATATTCGTTTCGGGTTTGCCTGGCGCGCGTGGTTAATGTACTATAATCCCCATTCCAACTATGACTCATAATTTTTTTACCCCCAAAAACACGGACTACCAGAGGGATAGCGAGTTTGACTTAAAGTAAAGGTTTAAGTGGCTAGGATCGTGGAGGGTATTGTGAGCGGTACTAAAAGGGTAGGGTGTTAGAATATGAAAACAATACGCCTGTATACAATACTGCTTGATGTTTTCGGTAGGAAGAAGGAGTAGGGGGGAGTTGATTCCCCCTTACTTCTGAGAAAAGAGAACTATAAGAAAAGAAGACTTTTCTTTCTTCATAGCGAAGGTACAACTTTTTTATGAGAAAGTCAATAGTAAAGTGATGCTTTAAGTGTCTTCTCGTAGTGTCTTGATTATCAGTATATTTGCATAATGATAGGTGTATTAGCTATAGCGTTGTTAATTGGTGTGTTGTGTTTATTCGGTAACGATTCTACTCCACATCCATTCTCTTGTGGTTACGATGGGGAATGTCACTGCGATTTATCACCAAACTGTAGAAAGAAATGAAGGCAGTAAAGAGTACATCACAGTTCTATAAGGACAACCCTGAGTCAGCGGAAAAGCGCAGGAAGTCCCAGCGTAAGATCAATAAGCGCCCCGATAAGAAGAAGTACCGTGCGGAGCTTGTGAAGAAGCGTAGGGATGCTGGGCGTTATGGCAATGGTGATGGAATGGATTACGACCACACAGAGAAGAAGTTTATTACCGCTAAGAAAAATAGAAGCAAGAAATGAAAGCATTAAAGAAAGTCCCTAGCGACAAGAAGGGTTTAGGTAAGCTACCTACAGCAGTCCGCAATAAGATGGGCTACATGAAAAAGGGTGGTAAGGTTTATAAGACAGGTGGAAAAGCACCCGTTGACCCTCCGAAGACAAGTCCTGAGAGTAAATCAGAATACAACATTGGAAACATGAGCTTCAAAGGTGAGGAGGCTGACCGATTGATTGCTTTTAATGAGCATTTAGATAATGACTTCTCAAACCTAGATTTGTTTCAAAAGACAGAGCAAATTGAGAAGTTTATAAACTCAAAGGGACACAAGAGCAGTGAAGCTATGAAAGCCTACAATGTAGACCCTGCTGTTAAAAACGTAAAAGCCCCTTCAATTGAAGATAGCTTTGAGAGTTCCTTTGGAGAGTCTTCGTTTGGGGGTTCTGACCCTTTTGCTGACGATCCTGATATTCAGCGCATGAGAGAAGAGGCTGCGGCACGTAATAACAAGAAGGGTAGACGAGGAAAGAAATTTAAGTCTGGTGGTGAAGTAATAAAGAACTACAAGAAAGGTGGTAAGGTCTTTAAGGCTCACAACATGTACAAAGACGGAAAAGTGGTGAAAGCTAAGAGCATGGCGGATCACTTACGCCTCAAAAAGCAAGGATACTCCCACAAAAAGGGCTAATCCTCTAACATAGTATAGAATTTCTGAATGAGCAATCGGGCTTTCTGCGTCAATGCGTAGCGAACTCGGTAGCTCATTTTACTTTCTTCATAAAAAAGATGCTCCTCATGGGTCATTTTCCCTGGAGATAGCCTATCAAAGTGCTTATATACCAAGTCCCGATGCATGGCGGGGTAGATAAACAACTCCTTTACCTTTTTACTGCTCCGATTTAGCTGTTCAGCTACGTAATCAGCAGTCCAGAACTCCAAATCATAGCAAAAAAGCATAATCATTAGAAAAGTGTAGTTTATTTGGTGTTCATCACGCATGTACTTGAGTGATAAATCTAGGTTTTTAAGCCCATTACGTTCCCGATTGTATTCATAGGAGCGGAGTTTAGCGAATTCTCGCATCTTCTTCTTCTTACTCCTCTTAGACTTCATTAAATTCCTTATTTTTGATAAAAATACTAATTAAGATGACCAACATAGACCTTTTTCTACAAGAGTTCACCGATAAAGCTAAGGAAATACAGCAGTTATTGGATAAATACGGTCTTGAAGAAGAAATTACTATGGCTATTGGCGCTTCCCACACCGATTGGGACTTAGAAGAGCCGAAAGTACAAATCGCATTCACCTCAAACGCACCTAATTTGGATGATTTTGATGAGTTGTTAGCTTTTATACAGCAAGCAACGGAAGATCATAACGCTCCAAAGGAGGGTACAATAGACTGGTGGATAGATAAGTTTGGTAACGACACACTAAATTAAAAATGAATTTAATACGTAAGATTGTGATCGGGCAAAACCCGAAGGATGCTATGGCATACTATATTGGTATGCGCGTAGGCGATAATAAAATAGTAGTAATTGAATTTAATGAAAGAGGATACTACAAAACTGGCGAGCGTAGCTACAACATCTTCATAGAACACCCGAAAGACGGGACTATGTTTTGGAAGGAAGTTGTAAATATGCCGTGCATAGTGGAGTACGACCTCAATTTTTAGTATGAGAGCATTAGGCATGTTTATTGTCCGACTTCCAAAGAAGTTTAAGGACACAATTTCTATTGCGGGGCAAGAGATGTACCTCGCTTCAAAGTTTGACGAATTTGGTAACCGCATTAATTATGCGGAAATAGTATCTACTCCTGCGCGCCACGAGGTGGGTGCTAACCCTGGGGATATACTGTACTTCCATCATCATGTGTGTGTGGAGAAAAGTCTACACCTAGAGGATGATTTATACATGGTAAGGTATGACCCGAATGGTGGATACGGCTCTCACGCCTATGCATATGAGACACCTAGTGGGGAGATACATATGTTATCGGATTGGGTTTTTGTGGAGCAACCTCAAAAGGTTACTGAAAAAATCGTTGAGGGTATTATTATCCTAGAAGAGGATAAGGACGCTGACCACGGATTCATTAGATATGCTAATAAAGAGTTGGCATACCTTGGTGCGAAGGTTGGTGATAAAGTTTATTTCTCAAAGCATTCAGACTACGCCATGGAGGTGAAGGGTGAGACACTTTGGAGAATGAGAAACGATGACTTATTATACGTTCGCAATGCCTAGAAAAAAATTCACATCATTAGATGCTGCACAACGATTGATGGGGGCTATGGAGATAGCCATTAACAATATGATTGAAGAGGTGAAGAAACCCGTGGATGCTGAACTTTCAGGATCGGGGCGTAAAGCCGAACTACAATCTATAAAGCAAACGGCAACCGATGCACGTGAATTACTACAAGAGCGTCAGCGGTTAGAAGACATGATACGTTCCCTAAAAGACAGCGGAGGTATGGCGGAAGATAATGACTTCTCTGGAGGCTTTGCGGAAAGATTTAGCAAGTAATGGCAGGACTAGTTGATATAGAGGACTACGAAGACCCCGTGGTAAATGTTTGCCCAAACGATACGAGTGGCGAGGTTATTGATATTTCAGGTCTTTGCATTCAACTTCCCAAAGTACCTAGCGACAAGGAGATACTCTTTAATGAGTTCCCTAAAGAGGAGCAGTATTGGCGTAGAGAACCTATGCCGAAGGACTTGTTAAGTATACGTTCTATGGATGAGTGGGCTGAAGCACCACGAGAATTCCGAAATAAGTACACCCCATATATTCAAAAGGAATTTACACGTAGACGTGAGGGGGTATGGTTTTATAATAATGGCGTTCCCACTTACTTGACGGGCAGACACTACATGATGCTTCAATGGAGCAAAATTGATATAGGTTACCCCTCATTCCTTGATTTTCAGCGTAAGCTATTTACTCACTTCTTAGCATGTGAGGTAGACCCCCGATCACTAGGGCAAATATATACCAAGTGTAGACGTTCGGGATATACCAATATGAGTGCATGTATTGAAGTGGATGAGGGTACGCAAGTGAAAGAGAAGCTCCTAGGTATTATGTCTAAGACAGGTAAGGATGCCCAAGAGAATATATTCATGAAGAAGGTTGTGCCTATATTTAGAAGTTATCCATTCTTCTTTAAACCTATACAAGACGGTACAACGAATCCACGTATGGAACTTGCATTTCGTGAACCTTCCAAGCGTATTACCAAGAACAACAAGACTTCACATAAAGGGGAAGCATTAGATACTCTCATCAATTGGAAGAATACTACTGCTAACGCATACGATGGGGAGAAGCTCCATATGTTGTACCTTGACGAAGCAGGAAAGTGGGAGCGACCACTAGACATTCAAGACGTATGGCGTATACATAGAACGTGTTTGATAGTAGGTCGTAGAGTGATTGGAAAGGCATTAGTCGGTTCAACAGTAAACCCTTTAGACCGTGGCGGGTCTCAGTTTAAAAAGTTGTACTACAACTCTGACCCCTATGAAAGAAACTCCAACGGAAGAACAAAAAGCGGGTTATACAAAATTTTTATACCTGCATATGATGCGCTTGAGGGATTCTTTGATAAATACGGAAACGCTGTCATTGACGATCCGAAAAAACCCGTGGAAGGATTGGACGGAGAAGTTATAGACATAGGTGCAAAGACTTACCTCAACAATGAGCGTAAAGCACTAATGGGTGACCCCTACGAATTGAATGAAGTTATACGTCAGTTTCCATTCTCAGAAGATGAGGCATTCCGTGACTCTACAAAATCCTCTCACTTTAATATCGGTAAGATATACGAGCAAATAGCACACAATGAAGAGATATACCCATCCCCTGTGGTACGAGGTAATTTCATGTGGAAAGACGGGGTTCAAGACAGTAAAGTTGTGTGGTCTCCAGATAAAAATGGTAAATGGCGAGTTTCATGGCTTCCTCCTCAAGAAACAAGGAATAAAAAGATATCTAAGTACGGCAAGTACCATCCTGGAAATTCACTCATAGGCGTAGGTGGAGTGGATAGTTATGATCTTGATAAAACAGTAGATGGACGTGGTTCTAAGGGAGCATGTCATTTCTATAACAAGTTTAACATGGAGCATCCGTCTAATATATTTATTGCGGAGTATGCAGAGAGACCACCGCTAGCTAGGATATTCTATGAAGATATATTGATGGCATCAGTATTCTACGGATATCCACTTTTAATAGAGAATAACAAGTACGGAATTGTACGTTATTTTGAAGCTAGAGGATATGATGAATATGTGATGAATCGTCCCGAACACCTTACCCCTCCTGGGTCTGCGCAAAATTCAAAGACTAAAGGTATACCCTCAAACTCCAAAGATGTAATTCAAGCTCACGCTCAGGCTATTGAAGCTTATGTACACGAACATGTAGGTTTAAATAATGAAACAGGAAGCTACGGAAGGATGTATTTCAACCGCACTTTAGAGGATTGGATTGGTTTTAATATTGATGACCGTACAAAGTTTGATATGACGATATCCGCAGGACTTGCATTATTAGCCTCACAGAAGGCTATTAAAGAAGTAAAGAAAACTGACCTAAGTGAAAAAGTCTTTTTTAGGAGATTCAAGCCTAGAGAGTTCTAAATAATTAGCTACCAGGTATTTAGTATATTTGCATAAAAGTGGGTTTACCAATATACTGAATATGTCAAGTACAAAGAACTACGGAAGCTTTCCAGACCCGTTAGCGTCATTTGTTGAAAAATCAGCTAAGTCTTACGGACTCAAGTACGCACGTGCTATCGTAGGTCAATGGGGTTCTTCAAATGAAACTAATTCTCTCTATGGTCGCAGGATGAAGGAATTCAATACGAATAGAGATTATGCGAATGGAACACAAGATACATCTAAATACAAGCAGGTACTTAACTCTCTAGACCCCAACAATGGGGATGGAACACTGCTAAACATTGACTGGTCTCCAGTACCCATTATTCCTAAGTTCGTAAAAATAGTAGTTAACAAGATTCTTTCAAGAGAACCTTATCCTAACCTTGAAGCCGTAGACCCACTATCGCTTACAGAGAAGGAGCGTAAGAAAGCTGAGATTCAAGCAGGTGTTGAGAACCGCGAGTTCTTCAATAAAATGAAGGAAGCGGGATTAAATCCAGGGATTGATGTAGATAAACTGCCCGATAGCCCTGAAGAAGCGGAGATATTCCTAGACACAAATATTAAGGTAGCCTCTGAAATCGCAGCACAAATAGCTACAAATCTAACCCTACAATGGAATGACTTCCCTGAGAAGACTTATCGTAGAGCGGTTGAGGACTTAGTAGCAGTAGGTATGGCAGTGGTTAAGCGCGATAACGACCCTAACTATGGTATATCTACTAAGTATGTAGATCCTGAATATTTCGTACACTCTCAAACTGAAGACGCTACAATGTCTGATTTGAAGTATGCGGGACATATACAAAGAATGACGATTGAGGAGCTAAAGCGTATATCTCGTAATGAGTTTGAAGAAGAGACTTACGAGGAGATGGCACGTCAAGTAAAGAATCGTTACTCTAATGACCCTACAAGATTAGGCAATAGTCAGTACGACAAAACAATGAATAAGACAGTATTCGGATATGACGATTATGTCATTGAGGTACTAGATTTTGAGTTTATGTCTACAGATTGTTTATACTTTGAAGAGAAGCAATCGCGTTTTGGAAACGTTGGTTTCTACTACAAAGGTCAAGAAGAAGTGCATCTACCTTCGGGTAGTGTATTTGAGCGCAAAGCTCATAAGATGGAACATGCCACAGTATATGGCGGTAAGCACATTGTAGGCACGAAGTATATCTTTGACTATGGTCTAAAGAAAAACTTACCTCGTAATGTTCATGATATCTCTAAGACACGAATGTCTTATAGTGTTATTGCAACAAACTTACGCAAGATGATGCCTAAGAGTATGGTATCTAGTATCAAGCAGTACGCTGATATGATGCAACTCGCTCACCTCAAGCTACAGCAATCTATTGCTAAAGCAAAGCCAGATGGTCTTATCATTGATATTGAAGGATTAGAAAATGTTCAGCTCGGAAGGGGTGGAGATCTTCAACCCTTAGAGCTTCAAGATATCTACGAGCAAACGGGTGTGTTCTATTACCGCAGTAAAAATCCAGAGGGTGGTTTCCAAAACCCTCCTGTTCGTGAGATAGGTAATGCTATACGTAACATCCAAGAACTCATTGGGCTATACAATCAATACCTCAACATGATTCGTGATACTACGGGTCTTAATGAGGTTGTTGATGGATCAACTCCTAAAGGTGACTCACTCGTAGGCGTTAGACAACAGGCAATCTCTGCCTCTAATAACGCTATATACGATATCACCTATGCATCACAAGTTCTCTACAAGAGAGTTTGCGAAGACGTAGTAAAGTGTCTACAAGTACTGTCTCCAGAATCTATTTTATATAGAGTGTACGAGAAGGCTGTAGGTGAAACCAACATGAGCATTTTGTCTTCATTTAAAGATTTACCCATGTATAACTTCGGTGTTCGTGTGGTAACAAACATGAACGATGAGGATAAAATTTATTTGGAGCAAAACATTCAGCAGTCTATCGCGCAAGGGGAACTTGATATTGAAGATGCAATGGCTATCCGTAGATTAAAAGATGTAGATCAAGCAGAGCGATTATTAGTTGTTAGACGTAAGAAGCGTATTAAGCAACGTCAGCAGATGGCTCAACAAAACTCTCAAATGCAAGCTCAAGCTAATCAACAAACGGCACAAGTAACAGCTCAGTTGGAAGCACAGAAGATGCAAATGGAAGCACAACTAGAAGCGCAGAAAACTCAAATTGAAGCCCAGGCAAAAGCACAACTGCTAGAAGTTGAGTATGGATTTAAGATGGAGCTTGAGAAGATTAAGTCTCAAACACGTGATACTAATCTTGAGCGTCAGTATGGATTCCAACAAAGCGCTGAAGACAAAAGAGAAAAAGCAAAAGATAGTCGTATAAAAAAGCAAGCAGTTGAACAGTCAAAATTAGTTTCTCAACGACAAGGAAAGCGTGGTGAGTTAACTGAAGAACAAAGCGAAGACCTGCTTTCTCAACTATTTGATAACCAATGATTTAGTACCTTTGTAAAAAGATAAAAAAAATGGGAAAATTATTTAGACAAGGTGATGCAAACCTACAGTCATTTGGACAATCGGGATTTGATTACGTCACTACAGGAACGATAGATACGGACACCTACATTGCTATTACAGCATTGGAGGATGCAACTATTACTGCTACCGCAGAGGTAGGTGATAGTTTGACTTCCGTGGTTGTTCCTGCAGGCGTAACAGTATACAGCCGATTCACATCTATTACTGTAGAGTCTGGCAAGATCCTAGCGTATAGAGAAGCACAAGGGTAAGTTATGTTAGGTTTAGGGTTATCATTACTTACTGGTGGTTCACTAAGACCGTACTATGCTGTTGTTGCTGCTGCTTTTAAAGATAGAGTAGAGGCT
>Ga0070745_1001048_pt1 | contig 15625 bp, 21 predicted proteins | sample VirMetDEL_Mar_4_FD_77438 | JGI IMG/M metagenome (GOLD analysis project Ga0070745, IMG submission 77438) | Aqueous microbial communities from the Delaware River and Bay under freshwater to marine salinity gradient to study organic matter... | ecosystem: Environmental > Aquatic > Marine > Coastal ...
TCTGGACAGGTGAAGTAGTACCTGCGATAAAGCCCGACCTGACTGTTTAGCGTTTCCGGCGTAAACTCAAGCGTCTGAGTCGCTGACAGGCTGTACGTCGCCACCTTGCTGAGAGAAGACTCAAAGCCTGCACTGACATTTGGACGGTACAGGCTGTAGGACTGTGATCTCGGGCCTCTCACGTTGACCATGTACACGTTGATGGTACGGACACCCTGACCCACGCCGGCCACCACAGAGACTCCACGGGGAGTCTGAGGGGCGTTGATGCGGATTGACTGACTCGGCAGGTAGGCTTCGACGGTGCCGAGAAGGTCAGGGTCAAGTTCAACGTCGTCCCGTTCCCACTTGCTCAGGAAAAGTGACTTTCTTGGGATGCCCTCAGTGGGGTCGCTGACGTTGATGACGTTCGTGGCATCAGCGGGAAGGAAGACCTCCCGCCACTTGAAGGTGACATCGTAAGCTCCAGTCACCCCATCGAAGTCCCGGTCAAGGACTGCCTGCCCAGCCGTGGTCATGTACCGGACTTGGTAGGTCTGCGTGAAGGTGACTGCTCCGACGGTCTGCGTGACGAGCATCGACGCCAACTCAAACCGTGACCCCGGTAGGACGGGATCTGCGGACACGGGGAAGATCCCGATGGCGACTGCGCTGCCGTTGGTCAGGGCAACGTCGAAGGTCTGGTCGGTGTAGACCTTGATGTCCCGTTCTTTCTGAGCAAAAGCCCAGTGTCGGTCGGTCAAGATGCGTGTCTGAGCATCATTGAGCAGAGCGACCAACTGCTCTCGGTAGGTGTCGTTGACGGGATCGTAGTCGAGGAGGTTCCCGCAAAAATCGATGAGGTCAGCGAGGTTCACAGAAACCCCCTCTAAAAGAGTGCCCCGAACGCACCGGACAGCGGTAACTGGAAACGCTGAACGGTACGCCGGGGCGGAACGGGATCAATCAGAACTGCTTGAAGACCCAAACGTCGCAGGTGTCGCCGGGGTTGGCAGCAGCCTCAAGGCTCACGCCACAAGCGGGAGCAGTATCAGCGGCAGCAATCGCGACAGCACGGCCAGCGGAGGTGTTGTCCACCACCAGAGCGATGCCAGCGGCGTTGACGGCGGCAGCGACGTTGGCTCCCTCCGCGTAGCCGGCGACGACGACGTTGACCTGCTCACCAGCACCGACGGTGGCGAGAGCCACGCCGCAGATGAGCGGGTTGCCGTTCGCGAAGGCGGCGGTGCCCTGAATGACCGTCAGGACGCGATCTGCGTCAGCGGCGGCGGTGTCGAACTGCACCCAGTCACCAGCGGTGATGGCACCGCCAGCGATGAAGGTCTCGACCTGACGACGGTTGATGACATCGCCAGCAGCCCCCGTGGGGGTGGTGATGCCGTCACCGAGGAACTGAATGAGAGTAGAGGTAGCCATTGTATCAAGCCTCCGCGTTGAGAAGGACGCCATGAGAGGCGAGGTGACCCGTGACCAACTGCATCCGGTTGAACACCATCGCAGCCTCAGAAGCCGTCCCCGGCACCGGAAGCATCTCACTCACGTTGAAGAAGCCATCGGTGTCAGCGTAAAGCTGGAACTGGTCAGAGGACAGTGCGTAGGCGGAAACCGGCGTTCCAGCAGCATTATTGAAGCCCAGCTGCGGCTCGATGTAAATGCGGGCACCGCGCCATTCGCCAACCATGTCGGCGTCGAGGGACTTCTGGTCACCACGGCTGACGTAGCGCACAGCGGACTGCTGCAAAGCCATGAAAGCACTATAGCAAGACGGCGACATGAGCAGGATGTCGGGGAACGCGCCGCTGGGGTTGAAGATCTGGCACTGGATCATCAACTCATCGAGGTGACTGAGAGCCAGCGTACCGGAGGAGTTGAAGACCTGATTCTGCCAGTTCTGAGCAGCGAAGGTGCCCTTGCTCAGACCGCCGACGGTGTTGGTGGCTTGCAACCCGAAAGCCGCGCTCTGGAACCAACCAGTGGTGTCAACAGCGGAGGCAGCGGTGCCCATGCCGTTCAGGGTCTCCAGCGATCCGAGGACAGAACTGTCACCACGGATAATCTGCTTGGAGACTTCCTTTTTGAGGCTGAGCATGACGTTCTTCATCTTGCTCTCAAGAATCGACACCACGGCAAGGTCACCCTTGTTCGCAGCCTTCTCGACAGCGTTGATGATGATGGGCTGAGTGAAGTTCGCCCAGTCGAAGGTCGCGGTGTGGAACGGGTCGCGGACGGCCATGTTGACCGCTTCCCAGCCCGTGGAAAGCTCGGTGATGGAGGTGGTCTCACCGAAGATCACGGGCTGGTCGATGCGCTGACCACCCGCCACCTTGACGAGGTTGCCATGCTCCTCGATGGAGCGAATCAGGGGGTGAGCCAGATAGGAGTTATCGACCAGCTTGTCGCGGAGAAGCTGTAGAGTGGTCGAAATAATCGACTGCGTAGGCATGATGCGCTACTCCTTCTCAAAGGAAGTTACGGTTGAACGCTGGTTTCTTGGCGTGTTCCGTATGGAGTGCCGTCATGCGCCGGAGCCTTACGGGTATCCGGCATTGTAGACTTCTTACTACAAGATGCTACCACAGTCAAGACTTCTGGTTCATCTGCTCCGCGAGCCTCAGAATGTCAGCAGCACTCATCCGGCGAAGGTCGCTCTGGCTCGGCTTGCCCTGCCGTCCACCACGGGCACCGACACCGACACCCTTGAGGGCTGCTTCCCGCTCTGCTCGCTTTCGGGCTGCGCGGGTGTTCTGCTCCTGAACAGCCTGCTGCTGCTTCCGGCGACCTTTGGCGGCGTAGTACGCAGTCTCAAGATCAAGGGACGGGTTGTCTTCCAGCATGGACTGAACGGCGTTGCGGAGAGGCTGGTCGTCCTTGAAGTCAGGATGCTCGACCAAGAAGGACTTGTAGGCGTCCTCTGCCTTCATCACGTTGTATTCCTGCTCCATCGGGTCAAGGACTTCACGGAGCCGGCGAGCCACTTCAGCCTCGATACGGGCGGCGATGCTCTGCTCGTTGAAGGGATCATACTCAGGCAACTCGTCCGGCGCGTTGATGTTCTTGCTGCCCCGGATGAGGGCTTCCCGCTCTCGGACAAGCTCCTTGCGCTGCTCGGCAAGCTCCTGAGTCTTGCGGGTGTAGTCCCCTTGCATGTTTTTCATCAGCCTGCGGATATCCGGGGGCACCCGGTCGAGGGCTTCCGTCCATGAGAGAGACTGCGGCTCAGACCCCTCCTCCTCGTATTCTACAGTCTCAGAGGTGTCGTCACCCTCCGAGGCTGCTTCGACAGGCTCAGGGGCGGTCTGAGAAGGCTCAGGGGTCGTGATGGTGTTGACTTCAGCAAGCACTTGCTCAGCAACAGACTGATGATTTTCCATGAGTGTCTCCAGTTTTAGACTCTAAAGATGAAACGGGTTCTTCTCCAGCGAGCGAAACCCGGTGCGATGGGAAACTGACGAAGCGGCTGTCCGGGCAGGGTGACCTGCTCCATGATTTGAGGCTTCTTAATACGATTAAGAATAAATGTTCTCCACCCCGGCAGTCTCCCCGACCCGGTGGTTGAACCGGGCAAGGTGTACATCAGCAGGTATGTCCGTCCGTCCCGCTTGAAGATGCCGTGGGGGTTGCCCACCCGCCGACCTGTCCGGCGCGGCTCATCTTCGTTGCTGTACTGAAACTGAACCTGCTGACGAAACTCGATGGCGTCCTGCAAGATCCCCAACCGGCCTGTGCGCCGGAAGGGGTTTTGCCGTTCTTCTGGTTGGTAGCCGACCCGCGATTGCCGTATGACTTCCGCCCGAAGCGCAATCGGGCTGCGCTTCAGTTGGTTGACGACGACGCTGCGGATCGCCCTGACCCGCATCAGCGCATACGCTCCATGAAGAAGTCGTCAGACTCATCCATGTCACCACGCTTGACCTCGATCTCAACGTCCATGTCCTGCGGCTCATCGCCTCCCATCAGGAAGTCCTTGAAGCCCTTGTCGGACACAAGGTTCTTCAGATGCGCGGTGATAGCCGTCAACTCCTTGTCGCCCTTGATGTCCTTCAGATCGACGGGCAGCGGGGAACCATAGTCCTTCGCGGCTTGGTCAATCATAAACAAGAACCGGGCGACATCGGGGTCAAGCCGGCTGGTCGGCTCGTTGTATGACTCCACCTCGACCTCGATGCCCATCAGTTTGCTGATGGCGGCGATGGCAGACGCGAGAGCGTCCAGCACCTTGACGTTGTAGGGGCTTTCTGCGGCGGGGATGATCTCGTCCACCTGCTCGTCAACGAGAGCATCGCGTTCATCTGCGACCTCCATCAACTCATCAGGCGTATCACCCATCATCTTGGGACGGATTGGCATGTCTATACCTCTGGTGGGAGGGCTTGTGGGGGAAGGGGAGCCGCCTGAGCCTCCACAGGCTGTTCAGCAAGCCCTGTAGGGATTGGCTCCTGAGCAGGCGGCGGGGGTGGAGGTGCCGTGAAGCTCTCAGGCAACTGGAAGGTGCGGACGACTTCTTCCAAGATGTTCTTGGGATCAGCGCCAAGCTGAATCAACAGCGGAGCCAAGTCCGTGATGGCTGCTCGCTTTGCGAGATCATTCATCGGAGTCGTCGCGGGATCAACGGCGTAGTAGCCGAAGTCCCCGGTCAGGTCTTGCGCGGACAGGATGGTCGGGCCGATGGGGTTGGCGAGAGAAAGCGGTTCTCCATCATCACCGAGAACGACGGACAGCATGATGTTGTACGTCTTGGCGAGCATCGCGATGGCTTCGTCACGGGTGCGAGCCATACGACCCAACTCGTTGGAAGTGTAGGAAGCAAGGAGGTTTTGCTCAGTTGCGGTGGATTTTGTTACCTCTCCTCTGGTGAAAGGGGCTAACAATCCCGCTTCGTTTATGTCCTGACTGACCGTGTTCGCGTATGCCGCGATGTCGGGAGGGATGGGGGTGTTCGGGACAGGGATGATGTTCCCCTCCAGAGGAAGCCCCGGTTGAACGTCTACTTCTATGAACTCCCCGTCCAAGCCTTGCGAGACCTTCGCGGCTCCGTCCTGAGACATGAAGCCGGCTCGGACAAGCCACTGACGCGCCATGCGCCGGACACCCTGAGCTTGGTATGTCCTCATCACATTCATTTCCCTGAACTGGTCAGAAGACCGCTCTACCAAAGAGTAGCCGCGAAGCGGGATATCAGGGTCACGGCTGAAGTACAGGGGGATGATGGGCACGACCGGGCGTCCCGATGCCGTCTTGAAGGGGATGCCTGTGGTCTCATGGACGACCTCAGTCTCCACGGTGGAGGAGTCAGTGTCAGCCGCGACTTCTTCATCAAGGGCACCGACCTGAACCTTGACTCCGGTGAACAAGAACTTGTCCCCGTCCTTGTAGTCAGGCGACCACACCAACAAGCGGTCGTTTTCAAGGTCGTACATTTCAACGATGCGTACAAACTCTCCATACTTGCTGTCAGTGTCAGGAGCGAGGCCGACGCTGGTGTCGTTGCCCCCTCCATAGCCACGCCCTCCTCCGATATGCGCGGCTTCAATCCACTTGACGTATGGCCGGCTCCGGTACTGGTCTCTGCGCTTCCCGTACCGCTTCTGGGCTTCCGGCAGGGGCATGAGGTAGGTGTGTCCGACATACCGCTGGCTCTCCCAAGATCCACAGGTGTCGTCAACGATGACCTCCCACGGCGCAATCGATTGCACGGTGACCCGCTTCATGGGATCAACCGACTCCACGCAGGACATCTTGATGAAGCCGCAGGGGTAGATGAGAGCGATCCGAGTCGCGTCCTCAATCTGGTTTCTGATGGTGCGGAGAAACTGGTTCGCCGTGGCTTCAGCGACTTCAGGGTTGCCTCGTCCCCGGAGGTCGGGCTGAACCAGAACGCTGGGATCTTTGGCGTACAGGGAGCCGAGGTACGACTCAACGACCTGATATGCCTTCGGAACCTCGGTGCGCAGGATGCCGTCAAGGTAGGGCGTGTCCTTCTGCCAGAATCGGGTCAGGTAGAGCGACCGGCACTCTCGGAGGCGATCCCGTCGATGGCTCCAGTATTCGTCATGGGATGCGACGATATCTGCTACGTCAGATGGTTTGAGCATGATTTACGTCCTAAAAAGGAAGGGAATGTGACCTGATTCTCTTTGCCCTCGCAGCATCAATCAAGTCGTCTATCCGGGTGCGCACTTCTGCGCCCATCGATGCTGTTCTTGCGACCGAAGGTACGTCACGAAGGCACCGATAAGCAAGAGCTAAGGCAACCGCGCAGTCGTCATGCGCTCCTTTGGGAGCCTCCGGTGCCACCTTCCCCGGCATGATGGTCAGTGACCGCAACTCCATGTGGGTCGCCCTGTCCATGATGCGGACAAGTTGTAGGGCTTCCCTGAGCGTCGAGAAGGCATCCAGTTTGGACTGGAGGGTCGTGACCCACGGCTTCCCCTTCACGGAGAGCCACTGGTTCCTGTAGCCGCAGTTGTTGACTTCAAGCAGGAAGGCATGACCATGACCGTTGCTCTCGGCCAAGATCATCGCATTGTTGTACCGGGAGGCCACCTGAATGGCGCGGTGCGCCCACTGTTGCGGGGTGACGGTGTTCGACCGCTCAACGTAGACCGGCTGATGCGTCCCCACTGAGACCACGCTGATTACGCTGTAGTCCCCTCCGACACCTCCACCGAGGTCAACCCCCATGACATACCTGTCCTGCGGGTGAGGAGCCTCATGCTCGACGTAGGGCTTGTTCTGGAAGTCGTTGATGGCGACATCGCTCAGCAACTCATCCCCGAAGTAGCCTCCAGCCCGTTGCGTGAAGCAATCGTCCAGACAGCCGGGATACTCCCTCCTGAACTTTGACTCCCCGATGCTGAGAGACTTCTTCCTGCGCCAGTGCAACTGATTGCGCGTCAGCCCGTACCTCTGCTGAAGCTGAATCTCTCCGTGGGTCGGGTTGAAGTCCTGTGGGATCTCAGAGTCAGGTGACGTGTACGCCGGATGCTCCCACCACCACATCGTGATTAAGAACCAGCCGTTGTGGGGCGCGTCCCGAACCAACTTGCTGAAGTAATCCGCAGGGTTATCCGCAGTCGATTCAACGATGAGCAGTCCCTCTCCTACAGCAGCATCGGCCTGTGCGATGGTCTCCTCAAGGTCAGGGCTGAAAGCAGCCTCGCTGATGAGTGCCGCAGCCGGCGTGAACGACCGCAGACCTGTCGTTGACCTGCTGGTGAAGGACTGGAGCGATGCCCCGGTGTCCGCGTACACAAGGCGGTTGCGCGCTTTGGTCTTGATGGGTCTGCGGAGCAGGGCAGGGACATCATCAAGCCATCGCCGGGGGTCGTCCAAGAGAGCCGTCGCGGAGTCGTCCCTCATGGACACGATGGCTCTCATGGCTTCGTTCTGGTCGGCGTAGGTCTGATGGTGCAAGACCATCTTGGCTCCCGTGGTGGCCGCTACCTGACGGGCTTTACAGACCAGAATCCTATTATGACCGGCATTTACAGCATTAAATATCTTGACCTGCATGGGCAGCGGCTCAAAAGGGACAAGTTTCTTGGTGTCTTTGTCCTGAACACGATGGAGCCGTGCGAAGGTATCAAGATCCCCGATGACGGAGACCACCTTGCTGACCAGATGTACCGGCACTCTCGGAGGGATGAACGTCACTTCACGACCTTCAGCACCCTTTCAAGCTCGGCAACGTCGCTGTCCGACATCCCCTCCCCGCCCTCTGCGTCCATGCGCTTCATGTGCATCGCAGACAGCCTGTCCAGAGCGAGCCGGAAGACCCCGTGGGTCATGTGGCTGGGATCACCATCGAGAAGGTTGTCCTCATGCTCTCGGACAATCCACCAGAAAAACTCCTCGATGTTGCGAGACTCAAAGGCTTGCTTCAACTCCCGCTCCCGCTTGGGGATGTACCTGCTGCCCATGACACCTCCAGCACGGTGGGTTGTCCCCACCACCTTACCACGATTTGATAGCATCCGGTAGCGGGTAGTAGGTCGGTAGCCCGAAGGTAGTAAGATGTGCCTACTACCCCTCGATGCCGATGGCTGCTGGGTTTCCGGGGTGAGGTAGTAGGGTAGTAGGGGGTATCGGCGCTACACCTTTTTAAAGGGGGTCATACATCATAGATACATACCCCATAGTGTATGACCTCTTTTCTAATGCTGATCTTCAAAAGTACCTACTACCCTACTACCTTAGCCGGGGATGCCCGTAGTTACTGGGTTTAAGGGTAGTAGGGGCTACCTACTACCGGCTACTACCCCTACTACCTTTCCGGGTTTCCGTGCTTGACTCTGATAGCACCCCGCTATACTATGGGATGGAACCGAAGGAGGGAACCATGAGAAGGCCACGAAGGACACCACGGCGCGTACAGGTCAACATCCGACTGCTGCCGGACACCTTCCACAAGCTGAAGGACATCTGCGACCAGACCGGGATGAGTCAGAGCAAGCTCATCGAGCAACTGCTGAGCAACCTCGCCTACACCCCGGCGCGGATCGAAGTGAAGACTGAGGCACTGAGCCTCTGAAGCAGAGAAGCCCCTCCAGTGAGTTAGACTGGAGGGGCTTGAAGACCGACAGGTATGACAACAACCCCATACGACAATGGAGCTACAATGAGTATACCCGCTTATTTAAACGACTGCAAAGTGGGCATCAACCCCATCATCTTGTCGCGGCTGATGCGGGAAACGACCCTCGACCCGAAGAAGGCTCGGAAGGTAGAGGAGCAGGGACTTCTGGATCTTCCCGTCCTCTCAGCCCTGAACGGCGGGACGGTGACCCCGGACTACAAGCGGGGCATCGACGGTCGCCTCCATACCAGAGGCACCTTCCCTCTCCAGAGCATCCCCTCCGCATGGCGACCCTCCATCACGGTCACCGACCCTGACCATCGCATCATCTACGCGGACTACACCGCGTGTCACTGGCAGATTCTCGCCTACCTGTCCGGTGACGCTGACATGATTGCCTTCTACGAGGGCAACGACGACTTCTACACCGCCCTCGCTCCCGTCGCTGACGTTGAGAGGAAGGCTCTCAAGATCGCCGCCAACGCTTGGCTCAACGGTGGCCGGATGAACGTCTTGCGGGACGCTCTCGGCTCCGCTGAGAAGGCTCAGACCTTCATGGATGCCCTCGCAGCCCGGTTCACCGACGACTGGCCGACTGCCGGGGCTTACATCGAGAAGGTCAAGGACGTTGTGATGGGCGAAGGCTACGACAAGGGGCGTGGTCAGGCTCTCGGTGTCGGGCTGATGAAGATCGAAGCCGCTCTCATGGACAAGGTGTTTGAGCATCCCACCTTCACCGAGACCTACGGTGGGCGTGTCCTGCTCCCCATGCGGGACGGCTTCGTCGTGTCCTGTCCGGCTGACCAGCAGGGCGACCTCGGTGACTGGCTTCAGGGTCACATGACGCACCTCATCACCAAGTCCGAAGACCGCATGGAGGAAGCCCAGCACCACGTTGACATCGAGATTCACGGGACTTCTTGGGGTCAGGTTGATGATGAAGATGTCCCGGCTCTCATCGGGGACGACCTGAAGGACAGGGCATATGAAGCTCGGTCTGAGGTCGAAGACCCCGATGCGCTCCTCCTCGCCTGCGTCGTCTACCCCGACCACATGGCTGACAAGCGGAAGGAGTATCACCACAACACCGCTCAGGCGCGGAGCATCCGTGCCGCTCAGCAGGCTGCTGACCGTGTACGCAATCGATTGCGCCGTCAGGAGAGGGCGGCTGCTCAGGCAGCGGCTCAGGAGGCCAACGGCAACCTCCCTGTCCTGTCCCGGCGCATCAACGCTGACGGCGAAGAAGGGGGCATCGAGGACACCGTTCAGAACCTTGAGCGTGTCCTGTCTGATGATCCCACGATGAACCTGTGGTTCAACGAGTGGCTTCTGGACGTGTTCAACGGCGATGACCCGCTGGACTGGACGACGTGGGAGGCTGACGTGATTGTCCGCTGCGAGAGCGCGTATGGGTGGCCTTGTCGGATTCGTCCGGGTCTCATCAAGGCGACCACCCTCCGTGTCGCCAAACAGACCTCCAGACACCCCCTGAAGGCTGAGATTGAGGGTCTTGTGTGGGATGGGTATCAGCGGGTGGACACATGGCTCGCTGAAGCCCTCTACGGGGAGTGGTTCGACACCCACTGGCTGGAGAAGGAGTTTGACATCAGCAAGGACGAGCAGATGCTGACCAAGCTCTACGGACGGCTGATGGTGATTGCGATGATGGCTCGCCTGTTCGACCCCGGGCCGAACTGCAAGGCAGAGGAAATGGTGGTTCTCTGTGGTGGTCAGGGAGCCGGCAAGCAGAAGCTCTGGAAGGCACTGGCTGACCCGAAATACTACGTCGGGACTGCTCGCCCCAAAGGTGAAGCGGACGCAGCCCTGATGGGTCTGAAGGCTTGGATTATGGAAGACCAAGAAATGGGATCTCACGGCGGCTCAAAGGTCGAGGAGGTCAAGGCATACATGAGCCGTGCTGTTGACCATGTTCGCCTCCCCTACGGTCACCGCAACGAAGCCGTCCCTCGCCACTTCGTGATGACCGGAAGCACCAACACCGGGGAGCGTCTGCTCAAGGACGCGACCGGGAGCCGTAGGTTCAACGTCGCCCGTGTCCCCTTCTACCAGAACGTGAAGTGGTACGACCCTGCTCAGCCGACCATCGACGTTGACTCCGTTGTCGCTGACCGTGACCAGATTCTCGCTGAAGCCCTCCACCTGTACCGGAGCGGAGAGCGGTGGTGGATTGACCGTGATCTCGACCGGGCTGCTTTTGAGCTTCGGGGCAAGGTCAATGAAGCCATGTTCACCGAGACCAACGAGGTCGATATCTTCGCTCAGGAGGTCTTCGCCAAGAACGGGGGCGGCAACGCGGCTGCGTTTACCTCCTCGGCGTTCTACGAAGCCTTTGACGGGGATCTCAAGAACAGTCAGGCGGTCACCGGACGCTTCCAGCACATCGCCCGTGAAGCACTCGTCAGTGCTGGCTTCGTTTACAAGTCCGTCAAGCGGGGCGGCATCCCCAAGAAGATGTGGGTCAAGGTTCTCCCGCTGGGGACGACCCCGCTCCATACCCGCACCGGGCTGGCTGAGAACCAGTGGGGGAACGACTGGCGACAGAATCTGGAGAACGACCGCTTCCGCGATTAAAGCAGTCTCCTCCTCGGTTTCCTAAAAAAATACACGGTCGTCAATCTTTTTGGTTGACGGCCTTTTGTATAGCAACTAATATCACTTCAGGAGTTGGGAACATCCTGCTCCGAACCGCACTCTGACATCAACCTATATGAATGGAGAACTTCTCATGGCACGTCGCCGCAAGAACACGTACACCTTCGCCCGACACATCGAAGAAGACTACGACTTCTACGAGGTGGTCAACGAAGACCACGATTGGGTCGAGAGCTTCTGCGCCAACATCAAGGACTTCCACGCTGACATCATCCCTGCGGTGGTCAAGGCGTGTACCTCCCACGAAGGCGCGTATCCGCCCTTCCTTGATGCCTTCCCCCACCTTGACGGTGTGGACGGCGCGGAGAAGGCGAAGAAGCTGATGATGCCGAACAACGCGGATTCAAGCAGCCTCGCTCCCAACCCGTGGTGTGTCATTGAGCATATCCGGCGCGAACTGACAAACTGACAACTGGAGTCAACCATGATGCCCTACTACCTGTCCGAAGTTTATCATCTGAACGATGATCCCCTGATTCTCCTCGGAGACATCCTGTTCAAGCGCAGCCCGTACTGGATTCGTCTGGACGACCTCTGCGAAGAACTGCTCCTCGACAAGTCCGATGTGAACGACCTTCTCGCTGAAGTCGTCGCTTCACTTCCGGTTGGCGATGAGCTTGAAGTCAGTGTCGATGGTGACGGCGTTCCCAAGTACCGCCTGACCTTCTGACCCTGACACCCTGACCGACAAGTACACAAAAACCAACAACCGCCTCCCTCCATCAAGGAGGGGGGCTTTTCCCGTAGGACGATAAAATGCCACATCGACCTCTCCCTACCTATGAGCGTTGCTCGCAACTGCTCCGCTACAACCCGCACGACGGGACATTCTCACGCAAGCTCAAGAAGGGCTGGAAGCCCCTCCACCGCGACTGCAAGCCGGGTATCCGTCATAGGATCTACATCGACGGCAAGCCGTACGTCGCCGCTCGCATCGCCCACCTCCTGATGACCCGTGAAGATCCCGGTGAGTTGGTCATCGACCACATCAACGGCAACTTCCAAGACAACCGCTGGAGCAACCTCCGCGCCATCACGCTGTCTCAGAACTGCGTCAACCGGAAGGTTCACAGCGCATCTGGACACAAGGGCATCTACGTCATGCCCAAGAAGCACGGCGACTACTACACCGTCCAGTACTGCCGGACGAAGGGACGCTGCGAGGTCGGCACCAAGAACGGGTCTGACGGCTTCCGGCGCAAGACGGTCACCATCGGAGCCACGTACTGTCTGGTCAAGGCCAAGAACATGTACATCGAGTGGGTTTGGGAAAACGGGCTGGCTCGCTTCTCCCGCGCCCATGACCTGACCCCCATCACTGAGCAGGACTGCCCTCACTGTCAGGCTCTCGCCCTGCCCGATGATCCCAACGACCTCCAGCCCGGTGAGAACTGGTTCAACGACTTGGTTCAGGAGCTTCAGCGATGAAAACCGAAGACTACATCTTCTACCGTGACCTGTTCCTGCTCAGCGTCATTGTATGCTGCGCACCCTCGGTCGTCTTCTACAAGGCTTCTTGGTCGGAGGCTCTTGCCTTCGTCATCGTGGCTTGGATGATTGCCCTGCTGCTCGCAGCAGCCGGCTACATCGTGGCGCACTTCGGCTCCGTAGCCGTCCACCTGCTCCGTCGTCGGTTCGACCCCTACTACCGCGCCAAGACCTCCATCGATGCGTGGGGGGATGCCATCAAGCGGTGGGGGGAAGCCCTCGACAGGTGGGATGCTGCCCTGAAGCGCGGACGCGAAGCCGCTGACGAGTATGACCGCATCAACAAGAAGGAGCAGGCATGACACCCTTCAACCGAGTCACCTACGAGCAGACGGAGGAGGAGGTGCGGCTCAACGAAGCCAACGACATCATCTTCTCCTCCGGTAAGGTCAAGCTCCGTCCCGTCTACGACCAGCCCGACCCCGATGTGGGTGTTGACTTCGACACCCCACGGGAAGCCTTCACAGCAGCCTTAGAAGCGATGAAGAAGATGGGAGTGGTCAGGGTCGCCTACTTCAACGTCACCGACCAGACTGGCAACCTCCACGTCCTTCTGGTTGACGACAACGAGTGCCTGCCGTGGTGCTACCAGATCGTCAACGGGTGTATCGTCAACAAGGCTGACCACAAGGTCTGGACGGGTGAGCGTCGGTTCACCCCACCCGGAGTCATGGTACACTGACTCTGGGATCACGGTGATCCCACCCCACCGGAGAGGCGGGTTGCCCCTCACGACCCTTCAGCAAGGTCGTGGGGGGCTTTTTTTATGCCCTAAAGTCGGTCGATGCCCCAGACCTGCTCAAGACTCAGCGGCTCATACCCCCCGTCCGCAGGCTTCAGGAGCCACTGACGCCGCATCTTGCCGAGTTTCAGGCCGATATGTACCCACCCTCCGTTCTCACCACGGGGATACAAGATACACTGGTCGAAGGGGATGTCATGGGCATCCACCTTACGGGCGATGTCCCAGATGTTGAAGTCTCCGTTCCACGACTTGAAGTCAGCAGCCATGCCCTTCATGTGGGCTGAGTGCTTGCTCCCGCCGATCTTGGTGTTGACGGCGATGGAGCGGAAGCCGGACGTGACCCTGATAGCCCCCAGCGCCCTCCTGAGCGGGTCGAGGACGTGATGGCATACCAGACGTAGGTTGTTGCGGTGGAGAGCCGTAGGACGGTTCTCAAGCCCCGTGGAGGTCACGGTCATTTCGTCCCATGTGAAGTATTCACCCGGCTTCCCGTCGTTGCGGGGAAGGGGCAACACCAACGACATCAAGACAGCCCGTCCTGCTTGTCGTCCTTCACAAGGTCAGCGAGATCAGCAGCAAGATGGAGGAGGTCAGCGACCAAGATTCTGATCTCAGCCGGGTTGAATCCACCCTTGCTGTACCGGACAGCCTTGCCGACGAGCCTGATGATGCGTCCCACCGGGACGGCGTTCACTTCTGTCATTTTTTCTTCCTGTTCATGCCGTAGCCGCCGGACTTCTTCTTGCCGGCAGATGAGTATGCGATGGCGACAGCCTGACGCGCAGGTTTTCCCGCCTTGATTTCCTTCTTGATGTTGGCTTGGACGGTCTTCTTGGAGCTACCCTTCTTGAGCGGCACGAATCACCTCCGGGGTGTTGACCTCAAGTTTCTCAGCCATTGGGATACTCCGTGCGGGGCACCCCTTGATAGCCGGGGATGGTACGTCGCCAGTTCTTCCGCCATGAGGCATAGACCCGTGCAGCATCCCGGCTGTTCATCAGGTCTGGTCTGAGAGGCTTCACAAGGACAGGCACAGGCTCAGGAGGGGTAGGGGTCGGCTCAGGTGGAGAAGGGGTCGGATCTCCAGATGAGCCGTCAGGACGGAAGACGTTGACGACAGGCATGGGTCACTTCGCTATCTTTGAGACTGGCTTTTTAGACCACATCTTACAGCTATGATACCTCGCCTTGTTGGGCGGGCCGGGGTTGTCGCAGTTGTGTCTTGCGCGGAAGTTCTTGCGCCGCTCCGGGTTGTCCCGCTTGATGTCCATGTTGGGATCACCGAAGCGAACAGTGTATTTCTTGCCCTTGTAAACGCCCGTAGCTACGAACTTGGATCTCCCATACCCAGTTTCACCTTTGCGTATGCGTCTTACAGGCATGTCAGACTCCGGGGTGAGTGGTTGGTGCGTGATCCCAGCCGTCAGCAGCACCGTTGGCGTACTTGCACTTGGAGTTGCCGACTTTTTCACTCAAAGCGGTCAGCCCGTCCATGATCTTGGCGTGTGCCTCATCATGTCGGCTCATCATCGAGTCAATCTGGTTGAAGTGCCGCTCGATGCTCGCCTTGAACAGCGGGAGGAAGACCTTCATAAGTATGTGGTACGCCGTGTAGCCCACAAGCACACAGATTACGACCGCAGCACCCGGACCGGCAAGGTACGGAGCCAGAGTCTCGACGCTCATGGCTGCTCCGCTGCTTTCTTGAGTGCGTCCAGAACCACGCGAGCAATCTTCCGACTGTCTGCGGCTGTGGGGCTGGCTGACGCCTCCGGGTCATAGAAGGCGGGGTCGAGGTAGGTGCCCATCTCAGAGAGCGGGATCACCACCGGGATCACAAAGCCTTCCTCTGAGAACGGAGCGCCCGTACCGTCCGTGGAGTCAATGCTCTGCACGGTAACCGCAGACTGATCAACAATCAGGTGTGCCATGATTACAACCCCGCAAACTGGAGTGCGATGTACTTGAGGGAGAACGCCACCTGATCCCCTGCGTTGATCACGGTCACGTCCGTGTTGATCCCCACGCCGACAACGAGGTGCCTGTTGGTTCCCGCCATAGCCAGAATGTTGCTGTTCCGGCTCCCAGCCCGTTCAGCCGTGTTGGTGCCGTCGTACTGGATGTAGGTCGCCGCGCCGTTGGCA
>Ga0070745_1001054_pt1 | contig 15566 bp, 24 predicted proteins | sample VirMetDEL_Mar_4_FD_77438 | JGI IMG/M metagenome (GOLD analysis project Ga0070745, IMG submission 77438) | Aqueous microbial communities from the Delaware River and Bay under freshwater to marine salinity gradient to study organic matter... | ecosystem: Environmental > Aquatic > Marine > Coastal ...
AATACTAAGGTTTTCAGGAATATTTTTTTCTATATAACTATGCATTACAGCGACTAAAGCATGTCGCAATGTAAAATGTGCAGAGGCATATATTTTATTATATCCTATCTTAACCCAAGTCTTTTTATTTTGAGGTATATGCGTAATAAATTCTGGAAATTCTAATTTTATCTCACTCACCATAACTCACATTTTTAAATTATTAAATCCAATTAAAATTATTCTCTTTGACTTCAAATACAGGTTCTAAAGGTTCTACAGGCTGTTCGACTTGTTTTACTTCATATTCTTTAGTAACTAAAGTATTTTTATAATTTGCATTTAAATACTCCAATACTTCAGGTTTTACAGTAAGAGTATGAACTTCAAACATATCATCATACATTGAAAATATATTATATAAATAATGTTTAACCATATAATCTAGATGTTCTTGTTTTAACAAACCTCTTTTAAGCATTTTAGAAGTAATATGATTTAAAGCAACATGCATAGAAGAAGGCTGTAATTCCATATAATTCAATAAAGCTTTAAAGTTTACATGATTCTTTGTTTTATTATATCTAAAGACATCAGAATAATTAGCAAATATTAACAATAAAAAGAAATAACTTTCGTTATAATCACAATTACTCATAATCTCCATAGCTAAAACATGATTATCTCTATCAGAACTTTGAAGCATACTAACTAATTGATCATATTTTTCTTGATCTATTATTAAAGCATCATCGCCATTAATTTGCTCCAACATAGCTACTTCAGAATATAAATCAGTATGTTTAAACTTGACAAATTCTTCAGGTATTTTAGCTTTAAATTTCCAATAATATTCGTATTTATAAGTAGTACCTAGTTTATTTGCTAACACATTAAAATCATCAGTACCACTAAACTGTTTAAAAGTTCTTGTACAAGACCAATCAGTAAAAAATGCAATTTGAGTATCATCTATATTATTAACTTCTAGATAATCTAAAAGGCTATTTACTTTTTGAATACAATGATCTTCAATATTTAATTGTCGATTCTCTTCTTTACCAATATCACTAATTGCTTTTAAGAATTCTATAGTTGTACTAGTGTCTAATTGGTAACCACCTTGATATTGAAAATATTCAGATTTAGTATCATAACCTATTATTTTAGTAGCTTGCGTAACATCTCTAGTAATACTAGCCCCATAGTCCATAACAATATTTTTTATTTTTACTCTAGGTATATTTATACCAGGAACAAAATAAACTTTATCGCCAGGATTAATAGTTAAAGATGAATTAGGAAGCACTTGAGGAAAGCTATTATATTGATTTTCTTCGACTTTCAAACTAAAATCTAAAGGAGCATCATTATTAAATTTAATATGCACTATTTTACTATATTTATTTTCTTTTCCCATAATTCATCATTTTGTAGTCATTTCCATGACTTTATTGTTTAACATTAATTTTGAAAACTTCAATTTATTACCATTAAGTAATTCTTTAACAATTACATAGTTAAGATCGTTAGTAAATACTTTGTCTTTAGTAACAAGCATAGTGATTCTATCTAGCATTTCTGGTTTAACAGAGTTTTTGCTAGCATATACTAAAGAGTAATTAACTAATCTAGTCACAATTACACTAGCGATATCTGCACGATAGTCATCGTCTTTACCCATAATACTAGTCAAAGTATTTAAGACATATTGCTCATCTTTTTCTAGGATATCTTTAGGACTAATAATCTTATCTAATTTGTTATTAATAAACATAGTAAACATAGAACTAAAGTCATTGCCTACAGAACCCTCGCCTATCATTTGAATTAATGGCAAACTTTCTTCGAACTTTTCTATAGAACTAATAGAGTTAAAGAACGTAGTAATAGATCTAGGATTAACTCTTTGAGTTACTAGTTCAGGATGCATCAACATAAAGTTAATACAACGACCATCTATTCCCGTATTCTCTGCCCACTTAGCCCATACATCAACATCATATTTTAACTCTACAGATATAAATCTAGTCTTTTGAGCTACGTCAAGACTTGTGACATTATAGTCTCCGTTATCTGGATTAGTAGTTAATATAACATGCCAATTTTTAGGTAATCGCCAACTCATATACTCTTGTCTATCTAAGATTTCCATAGTTGCCTGCATAAATCTATGATCCGCACGAGTATAATCGTCAAGAATTAAGAAGCCACCTTCAGATTTACCTTGAATCCACTCAGGCACAGCATGAGACATCCGTTTGTCTACTACTTTATACCCACGTTGATTGGCTGTTTCTATTTCTTGTTCAGTAATCCATAGACTTTTACCTTCTTGATTCTTTACTAGAAACTCTTTAACAGGAAAACCAACAAGGTCACCCAATTCTTCTAGCTGAGATAGATTTAGTTTTACTACATTGATACCTAATTCAGCACCTAGTTGTATAATTGCAGAAGTTTTACCGAGACCCGCATCGCCTTCAATGTTAATGGCAACAGGTATTTTACCTTCTGACTGAATAAATTGGTTATTGCTAACCATATGTTTCAAGAAGTTCTTTAACTCTTGAACATTTAATTGTACTTGACTCATAATTTTTTATAATTCTAATTTTATTACTTTACCTGGTAAATCTTCATTCATATAAGATTCTTCTGATAATACCCACAGGACTTTTTTATTAGGCATAGTTGAGGTAGTCGCTTCGCCATCTGTAAAATAAATCAAACTTGTAAATTGAGGATGCTCGTTATAATATTCTATAACAGGTGTAAAATTTGTCCCGCCACGGCCTACTATATCTAAATCTAATTCGCCTTTATAAGGCGTAATAGATCTAATATAAGTATCCGCTTGTATAACAGTGATATCTACGCCACATTTATAAATATGATGCATCTCATTCATAAACTCGTTTAGTTCGTGTTTATTCACAGAACCTGAAGTGTCGATAGCCAACAACATATTTTGTTTCATCTTAACTTTTAGTCCAGGATTATCTTTGAATCTTATGTTTTCTTTTCTTCGAGTTTTCTTAGTAAAAACCTTAGTACTTATTCCCGTAAATCTTTTAATATAATTCTTCCAATCAAATTTAGGAGGAAGAATTTCTTCTAATATTATTCTACTTTCGATTTCTCCAGGAACACGTCCTTGTTTTTTAATAACTTGCTCTTTTGCTTCGCTTAATACTCTTTGCGTTTGTTTTTCTATCAGTTTCTTCTCTGCTTCACTCATATTCTCAAACTCTTCCCACGTACTATGATCAGGAACATTACCAGATTCTATATCATCTAGCAATTTATCCATACCACTATCTCCACATGTACCGTTCTTTTCTTTTTCTTCTTTAAACTGATTCAACTTATCATAGTAATATTTACTACCTGCTCTTTTATCTAACTGTAAATCTTGATAATCATCTATATCAATACCTCCTTCAGGTAACCAATCTTTATCTATATATTGATTGATTTCCATATCCATAGCAACATTAGCAAGTTTCTTATTACTAAATATATTAAAAGTAGTAAGATGATTAAAAGCAATATGAAGCAATTCATGTTTTAATAAACCAAGCTTATGATTATCACTTAGACTTTCCCAAAACTCAGGATTAATAGCAAGCTGATAATTAATACCATTTTTACTAACACCCGCAGTTGGTACACGCCTAGCATCCCACAGCTTATTTAACATGATTAAGAAAAAACCATAGTAAGGCTCTTTTAACATTAGCTCCTTACTAATTTTACTTAAACTTTGTTGTTTATCCATATATTAATTTTTTAAAAATTTCGACTGCTTTATCTTTACCTTGAGATTGCACTAAATCACTGAAGTCTGTGACATTGTATTTATCAGGTACTAGTATATAGGGTATACCAAATACTTTACTAAACTCTTGAGTGAGTTTAATACCTGCTTCGTCATTGTCAAACAAACATATTACTTTACTAAATCTTTCTTTATACTCATCCATAACAGTAGGTTTAATCATTACAGATTCTGATTGTAGGCCTATGGCAGGAATGCCAAGACAATCATGGATACTCATCACATCTTTAAGAGATTTAGTTACTATAAGTAATTCACCTGATTCAGGCAGTTGTCTATAACCTTGATGGACAGAATAATTTGCATTATTAATCCATTTTTTAGTTTTAGACTCATAAGGCTGATAAATTTTATAACTTACTACATCGTCTTTCTGTTCCACATACACATAAGCGTATTCATGTGTACGAACAGCAGTCTGATTATAGAAAACATAGCTTATAGGATAGACATTAAATTTCTGTAGAGTACTTTTAGTAATACCAAAAGAAGTCCAGAATTTCTTGTCCTTTATAGTCCAGTCTCGCAACTTTACTCCTAACTCTACTCTTTTCTTTTGTTTTATATTAGTATATGTTATCTCTTGTTTGTCTGCTTTTACACTGAAGTTACCTAGCTTAAAATCGTAAGCTATTTTTAATAAAGCATTTGAATAATTGAGATTAAACATTTTCATTACTAACACAACAAAATCACCGCAATCATTAGTTGCGAAGTCTTTAAACATTAGTGTGTTACTATTATGTTTATGAAAATAAAGAGCGAAAGAAGGAATGTTATCCTCACGCAATGGACTATGGAAAACTCCAAGATCTTTAATATCTTCCCCCATATAAAACCCAAAAACTTCTTCTTGAGTCACATGTTGTAGTATATCTTCTTTAGTAATTATTTCATTAAATACTATTGAATTTAAATTTATCTTTTCCATATAATAAAAAAGGAGGCCCGAAAGCCTCCTTGTTAATTTAAACTATTTTACCAGTCATCTCCGTCAATAATACTATCAGCTTTAGCTGTAGTATTTACGGCAACCTCATCTTGTACAGGTCTTTCCATAGCGTCAACGTTAGGAGACACTTTTAACCTAGTATCAGATAGAGGAACAGTCACAGATTCTATAAAAGGAACCCAGCTACGAGGCTGAATATAGTTTTTTACAGAATTTAGTGTACCATAAGTAGCAAACATTCTAAACTTGATACCGCTGTGAGATGCTAAACCGTCTCTAATTACTTTCATAGATTGATCAAGTAATTGTTCAGCTGTTGTAGCATTTACAGGAATATCAAAGTCATCACCGTAGATAGCATGGATAATATGCTTCATAGCAATACCTTGCTTTCTAACTTGGTCCTCAACAGTTTGATATTGAGTAGCTTGCTTTACATACCAATACGGAGTAGCACACTCTGCACCGTTTGCGTCCTTAAACACAATCTTATAGTCAGGAGCATTGTCTTTGTCCTCTGGTTTCTTTTTGTAAACAGATACAGAAACATTTTCTACTAGACCTGCTTTACCGTCATTAAAAATTGCAACGCCTTGTTTAGCGTCAAAATTTGAATCATTTAAATTGTACATATATTTATTATTTAATTGTTTACCATTGATTATCGTCAAAATTATCAGAATCGTCAGAACTATTATTTATAGTTAGATCTTCAACTTCTTCTTCAGAAGTATTTTCTTCAGTAGTTACTTCTTCCATAACTTTATTAAATACTTCTAAAGGAAGATTACTATCGACACTAGTATCTACTATAGATGCTAATTCTGAATCTAATAATCTATTTTGATTAAATACTACTAAGTTATTTTTAGTTTCTAATCTGAAACTATTTTCTCTAGTAGTATCTAAATTTAAAATCTTAGCAATAAACTCATATGTCTTTTTATCGCTAATGGTACAAGTTTTAGTTAATCTCAAACCTGCAACAGTATCATTCTTACGAACAGCAATAATACTTTTATCAGGACTAAATCCGAAAGAGATATAATCTTCCCCAGATACGCCTAATAATTCTTGCGCAGCTTTGTTAAACACAAACTTTCTTCCGACTCCAGGTTTATCTAGAGCCACCATCGTCACTGCAGGAAAGTTATATTTTTCCTGCTTTTTTGTTCGCTGTGTAGGTACAGCATCCCACATTAAATTTTCCATACTTAATTTAAATTGAATAATATTCTCTAATTGCTTGATTAACTAGCACTAAATCATTTTCTACCTCCGAGTCCTCAAACATTTCCAGTGGAGTTTTACAAGTATCCGAACCTGATGATACGGTTCTAAATACATGTCTATTTGGTTGTCCAGGCTGTTTGATTATCTCAGCGTATAAAACTATAGAGCTAAAGGATTCTGGTACAAAGCGCTCAAGCATTTTACCTTGTACACCTATTCTTTCAGAAGCGAAACCTGCTTCATCATAATGAGTCTCAGGATGAGCAAATAGATAAACTATTATATCATCTCTCATAGAATCATTAACAATATTGATCAAGTCATATTGACTAGCTGCCATCTTAGACCATTTGTCAAAGCCCTTCTCAGACCTAAAACTTTGGGACATAATAGCGTCAGTCATAATTCTTGACCAAGTGTCAATAATTACAGTCTTAACATTTTCATTTTTGTTTACTTTCATTAAAGTATTAATGACAGTATTAACATCAGATGTCTTTCTGTAATTACGTTTCTCCTCGTTATATTTCTGATTAAACTGTCGAAAAGGCAAAGCCTTTTGATCCGTATTAATTATAACAGTTTCCTCAGGATTAAGGTTTCTTAACGAGGTAGATTTCCCCATACCCGATCTTCCGACCAGGAATACTAATTGTGCCATAAAACTTACTTTTTGATTACGATTACTTACTATAAAAATACGAAATTTACCTTGTATTCACAAGGGTTTCAGCAACTATAAACTCTTTATTTCGTCCTTTATATCTTCTTCTTTTTTCTTGCGTTTCCCATAAAATTCACCTCTTAAATGTGGGTGATTTTCTTGTACTTTTCTCGACGCTCTACCAAAAGAATCTATATAAGGAATTTCTCTATTTTCCATATCTTTTAAGATTTCTTTAAAAGGCTTAGTTATATCGTAACCTATATCTAATAGATAGTTATAATATAGCCTTTCATTAGAATCTCTAAGTTTAGGAAACTTAGTGAGTTTATCTTTGACCCATTCGTATTTGTCTTTAATCATTTTCTATTACAGTGATTAATAAATGTTCTTGAAAACTAAGAATCTTCTTAGCTATTTCCCAATTTTCGTCTAGTTTAGGAAAAGCTAATTCGATATAGTTCCCACCATTTATTGCTTCCATAGATAGTTTCTTTAAGCAAGATTTTAGGGCACTAAATTCTAGTTTATTTTCTTTCAAGTTATCTAAACTTGTATAAAATAATAATACACCAGAACCTTCTAGATTTATCATAGAATAATCTCCTAATCTATACAAACTAGGCAAAGCAAAATCTTTGTCTAATTGATCTAAATCAGGAAATGCTTCCATAACTTTAGCTGTAAGACCTTCTTGTTCCCGTACACAATTTGCAGGTAACGCTACTAATCTCACAGTTTTTTCTTGCAACATCTCAACGATGTTACCTTTTACTGTTTTTACAATAGGCATTTTAATTTGATTTTAAATTTTTATAATAATTATCTACCTGTTTTAATTCTTCAGGTTTTCCGATTATTTCATCGGCTTTAGGTAATTGATAATATCCACCTATTTCACCAATAAATAAGAAACTAGCTAACTTGTTTACATCGCCATCACGGTTTTTACAAATTTTAGCTAATCTATAGCGATTCTTATACTTAGTAATGTCAAATCCTAAACATTTATCCACACCATAATAAAAAGGACTTGCAATGCCATTAACGGTATTAGCGTCTTCGGCAACATTACCAGTATTTTTTATATCGCTCAACATAGGCATCCAATTGTCGTTTTCTCTACGATCCATTTGCTCAGACCCACGATTAATTTGAGATATAACCACAGGACTAAAATTAAACATGTTTCTAAAGAATACTAGAGTTCTTGATACTTTGTCGATAGCTTCTTTAAGATCTTTATAATTGCTATAATTAATAAGACCTATATGATCTATAACAACAAGAGTAATTAATCCAGGATTCTTAGGAATATAGTTTATAATTAATCCATCATCGTTTCTCACAACTTCGCCTCTACTTTCAGCATACCCCATTAAATCTTTATACAAATACTCAGGACTAAGAGTACTACGATAATGTAGATACTTATCTTGTATTTCCTGCATTCTTTCTTCATATAAAGGTATTAATCTCTCTACCTCAGGACGTAATGTATCACCACCTATAGATAATATCTCATTAAGATTAGTCAATACTCTATGTTCCTTCCATATCAAATTAGCAATATGTTTAGCTATTTGATGTTCAGGAGGAATTTCTAGAGAATAATATATAATCTCAACATCATGGACATATCCAGGATTAGCTTGTAAAAAATCTATAGCGCCATATACATACGTAGAATTAACAAACGCTGTTTTACCTACACTTGTACCCGCAAAAATTAAATCATAGCGACCTGGTTGTATGTTCTTAATATGATTACTTAAAGTAGTAAAACCTTGAAACGGGATGCCTTTATTTAATCCTCGTTTACCTCTTTCAATATTAGTCTTTAACTTGTCCCAATATTTAACTTTTGCCATACAATTTTTTTATTTTAAATTAAATCTGAATTCCATTCTTGTTCTTCTACACCATTAGCTTGTACAAAAACTTGCCATTGTTCCCACATAGAGTTGTTCATAACAGTCTCCATGTTAGGTAAATACATAAGTTTATTAGCCTGTTTTTGTTTAGCTACAAAAGATTCAACTGCTTTAATAGCATTTTCATGCGCATCTTTTGTTTTTACCCTATTTAGATACTTCTTTTGGTGTTTTAAAGCCAATTGAGAAGTAGCACCAGAAGCTCGTAAGACTCTAGCACCTACCTTTATAGGATAACAGTTATAGAATTCCCAAAAATTGATTTTATCTCCCCTAATTCCAAATAATTTCTCAACATTTTTTACGCTAATAACAGTATCAGTAAATTTGTTATTATCGCTAAGAATATAATCAGTGTCGAGGAGTGTATTTCTAATATCTAACGCTTCCTTTTTGCCAAAGATATCTATTATATTATCTAGATCTTTTTCATACAACAAACGTAACAATATTAGCTGATTCGGGGTCAGCTTGGTCCGCTTCATCAGCGCCAAGTTCAGGGTTATTTCCATAAATAAATTGATTTAAAAAGTCTTCTAAATTACAAAAAATTACTCTATTTTTATCAATCCCTTCCAACCTTTTTCGCATCCAAACTTCGTCTTGAGTATTAGGACTATAAAGGTTTACAATCACTGCTTTTTTGTCGGGTTGCATACGAACCACACGACCTAATTGCTGAATAAATGTACGTTTGGTAGAGTTAGAGCCCGCTATAATAGCAAGTGAACAATCAGGCACATTAAAACCTTCGTTCAATGCTTTTACAGTGCTGAGGTATCTAACTTTTGTACGTTTATCTTTGAATCTAGCAACTATGTCTTTCTGAATCTTTTTAGTAATCTTACTATGGAAAGTCATACAGATATCGCCAAGCTTATCTTGTAGTAATTCTGCAAACTCAGTTGTAGCACTAAATATTAAACCATTACGTTTACCGACTGATTTAACTATCTCGTCTACAGCATTTATTTTAGCAGAATTATTTAAACAGATATTCTTACGTTTCCTCATTGCATTATAATATGCACCAGCCTGTCCCTGTTTAGCTTTATCACTAGATTTTAGAAAATTCTGAGCATTTTTAAATGCTTGACCTCCATAACCTAGTTTAGCAGCAAAGTGTCTGAAAGCATTATCAGATTTATTATAATCTGTTTGCTCATCAGCAGGCAACGGTACAGCTATATTATACACAATATAAGGTGATATCCAATTGTTGTCTAATGCATCATCAACAGTTACCTCATCAATTACATTTAGATAATCTAAAATTAATTCATGAAGACCATCCTCACGCTCTAAAGTTGCAGTTAAACCTAATATGTATTTATAATCTACTAATTCAAATACTTTCTTAAAATTCTCAGCAGCATATCTATGACACTCGTCAAGGACTATCATGTCGTATTCTCTTTGTTTTTTAATTACAGTATTGATTACTAATACTTCAGCAAACTTTACTTTATGAGTTTCTAACTCTTTTTCCCATTGACTTTTTAATGCAATAGTAGGTACTACAACCAAACATGATTGTATATTAGCTCTTGTCACCATGCCTTTAATAGCCATAATAGCAGTGTAGGTTTTACCGAAACCTGTAGCTGCTTGAAATATGCCTCTATAGTCATTCTGTGCCCAACGCTTCAGAACCTGTATCTGTCTTTGTGTTCTGTTCATCTTCTTTTTGTTTTTTAAGTTTTTGTTGTAGTTTAACATACCTTGCTAAACTTTCATTAGTTAATGGCCATCCTAACTCTTGTATAGCTATCATGGCTCTTTTCATTGCTCCCATATAATAATTTTAATGTTCCCAGTATTTTGTTATAACAGGATCAGCTTTAAGTTTTATAGTTTTACAAAACACATCACCTGCATCTTCCATACATGATTTTAATTTAGTTTTAATAATCTCGCTCATATCTTCAGGACATTCTACAATCCACTCGTCATGGACGACATTACTCATATAAACTTTAAAGATTAAGTTATTTTCAATAAGATATCTAAAGAAATATACACCAGCTAATTTTGTAATGTCAGCAGAAGAACCTTGAATAGGATAATTAAGAGACATTCTCTCAATATCGCCCTTTTTCACAAAGTATTCTCTTACTTTTGGCTTATAGTATTCTCTAAATTTCTCTGAGTTTTTATTCTTTTCCTGTTTATAATCTTCCCAAAAACCATCAGTATCATATATCTCACCATGTAGTCTACGAAAATCATCAAAATAAGGAATAAAGCATTTACGATTACTAATTCCATTAAATTCTATATAACCTAGTTTTAATGCTTTTTGCTTTTCGTCTTTAAAATAATCAGCAAGACCAGGAAATGCTTTAAAATATGCTTGGTATACTTCTTCACCTTTATCCATACTTACGTTAAGATTTTGAGCAATAGTTATACCTGTACCACCATAATTAATTGCAAAACCTGCACCTTTCGCTATTTGTCGTTTCTGTTTATGATTGTTTTTAATATCATCAAGAGGTAATCCATTAAGTTCAGGAAATATCTTAGATGCTACAAACGAATGCATATCGCCAAGACCTTGAGAATAAAAATACAGCAAATCAGGGTCTAAACTTTTATTAGCTAATACTATTTGTTCTTGACCAGAATAGTCACTAACAATTAGATTATAACCTTTTTTAGCTTGGAAACAAGAACGAGTACGTTTATCACTAGGTATATTTTGCATATTAGGAAGTTGAGGTAAGTTTTTTTTCTTATCACCACGTTGACCAGAAGATAATCTGCCTGTATTCATAATTTGCTGATAATTAGAATGTATTCTACCTGTAACAGGATTAATATACTCAAACCAGTTTTCACCATAAGTACTTACAGTTTTCTGATGCTCAGTATATTCTATATATGTAGATATTATAGGATTCTTATTTTTTTGACTAGCAAGAACTTTCTTATCTACAGAATCTTTCATTTTACCTGTTGCTTTATCTTTAACCAAAGTATCTACGCCAAGAGATTGCATAAATGGAATAACTTGTTGAGAAGATGACCAATTTATTTTGCATTTAATATCAGTAGTAAATAGATCAAGCTGATTATCTATATAGCCTCCATATTTATCAGAGTTATCTACGATAAATTTATCTAGCTTTTTCTTGATGACCTCAAGATCTTTTTTATCTTCTTCACATTTCTTACGCCATTGATCAGGATTCATATACATACCGCAGTATTCTATATAAGCAAGTACTTTAACAAACTCATTATCTAAACTCATAGTTCTGTTTAAGTTCTTTTCTTCTAGAAATACTTTTTGCTTACGCATTATCTCATGGAGAAACTTAACATCATATGCAGCATATTTAATAACTCTAGTACTCAAACCTTCACGATGTATAACACCACGTACAGTTTTATCTAGCTCTATTTTACAATACTTATAAGTCACAGCATCTAAACCACGTCTAGCTGTATCTATACCAGTAGTTAATATTCTTTCTGCTAAAAAAGTATCAAATACTTTATTAGGAACAATATTATTACGATATAAAAACCTCAAGTCAAACTTGGCATTATGTAATATCAATTCTTTAGACTCAAGAAGCTCTTTATATACAGATATATTTATACTTTGCGCATCAATAACATATTGATTATTACTATCACCAAGCTGCAAGCTCAATAATTTACAAGTATATGGATCCATACCAGTAGTTTCTGTGTCGACAGCTATAATGTCTAGATTATTAAGATAATCTATAGATTCTTGTACAGTACACTGTGAATATTTTACATTGTCAAATAAGCTTTGTTGTGTAGTAATTAAGTAAATCATTTTTTCATTATTTTATCATAAACTTCTTTAAAGTCAGGTGATTCATGAAATTCATCACTTTCTTTTTGATCAATCAAATTTTTCATAGCATGATTTGCACCTTGATAATACATCAATTCTAATAGATGATACTCACGTTGGATATAATTATTTTTAATTAAATCATGGAGATATGATAATACTCTATTACAATCAGCATTATCTTGGTGTAATTCTTTCATACTTTCTACAGCTTCAAGTAAATCTTTAGCCATAGATGATACACTATTATTAAGTTCATTCATAAGGATTAGGTTTATTTAAATTTCTAAAATATTCTGCACGCATAGCATTTAGCTCAAAATCTTGTTTAAGATTTAGCTCCATCAGATGTATATTTTCTACATCACGCTTAGTACAGATAACATTAAATTCTTTGCTTACTAATTTGCTATATTCTTTATGAGATTTCTCTCCATATTGCATATATATAGCTTTTAAATATAAGCTTAATTCTTCAATTTTTACTCTCTCCAGAGTCTTTTTTCTTTCCAGTTTTTTCATTTTCTAGTAAATCTTTTTTAGCTTGTACTACTCTCATATATTGGAACATATTAAAATGTCCTTCGCCATACTTCGTCCAATATGCTATCATTTCTGGCAAGGTTTTATGTTGATTTTTTCCCATTTTCTGTTTTTTGTTTTAGTTTTAGACCATGTTTCTTTTGGAAACTTTCCCATATCATTAATATTAATTTATTGGAAAATCCTTTATATAATAATCTAGCTTCGCCTATAAACCATTCTTTAAATTTTAAATATTCTTTATAGTCTATAATTTTATTCTCTTTAGCTAGTTTATCTTGTAACTCTTTTGCTTCTTTAAAAAATCTTTGAGTTACTTCTTGTTTAAATTTCATTTCTTTAAATTTCATACTTCAGAACGCTTAAAAAAAAATTAAGAACAAAAAAGACGAGAGAGGCGTTAACCTCTCCCATCTTTTCACCATATTACTCACCTAGAGCATTTGCAATAGCACTAGCAGCAGAAGTACCAGCAGCTTTTCTAGTTGTATCCTCAAGGATAGTATGAGAAGGCTCACCAACAACAACACTTGTACGTACATAAATGTACATATCATCCTTCATGATGAAGTCTCCATCTTTACCAGCTCGTTTAGCACGAGTTTCAAAGTTAGCTACATCATAATCAGAACCTTCAGTAGTTTCTGTAATCTGAATGTTCAAAGAACTATCAGGATAAGCAGCTAATCTAGGATCTTCAGCACCTATTTCCAACACATCGCCTTCAGCTAGTCCAGATAAATCAATATCAAATTGTGCTTTGATATCTTCTACTTCACCAGTCATCCACGCATAACGAGGTTTTTGCTGATTAAATCTATCATCAGATTTATTAAGAAGACCTAACACATTTGTAGGTTGTTTACCTGTGTTAATTACTTGAGAAAAACACAATTGCACTTTTCCATTTTTAACACCTTTAGCAGATTCTAAGATTAATTTTTGACTTGACATTTTTTTAAGTTTTAAAAGATAAATAAATAAATAATTAAGGTGCTTTAATCAGATTTATAAAATCTATAAGAAGATATAAGTAAAGCGGCTTATATCTAATTGCCCATTATTCCTTTTGTGACGATGCAGAATAATATTAGCCCGATAAATAAAGAAGAAAGCTCCCAGGCTCAAATAATAAACTTGGAAAAAACTATTTAAGTAATACTGAGAGCTTAAATATTAAGAAAAGTCTGTAGAATACTTCAGACCTTCACAAGCAAGATCAAAATACTCACTGTCACTATCAAAGCGACCAACATATTTAAAAGAGTATTTATTTAGATCTTGTTGTACTAAATGATATTTGTCGTAATAAAATTCTTTCAGATCAAACTCACTAGTAATTGGATCAGAAAAGATCAGAATATTAATGTTAGCATGAGATGCTATTTCTATATTCATTGAATAAATATCGACTTCGTTGAATAAATTCATAATATAAATTTAAGAAATTAAACATATAAATTTAATTAACTAAAAAAATAAAAATTCTATGCAATTATAGCTTAATCTGATAAAAATAAAGCCCTAGATCACTCTAGGGCTAATAAAGACTATTGTTCAATCATGCCGAAACATGTCTTTTCAGTTGATAATCCTGGATCAAGGATAATACAAAAGAAAGTATGATGAAAGTTAAAAGTCCACACAGATTCGTTTATTACAGATAAATTATTCTTAATAAACTTACTGTCCATGCATAAAAATGCATTGTAATAATCAGAGAATTGTTCTTCCGTTATTCTTTTACTATTAGGAAACAGTGAATTAGCATACTTGTCAATGTTTATATTGCTAGCATGTAAGATTTTAGGTTGAACGATATTAAGCATAGATTCCATATTTATATTTTAGATAATTATTAAAAAAATTGTATGAAGTACCATAAGATATTAAAGAAAATATAATACTTCCATAAATATATAAAGAGGAGTAATCATTGTTTAAAACAATGTAGCAACACACAATACTTAATATGGATAATATTAAAGTATTAATAGTTAAGATCAAATAAAAAGTTTTCATATCAAATGAATTTCAAAGTTATTAAATAAATCTCCTATTATTAATGAAGGCTTTTCTTCTGAGAATCCTTGCACTAATTTTAGAGGAATATATCTATGAGCTTCAGTTACTTCTTTAAGTAAATTATCTACAGTAATAGTACAAGTACCATTATTGTGTAAATCTTGAATAACTAGTTCATAAAGATCTTTTTTAAAATCTTCTCCATAACCAGTATCTAAATACCAGTTCAAGAAATCAACACGTTGTATATGTAATCTAGTCATGGCTTATAGATTTTATTTGCTCAAAGTTTTCAACCCATGTAAAATCCTCTTCAGTAAGATCCTCATTATATTCAAACTTTCCAGTTACAATATAATTATATATCTCTTCTTTATAAGCATATTCATATGCTCGTATATTATACTCATCATCCATGACGTAGATATAATACAATTCACGACCTTCATTAGTGTCGTTCATTGGTTCAACGGCTCCTATAGTTAGGAGCCAAGCGAAAATTGTGGTTAATATTGACATAATAATTTAATTTTAAATGAATAAAAAAGCAGCTTATAAAG
>Ga0070745_1001057_pt1 | contig 15519 bp, 12 predicted proteins | sample VirMetDEL_Mar_4_FD_77438 | JGI IMG/M metagenome (GOLD analysis project Ga0070745, IMG submission 77438) | Aqueous microbial communities from the Delaware River and Bay under freshwater to marine salinity gradient to study organic matter... | ecosystem: Environmental > Aquatic > Marine > Coastal ...
AGAACAACGAAGAGATGCGATTAGAAAAGCATTTTATGTAGATCAACTCTTACTAGCTCAGAATATTCAGATGACTGCAACAGAAGTACTACAGAGAAATGAAGAGAAGATGAGAATGTTATCTCCAGTCCTAGGAAGACTTCAGTCAGAAATGTTACAGCCATTGATCGATAGAGTTTTTAATTTATTACTTCGAAAAAAGCAAATGCCTTTAGCACCAGAAATATTACAAGGTCAAGATATTGAGATTGAATATGTCTCCCCATTAGCAAGAGCACAAAGAACCGGGGATGTACAAAGTGCAGTAAGAGCATTAGAGATTTTAGCTCCACTTAATCAGATAGCTCCTGTGTTAGATTATTTAGATACAGATGGATTTGTAAAACATATTTCTCAGGTCTTAGGAGTACCTGCAAAAATTTTACGCTCTAATGAACAAGTTGCTGAAATTAGAAACCAACGAGCACAAGCAGAAGCACAAGCTGCACAACTAGCACAAGCACAACAAGAAGCGAATATCGCTCAAGCAGCAGCTCCTATGGTTAAAGCGATTAATACTAAATGATCCCTAAAGAACTCAAAGCTCTCATCGAGAGTTACAAACAAGTCTTCAATACCACAGATGGAAAGAAAGTCTTAGAAGATTTGGAAAAAAGATTTTTCATGGAAAGTAGTACCTTCTCAACCGATCCTTATGAGACTGCTTATCGTGAAGGATGCCGGTCAGTTATCCTGACAATTAAAAAACTAATACAAGGAGTAAAAGATGACAGAAGAGAACCAGGTAGCGAATGAGCAACCAACCAATCAATCGTCTGGTGACACTGTTCAAGAACAACCCCAAGTGGTTGATTGGAGAGAAAGTCTACCAGAAGATTTAAGAAGTGATCCATCCCTTAAAGATTATGTGGATGTCGCTGGATTAGCAAAATCACATGTACATTTAAACAAAATGGTGGGAATGGATAAAATCCCCGTTCCAAACAAACATGCCACCGATGAAGATTGGCAAGTCGTGTATGATCGATTAGGAAGACCTAAGAGTGCTGCTGATTATTCAGTAGAAGGTATTGAAGGTATTGACGAGAATTATCTCAATAGCTTTAAAGAACAAGCACATAAGTTAGGTCTATTACCTCAACAAGTTGAGGGAGTCTTAAAATATTACACAGACTTAGCACAACAAAGTCAGGAAAGTTCTGTACAAGATTTAGAAGTTTATAAAGAACAAGCAGAACAAGAATTACGAAAAGAATTTGGAAAAGCCTATGAAGATAAAATCCAAAAAGCATCCAACATTGCGATGGATTTATTAGGACCACAGACATTAAACGAAGTTCGTTTAGCAGATGGTCGAGCTTTAGGAGATCATCCAGATTTAATTAAAGCATTCGTCAAGATATCAGACATGATTGGGGAAGATAAAGCGATTGGTCAACCAAGACAAATGAGTCTAACCCCAGATGATGCCAAGAAGAGAATTAGAGATTTAACTTCTGATGGTTCTCCTTATTGGAACAAAGGTCATGTTAATCATGGTGAAGCAGTAAAGGAAGTACAGGATTTGTATGAATACGCCTACCCGCAAGAAACCAACTAAAGTTGTTGAAAAAAATTCAAATATAGACAATATTAGTGACAGGGAAATTAAATTAGAGTGCCTTCGACTTGTAGTCGAGGGTGGCTCTCAAGTAGAGCGTACTAATCCCATTCCTCTAGCCAATCTTTACTATGATTGGGTAGTAGGTAACAAGGTAGCCAAGTAAGGTCTTGTTGACGTTGTGAAAGAACAAGGGTGACTAACCTTAAATAGAGGAAGGTCCACATTCGTGGGTAGCCAACTGATAGTAATATAAACAAAAAAAACAAAGGAGAATGACAAATGTCAAGTCAAATAACTACAGCATTTGTACAACAGTATTCTCAGAACGTACAATTACTATCACAACAGAAGGGTTCTCTTCTTCGTGACAAAGTTGACGTAGAGTCTATTGTTGGAAAAAATGCATTCTTCGATCAAGTTGGCGTAGCAACTGCTGTTAAGAGAACATCAAGACATGCAGATACTCCACAAATGGATACTCCTCATGCGAGAAGACGTTGTTCATTAGTGGATTATGAGTACGCTGATCTGATTGACGAGCAAGACAAAGTAAGAATGTTGATTGATCCAACATCTTCCTATGCTCAAGCTGCCGCTTTTGCGATGGGTAGAGCAATGGATGATGAGATCATTTCAGCAGCAACTGGTACTGCTTTCACAGGCGAAACTGGTTCAACATCAACTACATTACCGGCTGGTCAGCAAATCACTGAAGCTAGTACTGATGGTTTAACTATTGACAAACTAAGAGAAGCTAAAAAAATCTTAGACTTAAATAGTGTTGATCCATCTATTCCTCGATACATCATCGTATCTCCAAAACAGATTGATGATCTATTAGGAACTACATCTGTGACAAGTTCAGACTTCAACACAGTTAAAGCGTTAGTACAAGGTGAAGTAAACGCATTTATGGGTTTCAACTTCGTTGTATCTAACAGACTATCAATCGCTTCTTCTAAGAGAAAATGTATTGCTTTTGCAATGGATGGTATCAAGTTGGCATTAGGTAAAGACGTAATGTCAAGAATTGAAGAGAGAGCAGACAAAGGTTATGCAACTCAGGTTTACTATTGCATGAGCATTGGTGCGACTCGTATGGAAGAAGAAAAAGTTGTTTCTATTGAAGCACACGAAGCGTAAGGAGTATAAGATATGGCAAGTGTAAAAGGTGCAAACATCACTAACATGGATGCTACTCCTGTAGTGAATGTCGACTCAGAGAACGCTGGTGGTAAAATCAGAGTATTTCACGATACTTATGAAGCATCATCATTAGCATCTGGATCTGATATCACCATCGCAAGAATCCCTGCTAACGCAACTATCCACGATGTGATCCTTAAATGTGATGCATTAGGAGCAAGTGTTACTTTAAAAGTAGGTGACTCAGGTGATGACGATAGATACATTGGTGTTGTAGGTACATGGAACGTAGCGGGTCAATCCCAGTCTATGTTAGCCGGTTCTTCAACTGGTGCTCCAGTTCCTGCAGTAACAGGTCTAGGTTATAGAACAACAGCTCAAACAGACGTATTGATTACTACTGGCGGTGCTGCCGCTACTGGTACAATCTATGCTTGGGTTATGTACTCTGTAGAGTAAAATAAAAAAAAGAAGGGGGAGCTTCGTCTCCCTCTTCTCAAAAGGAAAACATTATGGCATCAGTAGTAGATATTTGTAATTCAGCACTCAACCAACTAGGAGCAAGTGTTATTCTTTCTCTTACCGAGAATAGTAAAAATGCTCGTCTATGTAATCAACGATACGAGCCTATTCGAGATGGTGTATTTCGATCTCATCCTTGGAATTGTTTAATGAAAAGAGTTGAGTTAGCTCAAGACTCTACTACCCCGGCATTTGAATATTCATATCAATATACATTACCTACTGATTGTTTAAGGGTAATGAGAACTGAAAAATCTAACATTAGTAATGGAGAGGAGTATCGAATTGAAGGAAGAAAATTATTAACTAATGAGTCTGCTATTAAATTATTATATTTAGCAAAAATTACAGATCCTAACGAATACGACACACTATTAATTGAAACTTTATCTGCAGCTCTTGCTTCTGATCTAGCTTACGCTGTTACAGCATCAACCTCTCTAGCTGCTAACATGTATCAACTCTATCAAAACAAATTACGAGAAGCACGATTCGCTGATGCTACAGAAAATTCTGTAGACTTCACTGATGCAATACAGGCAGATGACTTTCTAAATTCAAGGTTATAATGCCAAGAACAACCTTTGCATTTAGTTCCTTTACAGCCGGGGAGTTATCTCCTCGATTAGATGGTCGTGCTGATTTAGATAAGTATTATAAAGGTTGTAAGACCTTAGAGAATTTTTTAATTCACCCCCATGGAGGTGCAAAGAGAAGACCTGGTACTGAATTTATCCATGAAGTAAAAGATAGTTCTAAACAAACAAGATTAATCCCTTTTGAATTTTCAACAGTTCAAACTTATATCTTAGAGTTTGGAGATCAATACATTCGTTTCTATAAAGATGAAGGAATTATTGTTGAAGGAGATGTGACCATATCGGGTATCACCCAAGCAAATCCAGCAGTAGTCACTGCCACCGCACATGGATATAACAATGGAGATGATATCATTATTTCAAGCGTGGGTGGCATGTCAGAAGTCAATGGAAAGACTTTTCGTGTCGCTAACAAAACCACCAATACTTTTGAACTCACAGATGTTGATGGGAATAATATCGACTCTACTAGTTTTACTGCCTACACTTCTGGTGGTATTGCTAATAGGATTTATGAAATCAGTTCCCCTTACTTAGAAGCAGAACTCGAAGATATTAAATTCGCACAATCTGCAGATGTGATGTACATCTGTCATCCTAATCATCAAGTTAGAAAACTATCAAGAACTGGTCATACAAATTGGACCTTATCAACTGTTACTTTTAATGTTCCTCCTTTTCAAGCACATAACGCAACAACTACAACTCTAACTTCTTCTCATACCGCAGTAGGTGCTACTGCTACAATTACTGCTTCTGCAACAACAGGAATTAATAATGGAGATGGATTTAAATCTACTGATGTAGGAAGAGCTATACATTTTAATGATGGTCATTTAATCGTTACAGGATTTACAAGTACAACTCAAGTCACCGCCACAGTCGTGGTTGCTTTAGGTTCTGGTTCAGCAACTACTGACTGGGCTCTAGGTTCATTTTCTGATACCACAGGTCATCCTTCTGTGGTGACCTTTTTCGAACAACGATTAGTTTTTGCAGGTACTACAGAAGAACCTCAAACATTATATTTCTCTGTATCAGGTGATTATGAAAATTTTGATGATGCGTATCATACATCTGTAGATGCTACATCTTCTATGCAATATACGATTGCATCTAATCAGGTTAATGCGATTAAATTTTTAACTGCAACAAGAACTTTAATTGTAGGAACAACAGGTGGTGAATTTTCAGTATCAGGGGGTGGTACAGATGTTGCGATTACTCCTACGAATATTCTCATTAAAAAACAATCCAACCATGGATCAGCAGATGTAAGTCCATTATCAGTAGGAAACGTCACCTTATTCTTACAACGAGCCAAAAGAAAAATTAGAGAACTTGCTTATAACTTTGATGTGGATGGTTATTTAGCACCGGATCTCACGATCTTAGCAGAACATGTGACCGAAGGTGGATTGAATGAAATGGCATATCAACAAGAACCCGACAGTATTGCCTGGGGAGTTCGTGCTGATGGTCAACTTGTAGGATTAACATATCAACGAGCAGAAGAAGTTGTGGGATGGCATCGACATAAATTAGGAGGTTCTTTTGGAGTTGATAATTTTGGTCATGTTGAAAGTGTAGCTTCTATCCCCGGAACACTTAATGAAGATACTTTATATGTAATTGTAAAAAGAACTATTAATGGAGCAACAAGAAGATATGTTGAATATTTTACTAATTATGAAATCGACAATGTAACAGACTCTTGGTTTGTTGATAGTGGATTACAATACGAAGGATCAGCAACAACATCAATCTCAGGACTCGATCACTTAGAAGGAGAGACGGTGACTATCTTAGCAGATGGAGCAACACATCCTGATAAGACAGTAACAAACGGTGCAATTACCCTAGATCGATCTTCAACAAAAGTAACAGTAGGATTAGGATATACATCTTTATTACAGACAATGAGATTAGAAGCAGGGTCTGCAGAAGGTGTGGCACAAGGTAAATTAAAAAGAATCCATGATATTACTATTCGACTATACGAGTCAGTAGGTATTGAAGTAGGTTCTTCTCTTACAGAGATGGATCGTATTCCTTTTAGAGATAGTTCGATGTCGATGGATGCAGCTATTCCTTTTTTTACCGGTGATGTGAAAACAGAGTTTCGAGGTGGTTTTGAATTAGATGGTTTTATTTTTGTAAGACAAACCCAACCCCTACCTTTAACAGTAGTGGCTATCTACCCAGAACTAACCACTAATGATGGATGATTAGAGAATATAGAAAAGAAGATGCACAATTTTATATGGATGTTGGTTTCAACTTTAGTATGTTGGAAGTCAAAGAAGAACATCGAGGACTATTTGATGATTTACTATCTCCTACCCATTCTTTCACTTGCGTTGTTAATGGTGTTCCGATTGGATCAGGTGGTGTTGTACCATTATGGGAAAATGTCTATGAAGGATGGGTTATAGGTAGTAGATTGATTAATAAGAACAAAGTTTATTTTGCAAAGAGTGTAAAAAAAGGATTAGAAGACTTAATTGAAAAATTAGATATAATCCGATTACAGACTGCAATTAAAGAAAACTTTCCAACCGGTTTTCGTTTTGCTGAGTGGTTAGGGATGGAGAATGAAGGATTAATGAAAAAGTATGACATCTATGGTAATAATTGTTATAGGTATGCAAGGGTAAAATAATGGGTCAATTAGCTATTCCAATCGCTATCGCTTCTGCTGCAACAGCTGCAGTTGTTTCTTATCAAGGATATCAACAAGCTGCATCTCAAGCAAAATCTGCAGGAGATTACAATAAACGAGTTTATGAATATCGTGCTAAAGTTTCAGAACAAGATGCTGAGATTATTCGTAGAAAGAACGAACAAGATAAATATTACTTTGACCGGGATTTTAAAAAGTATCAAGGTCAAACAATCGTTTCCTATTTAAAGAATGGTGTCTCGATTGAAGGGGGAACACCTTATGCTCAACTCAAACAAAATTATGAAGATGCACAATATCAAAAAGATATTATGGATTATAACGCATCAATAGGAGAAAAGAATGCAGAGGATAATGCTTTATTTGAAAGAATGACAGGATCGATTAGTCAAATGAATGCTTATGCTCAAGCACAATCCTATCAGTATCAAGCCTACTCTTCTCTTCTTACAGGAGTACAAAAAGTTGGTTATTATGGGAGTCTTGCATAATGGCTAGAATACCAGATAACCCTAATCTCTTTCGACAATCGATTACTACAGTTAGTGCAACCAAACCCGGAATGCAAGTATCTCCTCAAGCAATGGCTTCTCCTGCGGTTACTTTTGCTAGTTCTATACAGAATGTAGCAGATAATGCAGAAAAATTTTTACTCATCAAAGCAGAAGAAATTCGTAAAAGAAAAATCAACGAAGCTAATATTGCGATTACAAGTGAACTCTCCACATTAAGTAGTGATCTTCAAGCGATGAGAACGAATGATGAAGTCTCTCAAAGTTTATTTGGTAAATATTATAAAGATTTAAATGATGATGAATTAGAAGCCATGGAAGGTGCAATGGATTCTTATGAACCAGAAAACTGGGTTGTTTCTATTGAAGGAAAAAAACAAGAGTTATTACAAAACTATTTTGTTAATAACAATATTAAAAGTAAAAGTTTACAGTCAAGTATCATTAATACAGTTAATGCTGATTTTTTTAAAATTAAAAATTCTTTAGAAGTAGAAGCAAATAATCGAATTGAAAAACTTCATACTATTTCTGAAATTAAAAATTTAGACATTTTGAAAGATAAGATGGCTAATGCTAGTAGTCTTGCTGAAATCAATGCGATTGAAGAACAAGCGAAGTCTTCTTTAAATTTCTTACAATTAAAATTAGGTTCTCAAGAGTATGTGAATTTAGAAAGAGATTTTTATGTAGAGTCCGCTACTAACTCTTTAGTGGATTTTGCAGCAACACAATCTTTATCAGAATTTAATGCAACAATGGTTGGAGACTATGATCCTATCACAAGTGAATTGTTTAATAAATTAACTGAAGAAGAAGCTAATGATATACATGATAAAGTCGTAGATCGATTATTAGAACAGTTTAATATTGTTGATAAAATTAGAATAAGAGAAGAAAAAGAATTAGAAAGACAAGAGAAAGATTTAGTTTCTCAAATTATGAACTCTTCCAATGTTGATTTTATTAAGAAAAAAATAGAAGAATATGAAGCACTACCTGATTATGCAAGAGACTATAAAACATTAGAAGTATTAAAAAATTATTCAGATGATCCAAATGCTTTTTTCCGATCTGAAAGCATTCCTAGTGTTTATCAAAAATTAAAAATTGGTATTGAAAAAAATATTATTGATTTTGAAGATATTCAATTAGTCGCAAGTAAGTTAAGTCAAAGTGATTATCGAGAGTTAGTAAATGATGTAACTGCTAAAACAGACAAAAATGTTTCTCTTGTTAAAACAAATTTACAAAAAATGTATGGTGTTCAAATTGAATTAATTGATGAGGATAGCATTATTGAACCTGTAATTGTTGCGGAGTCTTTAAAAGCTGAGTCAGAAATGAATCAATTTTTATTTGATAATCCAGATGCAAAACAAAATGAAATTAGACTTAAACAACAAGAAATTATGAATGCTTCAAAAAATAGAATTAATGAATTAATTTTTGGAGAAATGATTACTTCCATAGATAGAGTAGTAAGAGATAATCCGCAATTTGAAAGTTATTTTGTCAAAGCAAAAACAGCTAAAGATATTTTTACGATATTATCAGAATTGTCTCAAAGTGAAAAACTAGAAGATAAAAATGCTTTTATAGCATTTAATCGTGCATTAAGAGATTTTTATGGTTTTAGAGGAACAGATTAATAATGAGAAATTTAAAATTTAGTAAGTACCCAGATATTCATGCGATGAAAAAAGATGTAGATGAGTACATCAACAATAGTGAATTAGGCATTATGTCTACGATGCCTGATGATTATTTTGATAATATTGAGTTTAGAACAGAAGGTACAAATAAATTAAAGTATGGATATAAGAATGGATTTCCTTATTACATTAGTTCCGAGACAGATATTGAAGCAATGCAAAAAGCAAAGCTCCAAGGTCGTTATCAATCGATGTATCCAAAAACAGGAGCTACGATTGGTGATGTAGCTGCTGCTACTCCAGAAATTGTAACGAATGTACCTAAAGGTCTAGCTATAGGTATCGATAATGCATTTAAATTAATTGATAGTGTTACTGGAGGTGCAGTTACAGAAGTCGATAATTTTTTATCAGAAAATTTTCCTAATACTTTAGGTAAAAAAATTGAATATAAAACCCCTGAGGGAGTTGCAGAAACAACAGGAACAATTATTGGTCAATATGTAATACCCGGTGCTGGTGTTTATAAAATGGCAAGAGGTGCGATCCTCTTAGCAGAACCTCTAACAGTAGGATTGTTCTCTTCGAAAGATGAGGGAAACCTAATGAATACTATTGAAGATATGTTTCCTAATTTTACAAAAAGTAGTGAATTATCAAAAACTATTATCGAAGGATTATCTATTGATGGAGATGATACTGAGGTAATGGCAAGAGCCAAGAACATTGTGGCTGATGCTGCTCCTTTTGTAGTCGTAGAAAAATTCTATAAGATCCTCAAAGGACTCAAAAAAAACCCCGAAGCACTTGAAGAATTAAAATCCGTAGGAGCTGCTGCATCTCCTACTACAAAACCTAGTGAGCCTGTGATTATGCAAGGTGATACTAATTTAGTTAAAACAAATATCCCTGAAGAAGACTTTGCAAAAAGTGATTTTGATAGAATAGAATATGTAGAAGGAGAAGATAGACCATTTAGAGTTTATACTAAAAACTCAGATAGTTATATTAGTTTCAAAACCCAAGAAATGGCTGAAGAAAATATTAATGCAAACATTAAAGGAAATAAAAGAATTAGAGAAGAAAAAGATTTCATTCGTTCAACATCACCTTTTTATTCTAATGTAGAAAAAGCAATCTCCAATATGACTATGAAATCTGGTAGAGGAGATCAAATACTTGCGACTATTCAAAACACATCAGGTGTTAAACAATCGGAGATTGAAGATTTAGGATTAGATCAATTCTTAGCCGGGAAAGAAAAAGTAACTATGGAAGAGTTAAATGATTTTATTGCAGATAAATCTTTAACGACAAGAGTAACAGATACAATGTTAGATGAAACTAAGAGTGAAAGACAAGTTGATTTCTACGTTAGTGAAGATGCACCTAATGCTTTAAAAAATGCAACTAGTATGGAAGATGCAAAACTAATAGTTATGAATGATGAAGGTTTGTATAACGATTTTCTTGAATATCAAGCATCTAAAGGAGAAGTATATGATGATTTTTCAGATGCAGACGTAGAAGATTTTTTAGGAGAAAAATATGGTTTAGTAGATGTTAAAGAAGTTGTAGAAAACAATACACAATATGGTGATTACACTTTAGAAGGTGGAGAAAATTATAAAGAGATGCTTATTACAGTTCCTGATGAGGGTAAGCCATTCATTCCTCAACATTTCTCTGGTCAAGTACCAGATGGAGAAAAACTTATTGCTCATGCTAGGTTTAACGAAAGAACCATTGATGGAAAGAAAACTTTATTCGTAGAAGAAATACAATCTGACATTCATCAAAAAGGAAGAAAAGAAGGATATAAAGTTGATACCCCAGAAATTATAGATTTAAAAAAACGAAGAGATGAAATATTTTATGAACGTAAGGATCTTATAAATAAATATAATCAACTAATAGCAGAGAACAAAATAGATCAAGCTAAAGAATTAGAAGATGAAATGAAATTGTTATATGAGTCAATGCAATCTCATAGTCAAGAAATTAATAGATTAACTGGTGTTGTTCCAGATGCACCATTTAAAAAGAATTGGCATGAACTTACAATGAAGAGGTTAATTAAATATGCTATTGATAATGGATTTGATGCTATATCATTCACCCCAGGTAAAATACAGGCTGATAGATATGATTTAAGCCAACAAGTTAATTCTATTAGAGCAGAAAAAATTATAGGTGGACCAAAAGATGGTCAGTATCAAATTGATATAAGAGATAAGAATGATATCGAGACAACAAAAGTTATAGCAGAAAAAGAATTAGAAGGATTTCTTGGAAAAGAATTAGCGGAAAAAATAGTAGAAGATGCACCTACTTATACAGACGGTAGAGAATATACTGGATTAGATTTAGAAGTTGGTGGTAAAGGAATGGAAGGTTTTTATGACAAGATACTGCCTACATATTTATCGAAGTTTGGTAAAAAATATGATGCTAAATTAGAAGAAAAAGATTTATATAGTGGTGGGAAAAAATCAAGACATCCCGGTTTAAGACAAATATATTCAAATGAGATAGAACCTAATATTATGTATCAAGCTGTAGGTAATAATGATGAAGTATTTGCTGTTTATGAAATAAAAAAAGTTAATGATTATTATCAAATAATTCAAACAAAAAATGGTAAAAAGAATAATATATTTGAATCTAAACAACTATATCAAACTAAAGATGTATTACTTGATGAATTAGAAGGTTTTTATGTACCTCAAATTCAATCAATAAAAAAACAAGATTTTAAAGTACCATTTATGCTCTTTACACCAGAGATGAAAAAAGAAATACTTCAAGAAGGTGTACCCATCGCACAATTAGAAAATAAAGAACAGGAGCAACAAACCGCAGTTGTTTAAAACATGGCTATTATAGAAGAAAATATTATCGATCAAACTCAATCCACTATTGAAGAAGTACAAGCAGGTCAAACACTTGGACCTACTGAAATGGCTACAGGTCCAGAGCCTAGACCTGTTTATATGGCTAATCTTCTAAAACTTATTAACATTCCTAAAAAGACAACTCAGAAAGTTGTATCTGACGTAGAACCATCTTTAATTAAAGATGTAGAACAAAAAGTTTTTAAAGAGGGAGAAACAGTTGAAAGTATTCAACCAGAAGAATTAATCGAAACTCCCGCAGTGGGAGATCCCGGATTTAATTTTAATTATATTAATAACATTGATGATGTTGCTGATGTTATTAGCACCACAACTTCTAAGATAGAACAGCCTACTTCTCTTTCGTTTGCTGAAACAGAAAACCTTGCGAAAGATTTAGATATGAACCCACAAATTTTACAATCTACTTTCCAAAAAGGTGTGTTGTTTAAAGAAGGTGTTCCTCTTGCAGCACAAATGAAAGCAGTAAGAGATACTCTCGTAACAAGTGCAGAAAAATTAAATACAATGTCTAAACAGATTGTAGACAATAAAACAAAAGGTATTACCGATGCACAACTTTTAATTGATTTTAAAAAACAAATGACTCTTCATGCTGCTATTCAAAGTTATGCTAAAGGTGCTCAATTTGAAATTGCACAAGCCTTAAACTCTTTCAAGATCCCGGCTGACGCTTCTGTCGACAAAGGAACATTATTGAACAATATTGTTTCTGATATGGGAGGTTCAAAAAATACAGAAGAACTAGCAGAAAAATATTTAAAAATTTACGAAGAAAAAGGTATGGCTGGTGCAAATAAATTTGTTAATAAAGGTGTCTTTGCAAAAACAAAAGAAGCCTTAGAAGAAGCCTATATTGCAGGATTACTTTTTAACCCAAGAACACAATTAAGAAACGTCTTAGGTTCAACCTTATATGTCGCTACTTCAATACCTAGAGATATTATTGCTGGAGCTGTAGGGTATGCTCAACGCACAGGAACAAATATTAAAAATTATTTATTTAAAGGTAAGGGTGAATATTACGCATCAAGCGATGGTGTTTTTATGGGAGAAGCGATTGCAAGAGCACAAGGATATATTACTTCTTTAGCAGATGCTTGGACTATGGCATCCAAGTCTTTTAAAGACTCAGCACCTAGTGATGCATCTCTTCGAGTGGAAACATATAAACAACCTAAGATATCTGCAGAAGCATTTGGACTAAAAGGAACATCAGGTAAGTTTGTTGATTACTTAGGTAAAGTCACTCGTTTCTCTTTTGATGCGATGTTGTTTGGTGATGAGTTTATTAAAGAAGTAGCAAGGTCTGGAGAACAATATGCACAAGCCTATCGTGCTATGAAGAAAGCAGAAATCGAAGGAAAGTCTGCAGAAGAAGTTTTACAAATAGCAACTGATATTATTAATGACCGAACTCTTGTTCAAATGGAAGTCGATCAAGTTGCTAAACATTTTACCTTACAAGATGAATTAGGAGCAACAGGGAAAAAAATTCAAGCTATCCAAACAGTTCCCGGAATGCGATATATTTTACCCTTCGTTAAAACTCCTACGAACATTATGAAGATTATTTATCGTGCATCAGGGATGGGTTTCATTGATCCCGCTATTTATAAAGATCCAGTGAAATTTCAACAGACTGCAGCTCAAGTAGGACTTGCCTACACCTTTGGTGGTTATATGTTGTCACTAGCACAACAAGGAAAAATAACAGGAAAAGCTCCTAATAATAAAAAAGATCGAGATGCTCTTTATGCTTTAGGATGGAAACCTTATAGTTTTGTTTTTGCTGACCCGGAATTACCAGAAGGATCACCTTTATTTGATGAGAATGGTATCCCTACAGGAAATCATACTTATATCACTTATTCTGGTTACGAGCCTGTGGGAGCAATCGTAGGTATTGCTGCTAATACTTTTGAATTAATGAGTCGTAGTCGAGACCCAGAAATTAATGATAATTTAGCTCAAGCGTTTGCTTTATCTACTTATGATTATTTTAAACAATTACCTGCTTTACAAGGAATAGCAGCTATTGGTGATATTGTAGGTAGTGCTTATAACCAAGAAGAAGCTATTGATAGTGATAAAGCATTTTCCATTGTAAGTAATGCATTTTTACCTTTTAGTTCTGGTGTTCGAACTATCGAAAGTTTAGCTGATCCAGAGTTACGAGAAACAGATCCAGAGTTTAATATTGATATGGAACAATTAGTTCTTAATGAACAAGGAGTATTAGTACCTAATCCTTTATTTGGTGCACCTAAAGAGTCTGGATTATTATTATCTTTAATTAAAACAAGAAACGACTTTTTAGATAAACTACCTGGTAGTGAAAATTTCTTCGATCTTCCTCCTAAAATAGATATCTTTGGTGAAGATATTGTTGTTAATGAGAACATCAATACTTGGGGTAATATGTTTAATATGGTCTCCCCTAGTACTTTCTCTAAAGGAAAAAACATTGGACCTGAAGCCTATGAAATACTAAGACTAGGTAATCCTATTCAAAACCCCGGTAGAAAAAAAGGAGGTATTAAATTAACTCCTTCTCAATATTATTATTGGGTCAAAGTTGCAAAATCTGGAACAACCAATAAAAATGGTATTGTTGAACAAGTTAGAATAAAAGGTATGAATTTTATGGAATATATTAATTATATGATGTATTCTTCGCAATATATTAGAGCTAACGAAAATAAACAGTATGATTTACTAAGAGGTGTTCAAAATGATTTCCTAACCAAAGCGTGGGAAGATCACTTTCAATATGATTATCCAGATGTTTATGATGCTGTGGATATTAAAAAAACTATGATAGAAGAGGGTGAGATTAAGAAAGCCGGAAGATGACAATATCAACAACCACTATTAAGAATAGTTACTCAGGTAATGGGTCAACTACTACTTTCAACTATACTTTTAAGATCACCGATCAGGATGATTTAGAAGTCATTATTAGAGCATCGACTGGTACTGAAACAGTCAAAACCATTACTACCCATTATACTGTAACAGGAGTAGGAAATGCTGGGGGTGGAACAGTTGTCTTTACTGCTGGGAATATCCCTATTACCGGGGAAACCATTGTTATTCGAAGAGCGACACCCCAAACTCAAGCCACTGATTATCTTGCAAATGACCCCTTCCCTGCGGAAAGTCACGAAGATGCTTTAGATAAATTAACTTCTATTACCCAAGAATTACAAGAAGAAGTAGATCGTTCTATTAAACTATCAAGAACGAATACGATGACATCAACAGAATTTACTGTAGGTGCATCAGATCGTGCTAATAAAATCTTAGCTTTTGATGGATCTGGTGAAATTCAAGTTACTCAAGAATTAGGAACATATCAGGGAGACTGGTCTGCCTCGACTACTTACTATGTTAGAGACTTAGTAAAAGATACTTCCACTAACAATATTTTTATTTGTAATGCTCAACATACTTCTTCCGGGTCACAACCTTTAACAACCAATACTGACTCTGCGAAATGGGATCTCATTGTCGATGCTGCTAGTGCTACAAGTAGTGCTACTGCCGCTGCCGCTTCTGCAACTGCTGCTGCTGCATCAGCTACAGCCGCTGCTTCAAGTGCAAGTGCTGCCGCAACTTCCGAAAGTAATGCATCAACATCAGAAACTAATGCTGCTACATCAGCTTCAACAGCCACAACTCAGGCAAGTAATGCTGCCGCTTCTGCGAGTGCCGCATCGACTAGTGAAACTAACGCTGCCACAAGTGAGACTAATGCTGCGACTAGTGCAACATCTGCTGCATCATCAGCTACAAGTGCAAATTCTAGTGAAGCAAGTGCATTAACTTATAGAAATGAAGCAAGTACATTTGCAACTGCATCTTCTCAAAGTGCAACTTCA
>Ga0070745_1001065_pt1 | contig 15467 bp, 17 predicted proteins | sample VirMetDEL_Mar_4_FD_77438 | JGI IMG/M metagenome (GOLD analysis project Ga0070745, IMG submission 77438) | Aqueous microbial communities from the Delaware River and Bay under freshwater to marine salinity gradient to study organic matter... | ecosystem: Environmental > Aquatic > Marine > Coastal ...
CAACCACTCTCTGCGCGCGATACTGGGCATATACTTTCAGCACGAAAGTATTTCCTTTCTAGGGAGCAGCGATGGCGCGCAAACTCGATACCCACACGGCGCATTCCCCTGCCCCGCTCGAACCGCAGCTCGAACCACAGCTCGTGCTCCCCTACGAGAATCCGGTCTTGACCGCTCTCGTGCGCATCGTCGCCGAGTTCACGGCAGCACCTCTTCACGAACAATTTGCTGCTCGAGCCGGAATCCCCGCCAACTCGAAGGCCGTCACCGCCCTGTTCACGCTCGCATCATCCGGGCCAATGCGACCGAGCACCCTCGCCGACCTTCTGGATACGTCGCTCGCCGGTGCAAGTCGGGTGCTCGACTCTTTAGCGGATGCCGGCCTCGCCGTGCGCTCCCCCGACCCCGGCGATGCCCGGGCCACAATCGTGACACTGACCCCCGCCGGCACGGATGCCGCGCGCGAGTTATTCCACCAGGGCGACCTCATGATGAGCGAACTTCTGGCCGACTGGAGTGCCGACGATAGCGCCACCCTCGGCCGTCTCCTCACCCGTTTCGCCGCGGCGGTCGCAGCAACCAAAACACCTGCCACGGCGCAAGCCACGGCACCCGAATAACACCAGCACTAAGGAGAGATCATGGGCACATATGTAGTCACAGGTTCCGGCTCAGGTATGGGCAAGGTCACCGCCGAGAAGCTGCGCGATGACGGCCACACCGTCATCGGAATTGACCTGAAGGGAGGAGACATCACCGCCGATCTCTCCACGGATTCGGGCAGAAAAGCGGCCATCGCGGCCACCCTCGAAGCCTGCGGCGGAACCCTCGACGGGGCTGTGTTCGCCGCAGGGCTCGGCCCGGGGCCTGGCCGCGAGCATGTCATCCTTGAGGTGAACTACTTCGGCACGGTGCAGTTGTTGACGGCGTTCCACTCCGCTCTTGCGGCATCCGGAAACGCCAAGGTTGTGGTGTTCTCGTCGAACTCGACAACAACAACCCCGCTCGTGCCCGCCTCAACGATCAAGGCTTTGCTTGCTGGCAATGTCGACAAGGCTCTGCGTCCGCTCAAGAAGTTCAGAGACAACGCTCCAGCTTTTGCGTACGGCGGTTCGAAGATCGCTCTGAGCAGGTGGATGCGACGCCTCGCCGTTACCCCCGAGTGGGCTGGCGCCGGCATCCGACTCAACGCCATAGCCCCTGGCGCCATTCTCACCCCGCTCTTGCAGGCGCAACTGGATGACCCGGAGCTTGCGCCCGCCATCGAAAAGTTCCCCGTACCAACGGGTGGCTTCGGAACCGCGGAGGGCATAGCCCAGTGGGTCATGCTCATGCTGTCCCCCGCGGCCGACTTCCTGTGCGGGAGCGTCATCTTTGTTGATGGTGGAACCGACGCCTACTTCCGCTCCGACGATTGGCCGAAGCCCGTGCCTCTCACGGGCCTCTCGCGCTATTTGCGTCTGACTAAGGAGTTCGCCACGCGCAAGTAACCCACGCGGGATCGGGGCTGTGGGGGTATAGCTTGTGTTCAGGCAACCCGCGCAGCCCTTTTTCACGCTCGTTTCCACTGACGTCGGTGCCCTTCGAATCGTTCGACACGGGAGACACACCAATGAGCACGATGGAAACCTCGCCTGCAGAGCCCGAGACCGGGCCGGAGACCGAAGCAGAGCCCGAGACCTGGCCCGAGGCAGAGACCGAGCCAGAGACTGAGCCCGGGGCAAACGGCGCGACTGTGATCGCAGCGAAACGACCGGTTCGCGTGTGGGACGTCATTGTCACGATCATCCTCATCGTTCTCGGCATTGCACTCGCACTTGTCCTCGCGGTGCTGGGTTCGCTCGTAGTTTTTGTCTCCGACAGCTGCAGCGACAGTTGCAATATTGACCAACTCACCGCCGGTGTCTACGTCGCCGTGCTGCTGCCGGGTGTGCTGATTCTGGCGAGCAGCGTCTGGGCGATCGTGCGCATCGTTCGCCGCAAGGTTGGATTCTGGGTAATTCTGCTCGGCGCTGCCGCAGCAATTCTTGGCTGGATGCTCGGCGCCGCGATCGCGGCCACCGCAGTCCCCGGCTTCACGTTCTCCTAGAACGCGCGCCACCTACTAGAACCGCGCGAGCACAGTCTCCAGCGTCGTAATGCGAGCCGCGCCGTCAACCGCTTCGGCCGCGACACGGGCGTACGCATCCCGCAACGCCGTCGCTTGCTCGCCAAGCGCGCGGCGCTCGTCTCCCGTTGCGACTTTTTCGATGCGATCAATGAACCTGATTGTTGCGTCGACAACGATGGGATGCGACAGCCCATAGGTGCGCAAAGCAAGAAGCACGTCGGCGCTCACGTCGCTCGGCGTTGGCCATGAGCACACAACGCGGAGCTCACCGTCGGAGCCGCTGTGGAGGCCAGTCGGGGTCGGGCGGGAGTAGAGCGTGACGAGAGCGCTGCCCAGTGCGTCAATCGCGCTCACCGCGGTGTACGGATCATTGGTACCAGAAGCGAGCCCGCGCACACCAATCTCGATGAGACCTTGAGCGGCATACCGGAGGTCTTGGTGGGGCGTGCGTGCGCTGTCGATACTGAATGCGTGGGCCACAGTTTTTGGCAACGAACTAGGAGTGTCGCCCGAGCCGAGCGTATGTATTTGCGCAAGAACTTCGCCGTCAAGCACGTAGCTGCCCGCCGTAGCAACGACGCGAATCACGAGGTCGTGTTCTGTTGCGAGGTGCACAAGGCGCGTGACATCCACGTGTTGCACGTAGCCCGCCGAGGTTGACCGCGCCACGTCACCCGCAGGCAAGCGCACCGGGTCGACAGTGCGCGGTTGGACCGCGGGCACCCTGGGGTACAGCAGATCGATGACAGCCATGAGCTCGCCGAGCACACGACTTTGCATCGTCGTGACTTGCACCGAACGCGCGATGTGGTGGATGAAGTAGACCAGCACGGCAACGTCGGCGACGGCTAGCACCACGGCGAAACTGACGGCGATGCTCGGCACGAATGCGGCCGTTGAATCCTGTTCCGTTCGCACTGCGCGAAGCACCACGAGTGCGTACAAAAACGTGGAGGTGAGCACCGCGAGCACAAACTGGTTGCCACGGTCGGCCATGAAGTTGCGCACGAGGCGCGGACCGCAGGTCGATGAGGTTGTTGCGAGCACCGAGATGGTGATCGAGAAGGTTGTCGCGGCAACGCCGAGCATCGTTCCGCCGATAGCGGCGAGGAGTGCGCGGCTACCTGTGGCCGAGAGGTCGGCGATCAGGGGAATGTCACCGATGTTGTTGGCTTGCAAAAACCTGTCGATCTCGATGAGGCCGAGAGCGAGCGCAACGGCGACCACCCCGCACACAGCCGGGAGAAACCAGAACGATTCGCGAGCGTGCAAAAACCAGGAGCGCATCACAAAACTCTAGCCGGGTGCTTCTGGCGGGAATAGTGCGCGGCTCTCGCGGGAATAGTGCGCGGCTCTGTGACGCTGCATCCGGTATGAAACGCATCGGCTTTTTGAACTTCGGCCATTACCAGGCCGTGCCCGGCTCTCTCGTGCGCACAGCGCAAGACGCTCTCGTGCAAACGATCGAGCTCGCCGAAGCCGCTGAAGATCTCGGTGTCGACGGCGCCTACGTGCGCGTTCACCACTTCGCACGCCAACTCGCCTCCCCCTTCCCACTTCTCGCCGCCATGGGCGCGCGCACCTCGACGATCGAACTCGGCACGGGCGTGATCGACATGAGGTACGAAAACCCGCTCTACATGGCCGAAGAGGCCGCGGCCGCCGACCTCATCAGCGGCGGCAGACTGCAACTGGGCCTCAGCCGTGGTTCACCCGAAACCGCTCTCAACGGTTCACACGAGTTTGGCCACATTCCGACAGATGGCAGGGACGACGCGGATGACGCGCGCCTGCGCACAGCGCGCTTCCGAGCCGCAATAGCCGGCGAGCCCATCGCCGAGCCCGACCCCCGCTTCAGCGCCGAGCGCCACCGTCTGCCAATCGAACCACAGTCCCCCGGGCTCTCCGAGCGCATTTGGTGGGGTTCGGGCACACGCGCGACAGCACGCTGGGTGGGCGAGCAGGGCATGAACCTCATGAGCTCAACCCTCCTCACCGAAGACACAGGTGTGCCATTCGATGAACTGCAGGCCGAGCAGATCGCCGACTTCCGCTCAGCGTGGAACGACGCCGGCCATGCTGGAACGCCACGCGTTTCGGTGAGCCGCAGCATCATCCCGCTCGTCTCCGAAGCCGACCGCCACTACTTCGGTCTGCGCGCTCAAGTCGAAGGCCGCGACCAGGTTGGGCACCTCGACGGCGGGCTTGCGCGCTTCGGCCGCAGCTACATCGGCGAGCCCGACAAGCTCATCGAAGAGCTCGCTCAGGATGCCGCAATCCAAGCCGCAGACACCCTCCTCGTGACCGTGCCCAACCAGCTCGGCGTCGAGTTCAACGCAGCGCTGCTCGAGTCGATCGTGAAGCACATCGCGCCATCGCTCGGGTGGAAGCCGAACTCCGAGGGCACCCTCGAGGACAAAGCAATCTAGACCCACCTAAGGCGCGTCTCCCAAGCCGTTGCAGGCCCACTGCGAGGTAACCTCAGGATCGAAATGTCTATGCATTCTGGTCGCATAGCAGCCGGAGCAGGCCAATTTATGGTCAGCTGTCGAGGTTGTGCCAGTCTTCGCCGAGCACCCAGCGGACAGCAGAGACCCTGCCCGAAAGATAACCCCAAGCCCAGTCGGACTCCACATCCTTCGCAAGCTCTTCTATGCCGTATTGTTCTTCGACCCGTCGCTTAGCTGCGAGCACGCCTGCCTTAATTTCTGCCGCCCAATCGCGGGTGTCGATATCACCATCAATGGGCTTTCGTCCGTACCAGAGCCGATCCATTAGCTCCGACTCGGCCGCAAGAATCTCCGACACGCGTCTCAGCGTACTTGTACCCACATCGTGTTTGAAAGCCAGGTCGAGGTTCTTCTCAACCAAACGTAGGAGTTGCGGCTTCTCCCAGACACGAATGCGGAAAGGTGGCCTATTGGTGCGTTCGTAGTCAGCAATCCAGTCCTTCGCCCCGTTGGTGAGGTAGCCAGAAGCGATGAACAGTACGACAGCCGGGCGCTCTGCATTTGCCCAGGCGATGGTTCCCTGAAGCGCATCGGGCGGCACTCCACGCTTGTAATGCTTGCAGTCGATGAACCAGCTCTCTTCGTACGCGTGGCCGTCAACGTCTTTCAGTGCTTTGCGAGCAACAATGTCGCGGCCACGATCGGACGGGGAGGAAGCGAGAGGAGTTCCCTTCCTCCAGTCAACATTGGTGAAGCCGCTTTCCGAGACGAGGTCGAAAGAGAACTCCTCGAAATCTGTCGGTGAGAGGCCGTCAAAGTCGAGGGAGCCAAGGGCGAAGGCCCCCTCAGTTTCAATGAGCTCAATCGCCGGCCCGTCGGGCTGATCTTCGGATGTCTTCTCCATCCCACGAGTCTACGAACCGATGCGGACGAAGACCACGACCTGAAAAAGATCGCGGGCTTTCGCCACACATCCACATGACTAGGCAACCTTCAATCCCCGCAGTAGCTACACCAGTCTCGCCGCCTGAACACAATACGCACGATAGCCTTAGCCCAAACATCGAGAAAGGTGAATCGTGCGCGACAGTTTCAGGGCGTACTACCGCCCCACCGACGATGAGCTTGCCGAGATTTGGGCGGAGAGCATCATTGTTCTGGACACTAATACGCTCCTCAACTTTTTCCGCTACACCCCAAGCACCCGAGACGAGTTCCTTGGAGTCCTTGAAAAGCTAAAAGGGTCACTTTGGATTCCCCACCATGTTGGCCTTGAGTTCCACCGGCGGCGGCTTGGCGTGATCAGCACAACCTCGGAAGCATTCACGAAAGTCACTGATTCGTTAACCAAGGCCAAGAACGATATCGCGGCAACTCTAAACGGTTACAAGCACCACCCGTCACTCAATAGAAGCGACCTTATGACTGAGGTGAGCGATTTCTTCCAGAGCCTTACCGAGAAGCTTGATACTCAGCAGCGAGAGCACAACGAGCGTGTCATTGGGAAAAGGGATGCAGAGCTAACCTTCGACAGAATTAGCGATCTCTTTTCGGACAAGGTCGGAAAAGCATTCACATCAGACGAGCTCGTTTCCATATACGAGGAAGGTAAGACTCGTTACGCAGAGAAGACCCCTCCTGGCTACAAGGACAAAGACGATTCCAATCCCAACCAATACGGCGATCTAGTCATCTGGAAAGCGATCCTCAAACTTGGTGCTGAGAAGAAGCAACCCGCTATCTTCGTCACCGACGACACCAAGGAGGACTGGTGGTGGAAGCCTGGGGGCGAAACACAAGGCCCCCGAGTTGAACTCGTCGACGAGTATTGGGCGCACGCCGAGCGACGGATTCACTTCTATGAGCCGCTGCGTTTCTTGGAGTACGCCAAGGAACGGACCAACAGCCAGATCAGCCGCGAGTCTCTAGAGGAAGTCGAAGAAGTTTCGAGCGCCAACAGCCGAGCGCAGCGCGTTCTACGGGAGCGACGGGGAACACTCGAGGATCAGCGTGCGCGCTTAATTCGCCAGTTTGAGCGCAGAGAATCGGAATCTCTCAACCCCTCTCAACGACGGGCACTGCACGAGGAGCTTGAGTCTCTTACCGACGAACTGCGAACATTTGAGCCTCACCTTGAGATGCTGCGTGATCAAGCAGTCGAGCTCAAGCGAAACTTCGATACCCACGGAGATGACACTGGGCCCAAGGAGTTTCCGGAACACTTCGCCCGCCAAAGGGAAGAGATGGGCCACCTCGAGAGACATCTTTTGCTTCTAAACCGGCGCCGCGAAAGTATCGAGCGCAAACTTCGACGCGGGATAGACGGCGAACCTCGGATGCATCAGGTCATGGAGAGACAGATGAGTCGACTTCAGAACGAGCTGCAAGAGGTCGATCTCGCTCTCGAAGAACTCGGCGAGTAGCTCAACGAATGCCCAACCAGCTCGGCGTCGAGTTCAACGCAGCGCTGCTCGAGTCGATCGTGAAGCACGTCGCGCCGGGTGTGGGCTGGCGCTAGCGGTCACTCCCAGCAAGCTCGTCGAGGCCGGATTCGTTACCGAGGCCGGATTCGTTACCGAGGCCGGATTCGTTACCGAGGCCGGATTCGTTGCCGAGGGCAGATTGCTAGTCGAGGGCAGATTGCTCGTCGGAGCCCGAAACTGCGTCAAGGCCTGTCACGGTGTAACGGCGCTCGATAGCGGAAGTTGCCTGGCCCCACTCGCTCGCTGCAACTCGCTGTTGATGTGAACGAAACGACTCCGGGCTCGAAAACTGTTCGCTCACCGTCCAGACGAGAGGGTTCTCTGTTGCGGTCACGTCAAAAGCGAAGCACCCCGGTTCGGCGCGCGTGAGCTCAATGTGAGCCGGCAGAAATTTTTCGATGAGAGCAACGTCGGCGGCATCATGGCACACGAGCTGGCCGTCAAGCTCCACAGTGTTCATCGCACCATTGTTGCCGACGTTTCTTTCAACGCGGCGATCAACCTGGCGATCAAAGCTACGATCAGCGCTTGATCTGCCTCAGAGTCTCCTTGTCGACGGGCAACGGCACGGTGAAATAAATCTGCGGCGCGGTCATGTCGCCCCAGTCGTCTTTTTTGACGCGAACCTCGGCTGGCGAAATCTCGGCGATACGCACCCGCAACCACGCGCCCGTCTCGAGTCGGAGCTCGTGGGGCTCGGCGAGATACCTGAGGCCCAGGGCATCCAGAGTCTCTTCGGCGAGTAGCCACTCCACGGCCTCGGTTCGCGCGCGGCCCAACAAATCGATGGCGATGAATCCCTCGCCCGAGGGTTTCATCCAGCCCACTCGCTCGCGGTCGTCTGCGCGGCGATGCTCGATCCAGTCCGCTTCCATGCTTCGACTGTATCGACTCGGCGTGCACGTTACGGCGGCCCGGTCGGCACATTGCTGCCGCCCGGCTGGCACGTAACGGCGGCCCGGTCGGCACATTGCTGCCGCCCGGCTGGCACGTAACGGCGGCCCGGTCGGCACATTGCGGCGGCGCTGAACCGTCGACCGCAAGGAAACGAACTCAGCGCATACACAGCGTCAGTGCAGAAACAACGCAGCGCAGCAACAACGCAACGCAGCGCAGCAACAACGCAGCGCAGCGACGAAGTCGACCCAGAAATGAAGTCAGCTCAGAAACCACGACGGGCCCGGCCGCACGCTCGAAGCAGCGCGACCGGGCCCTGTCAGTGGGCGGTGAGGTTTAGTACCCCATCATGGGGTCCGACAACACTGCGTTGAAGATAGCGCCGAAGATGGCGATAACGATGAAGAAACCGAGAATGACGAGCAGCCACAACGCCGTGAGCACGATACCGACGATGAGTGACGCCTTCGCGAGACCCGCTCCGCCCTCACCGGAGGTCTTGATCTGGCCGCGAGCGATGATTGCCAGAACGATTCCGATCGGGGGAACGATGATCGCGGCAATAATCGCGATGATCGCCATGGTGTTGGTTTTGGTCGGAGTTCCAGCGGCCGGAACATAGGCTGACGGCGCGGATGCTGCGGCAGCACTCGCTGCGGGCGCAGCAGGTGCGGCTGCCGGAGTCGCAGCGGCGGGTGTCGCCGCAGCCGGGGTTGCGGCCGCAGCGGTCTCGGCCGCGGTCTTGGCGGCAGCTGGCTTCTTGGCGGCAGCTGGCTTCTTGGCTGCAGTGGTTGTGGCTGCGGGCTTTTTGGCGGCCGGTGCAGCGGCTGCAGCGTCGGTGGTTGTTGCCGCGGACGCAGGCTTGGCAGCTGCGGTCTTTGCTGGCGTGGTCTTCGCCGTGGTGCTCTTGGCGGCCGTCGTCTTTGCTGCGGCAGGTGCCTTGGCCGCAGCAGGCTTTGCAGCAGTAGTCTTCGCTGCCGGGGTCTTCGCTGCCGGGGTCTTCGCTGCTGGGGTCTTCGCTGCAGCAGGCTTGGCGGCGGCGGGCTTCTTCGCGGCAGGCTTTTTCGCTGCGGCGGGAGTGGTCGTGGTGGCTTCGGGCTCTGAAGAGCCGGGGGTCTCGATAGTCATGGCTAAAAGAATATCCTTCACGCCTGTGTAGTAGCACTTACGGAGCGGGCGTGGTCGGAACGCAGCGTCCGGCCAGCGCGGCGCGCACGGCAGCACCAAACTCGGCAACCGAGCCGTCGAGCTCCTCAAGCTGGGCCGCGTCGAGCAGAGTGTCGAGCATCCCGTCGCACTCGACGAGCACGATCGGAGAGTTGCCACCGACCGCTGCTTTCTCACGCTCATCGAGTTCATTGAGGTGTCTCAGGTCGACGACGATGCCGAGCTCGGCCACAAGAGCATCCCATTCGCGCTTTCGCCGAAGAGGTGAATGGGTAATGTCGCACAGGGCGCAACTGACAGTGCCGAGAGCGTCGCCAAGAATGTAGCGCAGCTCACCGCCGAGACCCCCGTCGGCGTTGTACACGCCAAGAATACGATCAACCATCGTCGCCTCGTTTCTTCCCGTACCAATTGCGGCCCGTACGACCGGCCTGCAGCCCTAGCGCTCGAGCAGCCCCGCGCGCTCGGGGTGCGAATCGAACCACTTCGCCACGTACCAGCACATGGGCACAATCTTTTTGTCGGTGGATGCCTCAACGTCGTTGACCGCGAACTCCACAACTTGCGCGGCAAAACCTTTGCCGCGGTGGCTCGGCGACGTGAACGTGTGGGTGAACGACACGGCCGTTGGCGCCTCGACATAGTCGACGGCGGCGATGAGGTTGCCGTCGACACGCAAGGTGTAACGGCGGGCATCCGGCTCGTGAAAAATCTCTGTGCTCACACACCCAGCGTACGCTTCGCCGATAGTCTCGAATAGTGACCACTACAGCTTTCTCAGCCTTCTCCAACCCGACACGCACGGTAGCGCGCCGCGCAGCACTCGGGGCAGCGGTGGCCCTCGCCGCGGTTCTCGCGTTCGCTGGCATGACACCGGCTGCGGCATCCACCCCGCTTGATGCTGCACACGCACCGATTCAGCCAGTGCCGGCGAATGCCTCCGATGTCAACGACTTCTCGTTCTCGAGCTTCAACGCCGTGTACGAGCTCTCGCGCGACGCCGACGGCCGCTCCCTCCTCACGGTCGAAGAAACGTTGGTAGCAGAATTTCCCGACTTCGACCAAAACCGGGGTATTCGCCGCGAACTTGTGGAGCGCTTCGACGGTCGCCCTACCGGCATCGAGATTGTTTCGGTGACCGACGAAAACGGTGCACCGCGCGACTACGAAACCGAAAGCAACGACGAGTTTCTTGAACTAACCATCGCAAACGACAACTACGTGCGCGGCACGCAGGTCTACGTCATCTCCTACGTTCAGCACGACGTCACGAGGTTCTTTGACGACACGGGAGTCGAGGAGTTCTATTGGGACACCAACGGCACCGGCTGGGCGCAAAGCTTCGACGTTGTCTCCGCCACAATTGTGCTCGATCCTTCGCTGCTTTCCGCGCTCACTGGAGACTTCGCGGCCTACGTCGGATATACGGGATCGAACACTCCTGGGAACATCGTCGCAACCGACACCGGTTTTGTTGCCTCGGCCGCGAACCTGGCAGCTTACGAGAACGTGACGGTCTCGATTGCGTTCGAGCCCGGCACTTTCACCCCGCGCGACTCGAGCTTCGCGGCTGCGCCGTGGCCGTTCCTGTCACTCTTCGGCGCCCTCGGTGGCATCGGCGCAGCGATCGCCGCAGCCTTCGTGAGGTTCACAAAACTCAAGGATGCGCCCGGCCGAGGCACGATCATCCCCGAATATGTTGCTCCGAAGGGTGCCAGCATTCCGCTGTCTGCGGTGATCTCCAAAACCACGACAAAGGTCACCGCCGCACACATTGTGGGACTCGCTGTAGCCGGCAATATTCGAGTCGTTGAGGCGCCAGATTCTGGTCGCAAGCCTCAATACGTTCTCAGGTTTGTCACGGCCGATGGTGCGAACGACGACGATCTGAAGTTTTTGCACGTGCTGTTTGGCGCGAGCCTTGACCCTGGTGAAGACCACGAGATCACCAGCAACGACACCAAAACCGCGACCAAGATGTCGAAATTTATGCAACACGTAACGAAGGATGCGACAACCTCCGGGTACCGCAAGCCTCTGCCCACGGGAGCAATCGTGCTCGTGATGCTCGGTGCCGCGGCCGCAGCGTTCCTCTCCTTTATTTTTGGAGTCATCTCACTCGACCAGGCCTACGGTGGGGCCATCCCGGGAATCACACTGGGGATCGGCTTCCTGAGCCTCTTTGTGGCGATAGCTTTCGTCGCGAAGATGCCCCTCGAAGCCAAGGGAGTGGAACTGCGTGACTACCTGCTCGGCCTCAAAATGTATATCAAGCTCGCCGAGGCAGACCGCCTCCAGTACCTGCAGTCACCTCAGGGCGCTGAGCGTACCCCGGTCGCTACAGGCGACAGCATGCAGATGCTCAAACTCAACGAGAAACTGCTGCCCTACGCCGTGCTGTTTGGCCTCGAAAAGCAGTGGACAGACGTGCTCGGCAAATATTACGAACAGACCAACACTCAGCCCAGCTGGTACGCGGGATCGACGGCGTTCAATGCTGGGGTCTTCGCCTCAAGCATGAGTTCGCTGTCGTCGAGCGTGTCCTCGTCGTTCAGCAGCTCGAGCGGTGGCTCCAGTGGCGGCGGCTCCTCAGGTGGAGGAGGCGGCGGCGGTGGCGGTGGTGGCGTCTAACGCCGGCGGGCAACGCCAGCGGGCAACGCCAGCGGCCAACGCCAGCAGCGGCGCCGGCGGGCAACGCCAGCGGGCAACGCCAGCAGCGGCGCCGGCGGCAACGGCACTAGCCGCGGCCGGCAGGTCTCTACGAGGCTGCGGGTAGCGAGCTCTCGATGAGCTCGACAATCTCGGGAGCGTCAGGCTGCACCGTCGGGCGGAACCTGTGCACGGCGCCATCCGGAGTGATAACGAACTTCTCGAAATTCCAGATGACCTTGCCCGCTTTGCCACTGGCGTCTTTCGACTTGGTGAGCTCGCTGTAAAGCGGGTGCGCCTTTTTGCCGTTGACTTTGACCTTCTCAAACATGGGGAACGTGACGCCCCACGTCATCGAGCAGTACTCCTTGATGGCGTCGTCACTGCCGAGCTCCTGCAGGAACTGGTTGCTCGGAAAACCGAGCACGCTAAAACCACGGTCGCCGTAGGTTTTCTGCAGTTCTTCGAGCTTCTCGTACTGGGGAGCGAGCCCGCAGCGCGAAGCAACGTTCACGACGAGCAACACTTTGCCCGCAAAGTCTTCCGAGCCCAGGCTCGTGTTCTCGCCGTCGATAGTCGTCAGCGGGATGTCGGTCAGCGCGATAGTCGCGGCGTCAGGTGTGCTCATTCTTCAACGTTATGTCAGCTAGCTGAACGGCGCCTGCTCCCTGGGGAGTAAAAGGCAGCGCCGCTGAGGTTTGTCGAGACCGCGTACTTTCACACCTGCGCACCGGCTCCAAACCGCCGCACCCGGCACAATGCTCAGCATTGTGGCACGCACCCGGTGTGGAAAGTCTGTGCCGCGCGAGCGCTCGGTTGCCTAGCGTGTCGGAATGCGCACAGTGACCCCGATCCTCGCCACCTGCCTCGCCGCGGCCCTCGCACTCACAGTCGCCGGATGCTTCGGAGACAAGCCCTCGTACACTCCAGCCGCGGAACCCACCGCCGCCCCACTCTTCGCCTCGGACGAAGAAGCCCTCGCGGCCGCGGAAGAGGCGTATCGGGCTTACACATCCGTGGTCGACTCGATACTTATTGAAAAAGGCAAGGACAGTGCTCGAATTCTCAAAGTCGCCACTCCAGAAGTCGCAGATCTTCAGTATGAAGGTTTTGAAACCGCAGCCCAGACCGGCCTTCGAAGCACTGGAGGCACGACTTTTGACAGCACGGAATTGCAGCATTACGACAGCAATTCTCCGGATGGGCTCTCAATCGTGACAATCTACGTCTGTGTCGATATTTCTGCAGTCGACATTCTTGACGAGTCAGGGAACTCTGTCGTGAACGCTGACCGGAAAGATCGAATTCCACGTGAGGTAACTTTCGACAGCTCTCCTGAGTCTTCGAGCGGTCTGATTGTTTCAGACATTCAAATATGGACAGGGGAAGACTTTTGCGCCCAGTAGCCACATTTACCTCGGTTCTCACCCTCACTCTTTTTTTGGCTTTCCTCCCAACAGCCGCACAGGCGGCGGGTTGCGGTGAGCTCGATCAATTCACAGGCAACTGCCCCAACGTCTCCGGCTCCGTCGGCGACCAAGACGTGACCCTGACCGGCAACGCTGGCAACGGCGGAACGGGGCCTGGCGCCGGGTCCGGCACGGGCAGCAACGGCGGAGGCAACACCAGCAGCGCAGCGGGCAACGGCTCGAGCGGCGGCAACGCACCGGCTCCCGCCTGCGACCCCAACTGCCGCGAACCGTTCACGGTCACATCGATCACCGATCGGCCAATAACGCTCAGCGACATCGCGCACTTCAGGCCCAACCCCGGCGTCAACCACATGCAACCCGACGGGTGGATGGTGGTCGGGCTCGACACCAACTTCTATTCCACGGGCGGCGTTCAAGTGCACAACGGAACCCTCCTCGGTTATCCGGCCTCCGTGCGGTTCACCCCCGTGCGTTGGCACTGGACCTACGGCGACGGCACAGCTGCCACTCGCTCGACACCCGGCCGCACGTGGGCCGCGGGCGGTTTCGACGAATTCGACCCCACCCCGACAAGCCACATTTATGAGCGCTCCGGCACGTACTACATCGACCTCAGCATCACCTACGCCGTCGAATACAGGTTCGCCGGGCAGGCGTGGACCGACATCAGTGGCACCCTCACCCTTCCCGCCAACAGGCTCAGAGCCACAGCGGGCGGCGCAAAAACCGTGCTCGTCGAAGACGACTGCACGGTCAACTCCAGCGGACCCGGCTGCTAGTCGGCTGCTCGAGGGGCGCTAGTTGGGCGTGCCTCAGCGCCTCACGCGTCGGTAGGTGAGCGGGCTAAATCGGGCCCAACAGGTGATTGGCGACGGTCGAATGCGCCGACTCCGGGTCTGAGGGGTGAAAGTCGCCAGCCAGCACATCCCGATACAGGCGGGCGAGCTCGCTTGAGGCGCGGAACGACGAACCACCAGAGACCCGGATGCCGGCATCCACCACCTGGCGCGCCGTGGCAACACTGCGCGTCTTCAACCCCACCAACTCACGGAACCACACCTCGCCACGGTCGACAACGGCGTCGAGGTCACCGGCCACGCCCAACAACTGGGGCTCAAGAGCATCCCTAGCGATTGCGGCCTCCGCGAGCTGCCAGCGAATGTCGGGGTCGCTCGCATAGGGCGCTCCACCGTTTTTGAGAGAGCGGCGCGACTTCGCTGCGGCAACCCCCAGCTCGAGAGCTCGGTCGGCAATACCCGCGTAGACGCTCGAAATTATCGTCTCAAACGACGCAAAAATCGCGAAAATGAGCAGGTCGGGCTCACCCACAGGAATCGTGCGCACTATCCGGTCGGCGGGAACCCGCACCCCGTCAAGCACAGTCGTTCTGCTCTGAGTTGCCCGCATGCCGAGAGTGTTCCAGTCGTCGAGAATGCGCAGCCCCTCAACACCAAAATCGTCACCGGAATCGCCACCCCACTCCGAACCGGCAACAGGCCGCTCCCTGGACACAAAACCGTGCACGAGGGTGGGATTCTCCGGGTCGGAATCGTCACGACCAAAAATGCCCAGCCTCGACCATGCGGGCGACAGGCTGGTAAAAATCTTGGCGCCCGTGAACAGGTAACCACCATCGGCGTGCGGTGACGCCTCGGTCACCGAATCCAGCAAAACGAAGTCGTTGCCAGCCTCACTGACGCCAAAAGCGAAAAGCTCCCCAGCCTCGGCGTCGGCGAGCAGCCACTCGAGACTCGAATCACCGCGCGCCTGCAGCATGCGCGCGATCGAGACCCACACGAGGTGCATGCTCATCGCAAGGGCCGTCGCAGGAGCGTGGGCGGCCAGGATGCGGTGATCGCGCACGGTATCGGTGAGGCTGCGCGGGCGAAGGTAGCCGGCATCCCGAAGCTCTGCGAGATCCTCCCAAAAAAACCTGTTCTCGGCGTCGTACGCGGGCGCGCGGTCACGAATTCGCTGCAACAGTTCGGGGCTGAGGATGCTCACCCCTCAAGGCTACGGCGCGAGAGGGCCTCCCGACACAATGCTCAGCATTGTGTCGGGTGCGGGGGTTTGACGCGGGGGCGCATGTTTGAACCGGCGCAACGGCGCTAAACCGGCGCACCGACCACAAGCCGGCGAATCCCGACTCGTACCGGAATCCTGCGGCTACCGGAATCCTGCGGCTACCGGAATCCTGCGGCTACCGGAATCCTGCGGCTACCGGAATCCTGCGGCTACCGGAATCCTGCGGCTACCGGAATCCTGCGGCTACCGGAGA
>Ga0070745_1001075_pt1 | contig 15397 bp, 21 predicted proteins | sample VirMetDEL_Mar_4_FD_77438 | JGI IMG/M metagenome (GOLD analysis project Ga0070745, IMG submission 77438) | Aqueous microbial communities from the Delaware River and Bay under freshwater to marine salinity gradient to study organic matter... | ecosystem: Environmental > Aquatic > Marine > Coastal ...
AGCTATTATAGGAATGGCTCAATCTTTTAAGAACTCTATGCCATTACTTGATGAGATAGGTCAGTTTGGTTCTTTAAGATCACCTGAAGCTGGTGCTCCTAGGTATATCTCAACTAAACTTAATGAAAACTTTAAATTACTATATAAGGATTTTGAGTTACTGGAATCTAGATATGAAGAGGGTATTGAAATAGAACCAAGTTTCTTTTTACCTATAATACCTACTGTGTTATTAAATGGTGGATCTGGAATAGCTGTAGGGTTTGCTACTAATATTCTAAATAGAAATCCTATAGACTTAATAGATGCATGCTTAAAACAATTATCAGGTAGACGGTATGATGAACCAAAACCATGGTATCGTGGGTTCACAGGAAGCTGCGAGAGGGACTCTTCAAACCCTTCTACTTGGATATTAAAAGGATCTTATGAAGTTAAGAATACGTCAACTGTTCACATCTCAGAGCTTCCTCCTTCTATTACCTATGAAAAATACGATAAGTATTTAATATCTAAAGAAGACACCAGAGAAATAGCTACATATGATGACAATTCTAAATCAAATATAGATTACACTTTAAAGTTTAAAAGAGTTGACTTAGATAAATTGGTTAAATCAAAAAGACTCTCTAAGTTTCTTAAAATGGAAGAGAAACAATCTGAGAATTTAACTATGCTAGATGAGAATGGAAAGTTAAAGGTTTTTGATAACGTAAAAGATATTATAGAATACTTTGTCAATTTTAGATTAAGTTATTATGATAAAAGAAAAGCCTATTTAATAAAAACTCTTCAGGAGCAATTAACGGTTCTCTCTAATAAAGCAGCTTTTATTAAAGCCATTATAGATGGAAAACTTAAAATCAATAATGTACCTAAACAAGATATAGTGACTTGGTTAACTATGGCTAAATTTAATGAAGTAGATGGTTCATATAATTACCTATTATCTATGCCTATTCATACTTTAACTAAAGAAAAATACGAAGAGCTATTGGCTCAAAAACAGGAAAAAACTGCAGAACTAGACGTTATTAAATCTACAGCACCTATTGATATGTACAAAAAAGATTTAAATGATCTAAAAAAGGTTCTATCTAAGGCAAGATAATAATAAATAATTATATGAATAGTTCTGATAAAATAAAATTTGCAGTAGTAGGCGCAGGTCATATTGGAAAAAGACACGCTGAAATGATCCGTAGAGAGACAGAAGCTGAACTAGTAGCGCTAGTTGACATTAGATCAAAAGAAGAATGCCAAGCTGAATCATTTGATGTTCCATTTTTTAATTCGATAGATGAATTACTAAAAAGTGATTTGGAATTTGATGTTGTAAATATTTGTACCCCAAATGGTTTACATTCTAAACATGCTTTATTGGCTTTAAAAAATAAAAAACATATTGTTTGTGAAAAACCTATGGGACTTAAAAAGAATGCTTGTGAAAAAATAATATCTAAAGCTTTACAAGTTTCAAAGCAAGTCTTTTGTGTTATGCAAAATAGGTATTCACCGCCTTCAGAATGGATTAAATCAGTAGTCACTGATGGTATTCTAGGGGACATATACATGGTTCAGTTAAATTGTTACTGGAATCGAGATGATCGGTATTACAAAAAAGGCGGTTGGAAAGGTACTCAAGAATTAGATGGAGGTACTTTATATACCCAGTTCTCACATTTCATTGATATTATGTATTGGCTTTTTGGAGACATTGATAATATCGAAGGTAAGTTTTCTGATTTCAATCATAAAGAAACAACTGATTTTGAAGATTCTGGCTTTGTAAGTTTTGATTTCATAAATGGCGGCATGGGCTGTCTCAATTATTCTACAGCAGTTGCTAATCAAAATCTTGAATCTTCAATGACAATTATTGGTAAAAACGGCAGTGTTAAAATTGGAGGTCAATATATGAATGAAGTAGAAATCTGCAATATTAATGATTATGAAATGCCTGTCTTAAAAGAGTCTAATCCTGCAAATGATTATGGCCCTTACAAAGGTTCTGCAGCAAATCATAATTACGTAATAAAAAATGTAATTGATAGTCTTAAGGGAAGAACATCCCCTACTACAAATGCTCTAGAGGGATTAAAAGTAGTTGATATAATTGAAAGAATATACAAAGTTAGAAATAAAAAATTAAAATAGACATATGAAGGTTTTAGAAAAAAAAGTTATTGATACTGATTACTCAACTAATTTTGTAATATTAATATATTGCCATAATAGCTTTAAAAGTTTAAAGAATAATTTAACTAAAATATTAAAGCAGGAATACCCTATGGAAAAATATAGAATAATCTATATCGATGATGCATCTAATGATGAGACTTCTCAATTCATAAAATCTTCTAAATTTAAAACATTAGATATAGCTAAAATAGACTCTATAGAGACTAAATCAAAATCAGGTATTCATAAGTTATTATTTAATGCTATGAAGCAATGCGATAACGATGAAGTATGCGTATTTTTAAAAGCTGAGGATATGATTATAGAAGAAAAAATGCTATCTACTATTTCTCATGTGTATAAAAACAATAATACCGATTCTGTTTATGATAATTACTCTAAAACCAATAGCCATAATACTCACTCTAGGAAACAACTGACTGAAAAAAATTTAAACAAGTATTTCAATGGATTAACTACATTTAAAGCTTCCTTATTTAAAAAGCTTTCAATGGAGGATGTTCAAGCTGAAGGTAACTGGTTAGATATCTCTTCAACTGTAGATTTATCCCTAGCTTTATCTGAATTATCTGATAAAACTGTTTTTATAAAAAACATAACTACAAGCATATATAAACCAGAAATACCTAAAGAATTTAAAAAAATATATGTAGATTACGTAAAAAAATCAAAACCTTTAAATCCCGTTACATGAAAGACTTAGGAAAAATGACACTGTTAGAGGCAATGCCTTATTTAAAATCAATAGCTAAGAATCATAACTTAAAATTAAATAAAGCTAGTGAATTCAAAATGGCTAGACAAATAATGGCAAATTTATATTATACCCAATGGGTTTAAACTTTTTACTAAATATTAGTATAATAATAGTATTAGCGTATTGCTAAAAGGGCCACCATAGAGAGCTAGCTTCTCATCCTTGCCCTGTTTAAATGGATAGAGCTAGATGACACATGAAAAATACAGTAAAACCATTAACCATTAAAAAAATTAAGGACATGGCATTTAACGAAGATTCAGTATGGTCTTCTAACACTCCAGAAGGTAAGCTTGAAATGAAAAAAAGAGCTATAGTGATGCCTAGTCCTTGTAAAAATTATCTATGTATTGCAACGACTGCTAATAATAAAAAGAGTGAAACTGTTGAATACAGAAGATGGTTTAACAGATATGGCGAAATAGTTGTAACAACAAATAACCGACACGGAGACTGGTATGACGCAACTAAAAAACATACAGCTATTATTCATTCATCTGACATAAATGAATACTCTAGAATTAAAAAGTGGATAGAGACAACTGATCCTACTTTTACTAAATTCAAACAGTCAAAATAATTAAAAAATAGATCTGCCAGAGAAATCTGGCAGATTTTTTACTAAAACTATGAAAGAACTATTTTTACTTAGAGGAATTCCAGGATCTGGAAAATCTACTTTAGCAAAATCTTTAGGAGGAAAGCATTTTGAAGCAGATATGTATTTTGTGGATCCTGTTACTAAATATTACAATTTTGATCCTACTAAATTAGGCTTTGCGCATAGTTGGTGTAGAGATAGTGTTGCCTCAAGCTTAGCAACTAAAGAGCCTAGAGTAGTTGTCTCTAATACTTTTACTCAGGAATGGGAAATGGAACCTTATATGGATCTTGCAAAGACGCATGGTTACATTGTATATTCTCTTGTAGTAGAAAATAGACACGGTGGAGTTAATGAACATGGTGTACCTGAAGAAGCATTACAAAAAATGCAAGACAGGTTTGAATTAAAATTACGATAATTATGAAAGTAGGAATAACCTGTTCTTGTTTTGACCTATTCCACGCAGGTCATATTAAAATGCTAGAGGAAGCCAAAACCAAATGTGATTATTTAATAGTTGCTCTTCAAACAGATCCAACTATAGATAGGCCTTCTAAAAATAAACCTATTCAATCTCTTGTAGAGAGATATATCCAAGTTAGTTCTTGTAAATTTGTAGATGAAGTTATACCGTATTCAACTGAAAAGGAATTGGAAGAAATATTTATGTCATTTAAATTAGACATTAGAATAATAGGAAATGATTACGTAGGTAAAGACTTTACAGCAAAAGATATATGCCAGTCTAGAGGCATAGAAATATTTTATAATTCAAGAGATCACCGCTTCTCAAGCACTGAATTAAAATCTAGAGTAAAAAATTATTTCATAGACAATGAAGGATATTGACTTAGAAACAAAACAAAAGGAACAGGATCTTCTTAAAAAATTATATGAGTCTCAGGATTTAATGGAGATTTTACTAGATAAAGGTAAAGATGATTTTCATTATATAATGATTGGCTCTTTAATTAGGAGACTTGAAAAACACTTACAAGACAGTTCTGATTTATTATAAATCTATTTCCAAAATACATTTATTGATATTAAAGCAAGTGATAGTATTAATGAAACTATCACCTTTGGAGTTATTGATTCATTGAAATAATAACTAACCATTACTGCATAAACTATCATTCCTACTCCAAATCCTATAAATCTGGTAGGCCATAATACTCCATTCATAGATTCTGCTGTATGCTTAGTTCCCCATAGATATAAAAAGGAGATAGGTATACCAAATAAAGCTACTATCCATTGATTCTTTTGAAACCATTCCCATTTAAATTGACCGTTTATCTGTATAAACACAGCAATGTGACCTATAATAAAGAAAAATATACCGTATAGTAATGATATTATGTTATTCATATAGATTTAACTGATTATTTTACTTATTAGTGCTTGCGTTTCTAAGAGTTGCTTTTTCTTTATCAGTTAAGCTGGACCAACCGGTGCTAGATAATTTATCTAAAATTCTGTCTATTTCCACTTCATTCTTAAGTTTAGCAGGTCGTCTTCTAATAGGCGCTTTAGCAATAGGTTTTGGTTTTATTTTTAACCCATCATGCATCATATTATTTACATCTTCTATAGAGTCAATTTGTTTGTCTTTAATACTTTTTCTTAGTCTCTCTAAATGAGATTTAAAAAAGCTTCTAGATACGTTTGGATAAAATGGAGTTATTTCAGAATAATTTTCTACTCCATTTGATTTCAGTAGATCGTTAGTTTTAAGTATGGCTAACCTATCGGCTACTAATTCTATGTTCATTAATAGGTCAACTGCCTCCTCTATATCTATCTTAGATTTATAAGCATCCCACATAACATTTTTTCCATATTTCATGTATTGATATTGGTGAGATATTTCATGAAGTATCACATACAGAGCGTCTTCTATTCTGTTATTTAATATCTTATCTGCTATTACGCATTTGTCTGTCTTAGATATTCCAGATGCTCCATATAACGTGTCAAATTCTATTGCTTTGCATCCTGATCTAATAATAAAATCTTTTAAATCTTCTATTACATCTAAGTGTTTAGCATACTTGTTTTTAAGTGTTTCTATAAAAACATTAAGTCCTTCTACTCCTCCTTCTGATTCAAATATACTAAAGCTATCTATACAACCTCTCATTTAAATAGGTATTTTTATTATTTATTCTAAACTATTTTACATTTTCGTATATAATAATATAAAACTATAGTATAATATCAATATGAATAATCTAGGATACTGCTGTATTAATCTATCTCTAAAGCCATTGGGTATTTCAACCAATCGGGGCATGATTAAAAGAACCTTTATAGAAAAAGGTATAGCTTACGCAGGTGAACTTTCTTTAAAAAATATAGTAGACCTTAAAAAGATACTTCAATGGAATGTAGAACATGGCATACGAGTATTTAGAATGTCAAGTAGCTTATTTCCATGGATGTCTGAATACCATTTTAGTGAATTACCTAACTACGCAGAAATAAAATCTAACTTAGAAGAAATAGGTAAATACGTATTAGATAATGATTTACGTGTAGGTTTTCATCCAGGCCAATACTGCGTGCTCCCTTCTCCTACGGAACGGGTAGTTAATAATACCGTATATGACTTAGATAAGCATGCTGAAATATTAGATCTTATGGGTCTTCCTCAAAATTATAAGTATAGTTTAAATATTCACGTAGGTGGTACATATGGCGATAAAGAATCTTCTCTAAAAAGATTTGCAAAAAATTTCAAAAGATTATCTAAATCTACTCAGTCTCGTCTTGTTGTAGAAAACGACGATAAAGCTAGTCAATACAGTGTAGTTGATCTCTATAATGGTCTGCATAAAGAAATAGGTATTCCAATTACTTTTGATTTTTTTCATCACCTGTTTTGCACAGGAGATCTAAGTCAAGAACAAGCTGCAAGACTAGCTGCCACTACTTGGCCAGATTATACCAGACCTCTTGCTCATTTTAGCAGTAGTAAAAAACTAAACGAAGATGCTAAAGTAATTGAGCGTTCTCATGCAGATTTCCTGTATGACGTTATACCTCCTATTGGAGAAATATTTGATATAGAAATAGAAGCAAAATCTAAAGAATTAGCTCTATTTAAATATATAGAACAGTGTAAAAATGGTTTTAAAATAGAGAAACCTAAATTAGAAACACTTTTTACTGATAAAAAAGAATAGATAAAATGAAAACAGAAAAACAAATAATGCTAGATTTAATGAATATGATATTAAAGCACCCTAATCATGCTGAATTAGGAGCAGCTTTGCATAAATATGTAAATTTAGAAGCTAGAAAAGAGAATCTTAGTTTTTATGATAAAATACATAAAACATTAAGCATGTCTAATACCAAAACCTATTAATTATGTTAGAATATTTAGCAACATTTTTTAATGAAAATACTAATTACTTTTTAAGCTTAATTATTACGATAATTATAATCATGGCATGGATATTACCAACAGCCTTACCTATCTATAAGCTTATTATTAGAAAGAATAGATTAGAAAGAAAAAGAGAAAACAAAGAAATGATAATTAATGAATTAGAAAAATTATTAGCTCTTTCTAAAAGTTCTAAAGATCTTAAACAACTTATAGAAGCTAGATTAAAAAAATTAAAAAATAGATGATAGCAATATCTAAAATAAACATACCTATTCTTCATATAAACCTAGACGATACAGTAATAACAGTTGAAAAGAGAGGAACTTATAATAATGAAGATATTTTCTCATGGTCTTCGATAGAGCCTACTGAGTCTACTGAAGTTAATTATAGAAGTACTATAGTCAATGAAGAACAATTAATAAGAAGATTATCTTTAATTTCATATAGTAAAGATCTATTACCTGAAGAACAATATGCAATAAATATTTTCTTAAACAAAAACACAGATGAAGACTAATCTAAAAAAACTAGGTCCACCAAAAAATTTAATTTGGTACGCTTATATAGCAATATTTGCAATCATGTTAGGGTTTCAAACATCTTACATATTCAAGTACAGGGATATAATTAAGAAACAATCTTTCATCATGTTAGATATGGAGAAAGAACTTAAATCAAAACAAAGATGAGTAAGTTAAAAAATAAATTAAAAGAGGTATCTAGTAAGATTTCCAAAATAGGAAGAAATGGAAAAGCAAATTGGATATTCTTTGATAAACCAAAACAAAGATGAAGATAACAACATTTAAACAAGTAGGTCAGTTTTACATCATACCAACTATAAAAATAACTTATAGTAGGACACTAAATGGCAACTTGGAAGTTATATTATGTTGGCTAGTTGGTGGGATTAGTATTGAATTTTAAAACAAAACAAATATGAGTAGAATTAATACAACCGGTATAAATCCAAAAAATGGAGAACCTGTAGAAGTAAGTTACGGTTATGACGAAGTGCCTGGGTTCACTCCAGGATACTTTTTTCAAGTCTTTAGTAGTAATGAAGAAGATATAGAAAAAGATCCCTCAGGTGAAGGTATGATCTTAAACGAAGGATTCCTTGAAGGAATATCCAAAGAAGAATTAAGAAGCCTTGCTGCTACTTATTCTGTTTCATTGAATATATGATACGCTAATATAGTTTTTAATTCATATATGATATAAAAAAAGGGAACCACTTTGTGATTCCCTTTAATATGTTAACTTCTCAGTTAAAATTAAGCAGAAGCGTTAGCTGGAGCTGCTCCACCTGTAAGTGTAGCTAAATCTCCAACAATGTCCATGTTAACATACTGAGTTTCTGGATGCCATCCAGCTTCAGTAATAGCGTAACGTGACTTCATACCAATTTTTGGTGAGAAAGTACCTTCTGAAATAGTCTGTAAAGACTCAGCCATAATGTATGGTAAGAATTTAACACCTGGTTCTTCGTCAGATCCTTTTCTACCGATAGTGATTCTAGAATCACCGAATCTTAAGTTAGGATCAACATAAACCTGTACTCCATAAACTTTTCCAGCTGGGTATAAGTTACCAGCAACACCACTCATATCAGATGGAGCTTGTGCAATTGAGTAACCTGCAACATCAGCTAAAGCAGATGCTACTCTACCGTTAGTAATCATGAATGTACCAGCACCAAATCTACCTCTATGGTAAATTAAGTTAGCTAATTCAAGAACCTTAGTAACTAATCTTCTTTGAATTGTAGATACGTTTTCAAAACCACCAACACCAGCGTTTAAGTCTAATGTAGTAATTCCAGCACCTTCAACATTTGCTACATCAACATTGTGATCTGCAGCTAATGTAAAGATTCTATCAGTTAATCTCTTGTTGATAGACTGTGCAAGTTCGTTAACTGCAACGTTCTCTAACATAGAGATAACGTCGAAGTTCCAAACTCTGTTAAGATCTTGAATCTGCTCAACAGAAGCTGAGATAGAAACTTGATCAGACTTAGCCTCAACAAATTTAGTGAACATTCTAAGACCCATTTGTCTGAATCTAGACAATTCACCTTGTTCCCTAGTCATTGAATCTGGAATAGCTCCATTTGCATCAGTGAAATAAGGACCAGTGAAGTCTGTAGTAGCGTAATCTTCATCAGCTACTGAAGTAAATCCTGAGATGTGGTTTTCTAAAGCAGATACTAATTGTACATCTGCAACCGCAACAGTTGGAGTACCAGCTGGAGCTTGACCATCAATGGTAACTAAAGCACCACCAGCGTTAATAGCATCAGCAACAGATGCACCAGTGTTGTTATCATCTAAGATTTTAATAATTGCTTGACCGTCTACTCTTGAGAATCCTACGAAGTTAGCGTTAGGAGCAGAAGCAGGAGTTGTCCATACTACAGCACCACCAGCAGCTGGAGCTACTGTGAATAAATCAGCAGTAACACCTGCTAATTTTACCATATATGGTTCAAAATCTGTATCTGTTCTACCACCAGCATATAAATAATCCAAGTAAGGTAAGAAACCTACTGGAGAATCCATAGGAACTACAGGAACTAAATCAAACCCAATCGTTTTTGCAGCTACTTGAATAGCAACTGGAAGTAACGATGGAAACTTATCTCCAGAACCAGAATCGGCATAAGAACCTTTAACACCAGCATCGGAAAAAGGAGTCTGACCAGGAGTTGGAGCAACAGGGTTACCCATACCAAGTACAGATCCAGGTTGTTGGAAAAACAATCCAGGTGCAGTTTGCTCGAAAATAGGAGCGCTATTATCAAAAATAGCATGGTTATGTGCATATTCTGCTAACCACTCTTGCTTTCCACTTTCAGCGTCAACACCATGGCTCTCCAATAATGGCTTCCAAGTATCTAGGATTCTAGAATCTGAAGTACGTCTAAAAACTTTTGTACGTGACATTTTCTAAATGATTTTTTTTATTTTTTGCGATTTTCCGCACCTCTCATAAGAGAGTCTATATAAGTCTGAGAGTAACCTCTCGTCATATCAACTACCCTATTTACTGGGATTGCACCTTCTGTACTTTGGCTCTCGTTGATTTGTTGTAATTTTCTATTTGCTTTTTCTCTTTCTACTCTTTCGTTAACTCCTCTGAAATCTATTTCATCCCAGAAAGATTTAACTTGGTAAGGAGTATTTAAAGTATAAAGTTGAGATTTAGTATGAACCTGATTTTGCTCAGCTTCTGTCATGTTATCCCATGATGCTTTATACTCATTAGGCATATATCTAAGATGATTTGGAATAGCTTTATTGATATTCTCAACAACTGCTGCGATAATTCCAGTTACATCTGCCTCATTAAACCAAACTGAAGCGTTCATTGCTTCTACAATAGCTTGTTTAGTTTTTGTATCAAAATTATAGAAAGCATCTTTCTTTTCTTTATTTAATACTTTTAAGAAAGGATATTTATTCTCTAAAACAGCTGATGCTGATTCTTCTTTAACAGTATTAATAACTGTATCAATACCTTCAGCAATCATTTCAATTTGCTTGCTTTCGTTTAAATCAGTAACACCGCTTAATAATCCTTTATTAGGAGTAAAACTACCACTATTTAAAGATTCAGCGATATATTCAGCATAACTAATTCCTTTTGAAGCTTTTTCAGCAACATACTCAACATATTCTCTGTTTAATTGAGCATTCTCGGCAACGTGTTCAGCATATTCAATTCCTTTATTTGCTCCTTCAGCAACATATTCAGTATATTGAATTCCTTTATCTAATTCTTCAGCAAGATAAGATTGATAATTGATGCTCTTATTTAAATTCTCTTTCAAGTATTCTTGGTAATTAATACTCTTATTTAAGTTTTCACCTAAATAATTTTGATAATTTAAACTTTGATTAAGTTTCTCACTTAAATAGTTTTGATACTCAATACTGTTATTAGTAGTTTCAGCTACATGTTCAGTATAACTTACTGACTGGTTTAATTTACCAGCTAAATAGTCTGCATATTTAGTTAAGTCTTCTACTTTCTCAGCTAAATAGTTAACGTATTTTCCAATACCTGAAGTAGGAGAAACATCAGTAGTTTCTGTTGAAGCTGATTCATTAACAGATTTAAGATCATTCAACTCAGATTGTAATGATTCAAATTTTTCTTTAACGATCTCAGTATAATGATTCATATCCTGTTTATTAACATACTCATTCATCTTGCTTTTATTATTTTGATTGCCTAAGCTATTAGTTAGCTTTTCATTATTTTTGTTATTTATCTTGTAAAATTTATAATTATTTGAAAAATTTAAATTTTCAGATATATCCTCTAATTTTTCTTTATTTATAAAAGAGTTTTGCTTTAATAAGCTAAAGTTTTCAGTTATCATGTCAAAGTTTTCCTTTAAAGACTCATTAACTGTTTTCTTTAGAACTGCTTCTGTAAATCCAGGTTCAGCAACAAGGTCGTATGTAAATATTCTATGAAGCTTTACTTTACCTTGATCTAAAACCTGACCAGCAGCTCTAGATGAGACAGATATATTAACACCTCCATCAATCAAAGCTTTAGCTATTTTACCATTAGGTGTATTTTCTAAGATTCTAAGTTGGATGTTTACTTTATCACCTCCGTCGTGTTCTAATCCTGTGATGATATGTGAAGCGCTCTTAAGAGTAACTTCAAAAGAAGGTGGATGATCTAAATCACCTACTAATTGTCTCGTATTGATTTTTTCTTTTAAATATTCAAGGTGTGGAAGATATTCATCTTTTTCATACACTCTTTGATTATTGTTCTTCTGTCCAAAGACAGCACAAACTCCTTCTAAAATTGTATTATTAGATTCGTTGCTTTTTACATTTAGTTTTTCTCCTACGTTTTCAACTATTAATACTAGATCATCTCCAGAGTTGTTCTGGTTAGATATGAAACTGCTAGGTTTTAAGTTCGATGTATTCACGCAAATTCTATTTTTTATTATTTATAAAGAAAATGAGTATAAAAAATAAAAAAACGTGCAAGTAAAAACACTCTATTTAGATAACAATTCTTCTAAAGTACTGAGTTCTTTCTTGGTTAATTTACCTAGATTAGGTGTGTTTATTACTAGATTAGCTACATAGTCTCCTAGTTTATTAGATCTATTTACTATCCCGTTGCCTTTAACTGTGAATTTTAAACTACTTAAGTTTTTAGGATTATTAATATCTATTTTATACTTCTTTCCAAGTAGGGATTCCACTATATAGTCTTTTTCTTTACTAAAAAGAACAGTATTTAAGTCAATTGATATGTCTTCTATGATATTTCCTTCCTCTATTTTAAATTTAACGTCTGATTTTATCTTTATTTCAACTATTAAGTCCCCTATTGCGTGAAATTCTTCAGGATTTCCAAATAATCCATGTCTAATTCCTTTCATTTCATCGCCCATGCCTGAAATAGGAATAATTACCACATATTCGCTTGCTATTTTTCTTAGATCATATCTTCTTTTTCTAAGATTTATTTTAAATCTAATATCTTTAGTCTCTTCTTCTCCTGATATGAGTCTTCTCTTAAAAGATATGCTTATGTCTTCCTCGTTTAGTAGATCTGTTAACGCGGCTTCGGTCCTCACTTTTACATGTAGTTTCTGTATGTTAAACTGTTCTTCTTGGTAGCCGTTTCCTCTTCCAAATCCACCTTTCATAAAGTCATCGAATCCAAAGCCTGTTGATTTTCCTCCAAATCCGTTAAATCCCATTCTTTCAAAAGGGTCTTTTCTGGAATTATCGTATTTTTGACGTTTTTTAACATCTCCTAATACATCATATGCCTCGGCTATCTCTTTAAACTTTTCTTCAGCCTCTTTATTCTCTTTATTTTTATCTGGATGATATTTTTTAGCAAGCTTTCTATAGGATGATTTAATATTATCTTGAGTTGCTTTTTCGTCAACCTCTAATATGTTATAATAATCTTTACTCAATGTTTTTTATTTTTTTAAGAAACAATATTTAAAATTTTTGTATAAAACAATATATCTAAAATTATATATCGCATATGACAAATACTTTATCTAATTTTAAAAATGTACATAAAGGAAAGTCCGTTATAGTATGCGGATGTGGCACCTCAGCAGCTATAATGAAAGATCATTATGAAGATATTATTACCATAGGTGTAAATGACATTCCTAAATTATTTACTCCTACTTATTTAGTAGTCACTGATCACCCTGTAAGATTTGCGCCTCCTAGAAGAAAATTAGTAATGGAATCTAGTAGTAAAGCCCTATTTACATGCGCAAAAGGCTGGAAAAATAAGAATCTAGTGTCATTTGAATTGGGATCTAGGAAACTGGCCCATTTAGACAGTGATAATCGCGTAGACTTCTGCTTAAATTCACCATATGTAGCAACAGGTATAGCCTATAAAATGGGATTTACTAAAATAGGCTTAATAGGGGTTGATTTTACCCCAAATCATTTTTATGCTAGAGATGGAGCCCATCCTTTAACTAGAATGAATAAAATAAGAGAGGTAAATGAAGGCTATGGAATCCTAAAGTCAGAACTCTTAAAAAGAGGAGTTGAGTTTTATAATTTAAGCCCTTCAAGCGCAATTACTGCCATTCCTAAGATGGATATTGAAAAATTTAAGCAATTATGAAAATAATAATACCAGCAAGACGCAATTCAAAAGGATTACCTTTTAAAAATAGAACCCTTTTTAAAAAGACTGCTGATATTATACCCGTTTCTCATAAAAACATAGTCTATGTTGTCACGGATGATGAAAAAATAAAAGAAATGGCAAATAGCTATGGATTTAATACACTCGATAGGCCATCTAGTGTTTCATCTGATGAAGCTTCTACTAAGGAATTAATGATTTATATAATCGATAAATTAAAGCTAAGAGATGAAAAAATAGTAATGCTATATCTAACATACCCTTCTAGAAAATGGAGTGATGTTGAAAAGGCTTTAGAAGAATTTGATAAAAATAAATGTCAATCCTTGTTATGTAAATTGCCCCTAAAAACCAGTCCGTTTCTAATATTAAAAGAGGAGAACGATAATAGAGGATCTCAGCTATTTTATCATAACCTATATAGAAGACAGGATTATCCAAAATGTTTTGAATTGAGTCATTATGTATGTATACTCAACTCTAGTGAAATAAATAAACTAAATAATAACCTATATAACAGTCTAACCTATTTCTTACCAATATGGGGTGATGTTATAGATGTTGATTATAAAGAAGATCTAGAGAAATATGAAAGACAACAATGAAATATCTTATGCAGTTTGCACAGAAGCATCTGACTGTAATTTTCCATATGTAAGAACAATGTTAAAATCACTCCTAAAACATGATAGATGGTTAAAGGATAACATAGTGATTTTCACCTGTAAATTAACACCTCTTTCTGATCATAATAGATCTATTCTTAAAGAGATGCTTCCTAATGTTAAATTTAAAAATATAAGATCTAACGCGTATTCGGAATTAAAAGCTAAAGAATATGAAAAGAAAGAAGTATTGTTAAACCTATATAAATTAGAAGTATTTAAATTAAAGGACGTAGATCTTGTTTTGTACATAAATAGCTATAGTCTAGTTATATCTACTTTAACGAAGCTTTTTGAAGGCGAATCAGCTGCAATATTACCTAAGCTTGATACCAGTTTTGTAAATCCAAAAATTTCAACTAAGCCGGCTATTTCTTCTAGTGTAATGATGATATCTAAAGAATGTTTAGACAGGGCAAATTATACTCAAATTTTAGATCACTTAAAAAATCAAAAAAACGTAAATAGAAAAATAATAGATGAGTCTATTTACTCCATATTAAGCGGGTATAATGTAAATCATTGGGAAAATCAAGTAGTAAAGAAGAGTAAATATGTAGATTCTAAATATAAACAGTTTTTAGCAATACAGGATTCTGTTTCTATTATACACATGGATATAGAATTAAATACATCCCTTAAGAAATCTTCTAATTTTATGTTTAAAAAAATTAATAGTCTTTGGAAACAATATAATGAAAATGATAGCTGGTCATTTAATAATGTAGAAAATGTAAATAGAGAAACAAAAATAAAATCAATACTTGAAAAAAACAAGACATATAACTACAAAGAAATATTTGTAGAATCAGTAAAAGATAATTACAATGTAAAATACCCTACTAAATTTTTAGTATTGGTACCTGTTCATGAAAGATATAATGTATTAAAACTATTTGCACAAGGAATAGACTCTTTAAAAAATAAAGGTTACGATATACAAGTACTAGCTGTTGGTAGTTCTGATTCTGATTTAAAATCATGTAAGGAATTCAACTTTAATTATGTTCAATATAAAAACATATTAGGTGAAAAATTAAATTACGCATTAGATTTTTCTAAAAAATTCGATTTTGAAGCAATGATAA
>Ga0070745_1001081_pt1 | contig 15322 bp, 19 predicted proteins | sample VirMetDEL_Mar_4_FD_77438 | JGI IMG/M metagenome (GOLD analysis project Ga0070745, IMG submission 77438) | Aqueous microbial communities from the Delaware River and Bay under freshwater to marine salinity gradient to study organic matter... | ecosystem: Environmental > Aquatic > Marine > Coastal ...
AACTTTCTTTTAAAAGTTTTTAAACAAGATTTTAACCCTTTCATTATCACCACTAAAGCCCGCTAGTGATTTATTGGACAAGCCTATAAGACTATTACCGCCCGTCTCATATTGTTTACACCAAAGCATACAAGCCGTTACCAGTTCACCAATAAAACAAGGTTGACCGTTAACCACCGCCCCAGTTTCTGCTGTTACGCCGTGATAAGGTAAATTATCCACAAAGTCGCAAAGAAATTTTTCAGGCGTTGAATATCGGCAAACTGTACCGTGTATCATGTTGTGAATTTCTAGCATGTTCCTTAAATCCTTTTAATTAATTTGTTAATGATTAGATTGTATCAGTTGTTAGAATAGATTACAAGGGTCAAAAAGTACATTAATCTGTTACTAATATTTTTCCGTTCCGTCCTCATATCCTAACGCCCCGCCCTAATGTATCACGGTTTTACATCCAACAAAGCCCGCCCCGTATGTTGCCAGTGTTTTAAACCCTTTATAGTCTAATCCTTTACATCACTATAACCCGGGATGTTATACCCCTATATCATATGAGATGTTATTATATTATACTATATATTATAATATACTAATATATACTATACTAATATATACTATACTATATTATTGTATGCAATTTTTACCATGCAAATTTTACCCGTAGGGGTTAGTGGTAGGGGGCAAGGGGTAAATATTACAATATAAATAACTAGGAATTTTAAGGCTTTGCTATGTTGTACACGGGGCTATAGGATAAGGGACAAGCCCCCCAACATATAGGGGGGCTAACCCATGCTATCTTTCCACTGCTACAATTACCTTGTTATTGTGTGGAATAAATACATAGTTATCATGCGTTACTAGTTGGTTAATATATTCTGTAACATTAATCAACCCGCTAAACCGTAAACTAATATATGTATTATCACCTTTGTATAATTTATCCAATTCATTATAGGCGTAATCCTCTGCACTGTCATACATACCGTAACAATTACGCAACGTGTTAATAGCCTGTACAATATCACCATTATAAAATTCTATTGCGCTGTACATCATACCGTATACATCACTATCATTATAAAGCGCGTCTATAATTTCTGTCATAGCGTCTACAAGGTCTGTAATTGTTTCGTTTTGTTCTAAGTTTACGATAATCTTTGGCATGGGTTTTGTCCTTTCATGCTGTTAATTTATGTTATGGATAGTATATCGTAGGGGTTGCGCAATTGCAACCCCTAAATTGTTAGATACTGAAAATTAGCACGCCGTTTTCGATTTCAATAATTTCATAGTCAAACGACATATCATGCGCAACGTCTGCCCAACTGATATTGTGACTAATAATATCAGGGATGTCATCAGTGTAGCCGTTGTCTACTAAATAACTATATGTGTAATTCTCAAAAGATGGATATAGTCCCATGTACCGATTTACCGCGTTTATTGCATTGTCCAGTGTGCGATGTTGTGGGAATTGTTCACATAGCCAATAAATTAATGCTGTATGTTCCCGTTCTGTCAGTGTATCCCAAAAAGAAATAGCTTCTGTTACATCTGTACTGTTAAGGGTCAAAAAAGACCCTACAACAAAAAGCGTATTTTCAAAAACTGCTGTGCTTTTGTCTATAGCATTGTAAACGTCTGTTAGTTCTTGCATTGTATCCACTGTGATTTTGTAAGGCATGGTTAAAATCCTTTCATGCTGTGAAAAATTGTTAAGCGTTGGCGTTATTGCCAACTTGCAAATATCATAGCATACGAGACCCCAAATTGTCAAATTAGAAACAGATTAATAGAACATTAAAGGATTATGAGAAAACCCTTGCAAAAACCCGGGATGTGTGGTACGCGCCACGCGGGCGGGCGGGCGGGCGGGCGGGCGGGCGGGCGGGCGGGGGGCAACTGGCGGGCGGGGCTTAAAAAAATCGGGGCTATAGAATGCGGGGGTTTTCGGGTTATACACATATATTTTAACAACTAATATAATGGTGATATATTCACAATTTAAATAATAATATAAGGCAAAAATTTTTTGTCTTTAGGTGTAAAACCTGTGCAAAATAAAAACCCCTAAAAAGGGGCTTTTTATGCGATTTGTGGGATGTTTATTTAGTCCTCACTTTCATCTAAATAGTCTACTGTACGTTCCGCGCGTATGGTGTTTGTAGCCCTGTACAATTGCTTAGTGTCTGTATATAGGCGGTAGGTATCACGTTGGGTTTTAACCCATGTTTCATCACATGTAGGGGGTGCTATTCCGTCTTCTGTACCGCCAGTGGCAATAGCAGTACGCCCTAGTGATTTCATTAGGATTAACATCTCATTACTACAATCTATGATTGTTTGTACAGCATCGGCAATGACATTTAAATCATAGGATAGTGAGTATATAGCAAAAGCATTTGAACGTATATTTGCCAGTGTATGTATTTGGTCTCTGACTTTAACAGCGTCTTTATTAATCCATTTAGGTTTTACACGGGGCGTTACACGTTCTATATCTAAGTTTGACGTATACGGGTCTAGGAACGGGTTTACTACCGTATTATGATTACTTGCACGTTTAAATGTGTTATGGAATGTTGTAGCGTCTATCATGTGAGTTGTCCTCATTACGTTATGTTATCTGTATACAATGTTATACTGCTATGCAAAATCGGTTTACCAGTAAAAACCGTAGGGGGTAACGCCTGTATACACTATGGATGTATTTTAAGGCTAGGCTACGGTTTTTACAACATGCGATAATGATAATAGGGGTATAGCCTGTATGGGTTACACCCCTATAGGATTTTAGCTTTCGATACGATACCCTGATACCAGTACATCCATTGCGCTATTGCCATACTCACTATGCAAAAACGTTACGCAATTGTGACTTTCCTCATTAACGATGTCATTACACGCCCCGTCGCTTAATACCAAAGCGGTTACACCATTGTAAGTTACTACGGTTTCGGTCTCATAGATTTTAATTCCAATGGTGGTATGTGCTTTTTCTAGGGGTTGCACAAGCAACGCCCCTAATACTACAATTGAAATTAGAATTACCATTGCAACTACGATTTCTGACGTATGGGTTTTGTTATTCATGTGTTTGTCCTTTACTGTTATTGGTTGTTAATATGGTAGCGTTCCATTGGTACAATGTATCCCAAGTCACGTTGCGTAGCGTCTACTAAAAACTTGTCATCATACTGTCTATAGTAGACACGACTATAGTCACGACGTTCTTTAGTATGTTCCACGTTGGTTAGTTTGGGCTTGCTATTAGGACGTACTAGATTTACATTTTTGGGTTGTGCATTTTTTGCCTTTCTTTTTGATTTTACCATAGATTTATACGCGGTTGCTGTCATTCTAGGGATGTTTATAAAACTATCCATTACACCGTCGCTATACATATCTAGCTTGTCTATTGGCATAATCAAAGCCTCTCTATCACGCGCATTACCTACGATTACAGCATTACTTGATATATTACCAAAACGGATTAGAACGTCCTCTTTATGTAACATATGCGATAGCACATGGATCAAATAGCTTGCATTAATACGGATTTGATGATTAACATAAGCCCACGTACTTGAAACTTGGTAAATATCAACTGGCGTTTCTACATTACCAAATTCGTTTTTGCCTGTTACCACCATAACGCCAGTACCGTCACGGTTTGTACGAATAGCAAGGTTTATCTCATGTTTATGGGGTGCATCTTTAGCGAAAATATCGGCAGTTTTTACCGCCCACAGTAGTGTTTCTGTATTAACAGAGATTACACTTTTGGATTTTTCACAATGCTCACTGTAAAGATATGTCACGTCAGGATATGGTGAATCAGGTAGACGATAATCTTTGTATGCTGTTCTGCCTACCTCATAATCGTTTTTATAGTCTAGCAGTAGCATATAGCCATTTGATGTAACAGCGGGTGAATCTTCTGTATCTTTATTAATACAGTTAAAATATCCTCTTGAACTACGGCTTTTTAGTGCAAATTCTAGAAAACTTTTAGGTGATTTACGCGTTGGCATGTTGTTTTACCTTTCATGCAATTAATTAACGATGTTGTGATTATAGGGTAGGGATTGCATAATTGCAACCCCTAATTTTTTACAATTTTTCAGATAATGATTGTACAAACGCTACGGGGTCTAATACCAGTTGAACCCCTACGTCTAAACCTACTGTTAAATCAGAACCGTCTACTAAATAGTAAAAGTCCTTATGCTCACTTATCCACTTTGGAACATCAAATTCTAGTGTGGTGTAATCCTCATTAAAATACCATGTTAGCAAGGTATTTTTAGTGTTTGGAACGTACACCCCCGAAAACACGTTTAAACTGGTAAACTCATCAGCATAGGATAATGTTTTATCCCAAACATCTTCTGTGATAGTTACACCGATAGTTGATAGAATATCGTTTACGCTTTCAACCATATCACCATATGCCATTGCATCTAACATGTTTTCGTGAATATCTGTCAAACTATCAACATGCGTAGTAAAATAGTCATAGTGAAAATCGCACGCCTTGTCACAGATTGTATTGTAGGAACGTACTACGGTTTCAATTAATTGCTCTTGTACTGCTGTGCTGTATACATTCATGTTGTTATGCCTTTCATGTTTTTAAACGTTGGAATGATTATAGAGTAGGGATTGCATAATTGCAACCCCTAATTTTAGGATTTATGGGTGTAATTCAAAAACCGCCAGTTTACCATTGTTTAGTTCATACCAACTGTAATGTTCAAATAGGTATGACACAACCTCTGCGATTTCATTAAAATTGTTACGTTCGCTGTAGTTATCGGCAAGCCATTTAAAAGCAAAATGCTCTGAACTGTCATATGTACCTACATAGTTTATTGTAAGCATATCGTATGCGAACTCATATCCAGATTCTCTTACACATATCATGAAAATTTCTAACTCACTGATATGTATCGTATTTAGCAACTGAATTTCTTGTCTCATTTCATCTAGTGTGGGTGCTTCTATTGTTAGTTTGTACATAGGTAAATCCTTTCATTTGGGTCTTGCACAACCCCGCACCTGTTAGATACAATAAAACTACGATTGTAAACAAGTTTGGGGTGCGCTGTATGCTTAAATTGTTAATTGTGTGTATTGTAATGGGTATTGAAAATGTTGTCAACACCAAATTTGAAAACTCATTATCCGAAAATGAAAACCCGTTCCAAATGTTCTACAACCAAGCTATTGTCACGGGGGCTTTCATTGTAAAAATCTTTAGGGACAATACGGATAAAGGTACTGGTAAATACCAACGCATCACTAGGGATTTTAGCCCCTTTCCATAGAGACCCGCCCGTTGCTAAATTATGGTAGTAAAGAGCAAGCAACGATTGCAAACGCGGTACGCTGTCGGTGTTCTTAATATAGTCACGTACAGCAGTATCTTCTGTTAATGTTACCAAAATCGCTTTTAACGCCCAAGTGGTTTCGTACATTAGGTAAATCCTTTCATGTGATAAAATAATTGTCGCTGGCAATTTTGCCGTTGCGATATGACAACATAGTACCGAAAATAAAAACAGGTGTCAACACCGAACACCTGTTACTAATCTTACGTTAATCTTCTACTCATAATCCCCTTAGCTATTCCATTGGTCGCGAACTGATTTGCGCCAAACCTCTCTTGCCTTATGCCCGCCAGCGTACACCTCATTTATGTATTTTTCATTTATGGATTTTGGGGCTTGCGACATCAGCAAATCCGCGTATAATGTATCTGCTGTCCAATAGTCACCAGACGGGGGTACGCGCCCCGCCGAGAACTGACGGCGGTCTCCGTCGCCCGCCTGCTCGGGATGGGATGGGGTTTCCCCTGCGCCCGCCCCTGCGCGATATAGAGATGTAGAATTTTCCGTGTATATATTTTCCCCTCTACCCAAATTATAACTATGTTTTTTATCAGTGTTACTGACACTATTTATAACTTTAGATTCCCAACCCTCCCCCGAATTTTGATAAACTTTCAATTGCTTCTGCAGGTTACTCACGTTTTTAGATTGCACGAAAGTATTGGCAATCACTTTCTCACTGAAAGATACCCCTGCGTTCATGCGACGGAACTCATCAGCAATAATTTCCTCAACTTTGCCTGTGTCATCGTTACGCAGTTCACGGTTAGGGTATGTACGATTACTAGCCCGTAGATTGAAAAATGCTTCACTAGCGTTTTGGAACAGCAAACGTAGGTATTGTGGGTTAGTCTCGTAGTTCTTTACTAGATTGTCGTACTCATCCAGTGCTTGTGTTAAGGCAATCCCTACTACCTCTCTACGGGCTTGTCGCTTAGACATCCACAACGCTATAGGGTAGGATAACGCAAGCTCCATCAGTACAATAGTGTTGTTAAAGAACCAATCGAATACGGTTTTGTTTGCTGTATTGGATACAATAAACATGATAGTGATGGTAGCATACACTAGGAATATGGGTGGACGTGGAGACCACCACGCTACCTCATACTTTTTCATACGTTTACTAGCATCTATCTTACGTTTTGTACTAGAACTTTCAGATACTAGCTTGAAGTATATCATACCATATACCCCACCTAATGCCGCAGATGTTATTACGGAAACCTTAAACAAAACTTCTATCATAGGGGGCAAGGGGATATGCAAATTTGACTCCACGAGACTTTCCGCTAGGGGGTAAGCCGTCATGCCTAATTTGAACACACCAAAGGTAGACACTACCAGTAGCATAATGATAGCTATACGGGTTAAGGCATCTAGTTGATGGTTATCGGGAATGTTGTTGCTTACCTTACGCCTAGTAGGTTTACCCCCTAGACTTTTAATATACTCATCCTTAGTCGCATTAACTACTTGTAGCCATTCTTCTCTAGTAAAACGTTGGTAGTTTGTCATAGTAGTGCCTGACCTTTCAAGTCTCTTGCTTCTTTGCTACTTAGTAACTTATATGCATCTTCATCTATAGTACCTTCACCTACAATGTAGTATACATGTACCGTACCCTGTACCCCTTTACGGTGTACACGGTCTATAGCCTGTAGGTAGTTTGTACGTGCGGTACTGGGGCTAAGTCCATAGAATATAACGTACCTAGCTCTATGTAGACGTACCCCTGTACTACCTGCCTGTAGGTTAGCTATAAGTATATCGGACTTACCTTGCATGAACAGTTCATGTTGGTCTACGTCCCCTGTAAGTAGGGTAGGGTGTACCTTGTACTTCTTATGTATAGCCTCGTCTAGTATACGTACATCTTCTTTGTACGATGTAAAGATAACTACAGGTTCGCTACCTAGCTCCTCAAGTAGGTCTACCGTAGTTTGTACAGCTAGGTCGCTACCGCTACCTTGTAGTCTACTTACATCTTCATCAGGGTAGGATACATACCAACCACGTGTAAGCTGATGTAGCCTATGCCGTAGGGTCATCTCGTACTGAGCCATCACTACATCGTCATCTATACGTGCTACCTTCTCGTTCTTAATCTGTTCGTAGTATGTACGTAGGAACTTAGTTAAGGTAAACGGTCTACGTATATGATGTATAGGGGGCAAGTCTATAACATCTTCTCGCTTAACACGTGTTATGTACGGACTAACCTTACCAATAAGCTCAGGTACGTTCTTGTACCCTGTGATGATAGGAATGTTATCTCGTTCATAGTAGTTACAATAGTTATGTAGGAACTCCTTCCAGTGTCCGAACAGTCTACTACCTGTATGCTTGTTACCGTTGTACACTACAGGGTCTAAGAACCGAAACTGTCCGTATATCTGTTTAAGATGGTCTGCCCATGCTGTACCTGTCATAGCTACAGCGTACCGTATGTTATTACACTTCTCTGCTAGCACTAGCGACTGTTTACTGTTATGTGATGATAGTCTATGTGACTCATCCGCTACCACGACATCGAAACCCATCTTCTCTATCGGTAGCAAGCGTGCAGTTTCGTAGTTAACAACCACTACATGAATTTTGTCGTTTTCGGTGGTCGCTTTTGTCTTTGCGTCTTGAAGTTTCTTTGCTTTTGTTTTTGACGTACCTTTGTCCAGTACGTGTACCACGTATCCCGACGTGAGCGTTTCAATATCCTCTCTCCATACACTATTGAGACCTGCTTTGATTGTCAGGACTAACACGAAGTTAGCCCCTTTCTGCTCATGTAACTGGCGCATCAATTCGATGGCAGCTAGGGTTTTACCTGTACCACAGTCCGCAAACCAGTAGTGGAAACCACCACTGGGTAAGGTCATGTTCTCAAGTGCTTCATGTACCATCAATTGCTGGTGCTTCCATAGCTTAACATTTATTGCTGGCATCATATACTCCATATACCGTATTCATCACCAAAATGCCCTGAAATTAAAAATATTGCAGTTGCGTGGTCAAAGTTATTTTGAATTAGTTTATCATAGTATGCGTGTATCTTTGTAAATTCTTCTACAGAGGTGGGCAACGACGTTACCCAACCTTTGCGTGACATCTCATTTAATGTAGCTATCTGCAGTTGTGATGGTTCACCGTCAGGGGTTTTGACTTCAATTGCATGTGTAATCCACCTAAAACTACGATGACCCCACACGGTAGCCAGAATGTCTGGCGTACCCTGTGCAGTTTTGATGCTACCTGATGTTACAATAGCTACACCGTTTTGCTTTCGTACCCATGTAGCTATCTTTTTACGTATAGCACTTTCTTGTTTGCTACTCATATCCTTCCCTACCTTTAGACTGTACCCATATATCTAATTGTACCACTTCTCGCATGTGTTGCCAATTGTCTAAACCAGCTTCCAGTTCGACATCTAGTTTCGGTTCTACACCCCAATCTTCCATTACACGCATCAACTCTACCACCTCTTGCAAGTGGTCTACATGTGCATAGCCGTCTAGTGCATCGTGGATACCTGCGAACAGCTTTACGTGTGTGTTAGGGTACATATCGTAGTACCGCCAACCACTGTGCATGTTTACGTGACTAGCAGAGCCTTGTACGATGTTATTCCATGCCTTTTCTGCACTGTGCTGTTTAATATCCACTTTACCCCATTTACCTGTACGGGGGTCACGTACATTACGCGACGTATCATACAAGTGGTGTTTGATAGGTCTACCGTAGCGGTATGCTGTAATAGGTTTACCTTCACTGCGGTAGTACGGAATATAGTTCATGTTGTACTGAAATTTACCGATGTTAGCAGGTGTAGGACGTTGTGTCAGAGCTTCTTTCTCAAAATGCTGTGCTGCGGATATAAACGCAGGATACATCTTATGCCACTTCTCATGTAATGTCTCGTAAGGTGCAAACCGTTCCTTTAGTATATGCCAGTGTTCCTCACTGCTATCTTCTTCATCAGTTTCAAACACCTCACCTAACTGTAACCCTAACGACCAGTGAGAGCCACCATAGATTAGATTAAAGTTCGCTGTTTTACCCACCTGACGTACATAGAACTTGTACACAAGTTTAGCCAGCGTTTCATCATCTAAGTCTTGCCAACCTGCCATGTTATTGTACTCAGCAATCTCACGGTCTGTCATGTTACCATACATAATCTGACGGACACCTAGTACCTCTGCAGTGTAAGCATGTGCATCACGAGTGTTGATGACATTTGTCATCTCCATGTTACCTAGCCCCATAATGCTCTCAGCAACCCATGCAGCGACACGTAATTCTAGGTTGCTGTAATCAATACCAAACACTAGATGCTCAGGGGGTGTAATCAGCACCTCTTTGATACTAGCTCCACGTGCAGGGATGTTTTGTACGTTGCCCAAGTCACCACTGCTTGTAGTACGACCTGTCTTTGTACCTGCGACATCAATGCGGGCGTGACAATATCCATCAGGGTCTGCGTTTTCTATCCAACGTTTAAGGTACGTAGATGTCTGTTTGATGATACGCTTGTATTGCAATCTGTCTTTAATTACCTGTATCGCGTATGCCCCTGTAATGCGCCCATATTGGGCATTAGGGTCGATTGTATCCAATGCACGTTTAACCGTACCTGCTTGGGTGTCAGGAAGCCCTAAATAGTCGCCTACGCACTCTTTAAACGCTTGCCATGAATCTATGTTCCAATCGTACTTAGCCATGATTGCATCGGCTTTAGCGTAGTTCTCATTCATACGACGTTTTGCTTCATCAATATCTAACAGCAACCCGTTCTGTTCCATACGCCATGCAAACATATCAATGCGGTTGATTTCCTCAGCTATCTGCTCACTGCCCCAACCTTTAATTACCTGTAGACATTTCTCGTACAATTGCCATGTCAGTGTCACATCCATCAAGCCGTAGGTTGCCATATACTCAGACGGTAACATCCACATGAGACCTTTTTCTTCGGTGTCTGTCCATTTGATTTGCTTGTACACACGTTCCACTTGACGGTCATGCCATGTTATACCGTTCTTGTCACGGGATTGTGGATTTTTCTCCCAGCTTGAATAGGTGTCAAATGGGTAGAAATCAAAGGTGCGTACCTCACTACGGCGAACCATGTGTTCAGCAACTTCCCACGCGAGTTTATCTATGTTATTGTACAGGTCAGTTTCACCGCCGTCGGCATTGTCTAAATCCCAAAAGCGTGCTTGCCACTTTAACTGACGGTTACCCCATTCTTTACCTTCATAGTCCGCTTTTTCTTTGTCAAAATAACGACTAGGGATGCGTACACGTATGCCTTTGTCATCGTTGTTGCGTTTACCGCCCCAATCACCCCATACAATCTGTAGCAGGTTCATGGTGTCGATTACGTTCGGTGTCTCTGGGAATTGTTCACGATGCAATACCGTCAGGTCGAATTTCGCATTGTGGTAGATGTACGTTTTGTCGGATGTCCACACAGTTTTTAGTTTATCTAGCAACTGAATAGGTAAGTTACCCATACGGTTCTTGTTAGCTTCAAGCCACTGTGCATAGGCAAAGTGCCACCGTATAAGTTTCTTGTTTGCAGGGGTATAAGTATCGTACAGAATGTAAGAGTCAGCATTAATAGTGCTGTCATCTTTCAGGAACATGTCACCATAGCCGTGACGGAATGAGAAGTTATACCCGACTTTAAACTCAGGTAGATAGACTTGTATGGATACTAGGGGCATTTTAGTAGAACTACGTGCTTTGAGGGTGTTCGTTTCGGTGTCGCATACAACAACCGTAGCACGTTGGATGTCTTTGATAGCGGATTGAAACTTATGCAGTGTTACATTAATTAGATTCATGTTAACCTCAATTCATGTATATAGAAAAGCCCCGACTATTGTCAGGGCTAGTGATGGGAGAAATGCTATGACTTAAAATGGAAGCTCGTCATTGCTGATTTCAGGTGTTGCGATGCTGGGCATAGCCACGTTTGCGTAGTCAGTCCATGTTTGCAATGCTGTCTGTTCTGATTCAAGAACGCCCACTGGGTTTTCCCAACCTTCATTACCATAGAAGTGGGTGTACCATGTGTTGAACGCATTTTGGTCGGTAAAGACAAGACGTGCATGTTCCGCAGGTGCGTTGCTAGATTCTTCTCGTGTACACATGTTGTATGTTACCCAGTTTGTGTAGTCGATGTCAAAGTCTAGCAGGTCGTTCAAATCTTTACCTGTTGGCACATCGAAGTTAGTGATGACGTTCTCGTGGCGGGTTTCGCCTTTGTAGGAGTAGCTACGGGTTTCGACACGAACTTTAACAACCATGTTGGCAATTGCCTGTTCGTTAAACACGACAGTACCTTTTGAGTTGAGCATACCGAGTGCAAACATCAGGTTACGCGCACCAAAACGTCCTTTAGCAACATCCATAGAGCCAAAGATAACAGAAGAACCATCACCAAAGAACTCGCTAGTGTATTCACCTGCGGAGTTAATTGCGCCAATTGTGAAATCCTGACGGTTGATGACAGTAGCTTCTGGGTTCATCAATTCGACTGTTGGTGTGAATTTTTCCATGCTATAACCAGCGCGTGTTTGGAATGTATCCCACGCAAGCTCTGTAATGACACCATAGTAGATACCTTCTGGGATAGGTGCATAGCGTGAGCTATCGAGACTGTTTGTTGGGTTTGTGATTTCTTGGTTAGTGCTTACTGCTTTAGGCATGTGTTAATCTCCTGAGATTAGTTAATTTGTGGTAAACTTGGTGCTTTACTTGGCTTTTTGCCTTGTACCGCAAGGTCACGGTCACTAACAACTGTACCGTCAGGTGCTACATAGACGATACTACCGAACTTAGGAAAAATCCCTGCACGTAGGTTTGATGTGAAATCAAATTCCCATACATCAGTGCTGGCTTTGTTACTAGCATCTTCATTCAATACAAACGCGCCAGTAGTTACAAATGTAGGGGTAGCATTTTGTACCCGTGTAACCATCGTAGTTAGTTGAATGTTTACTGCGCCGTAATCTTGAATCTTAGGGATGCCACCGTCCTCAGCAATCTTAGTGTTTAAGATGCGCCGTAGGAAAGTTAAACTGTCGATAAACAATCCGTCGTAATTGGATGATGCGCTTACAATGTCAGAAACAACATCGCCGAACTTACCAAAGTCGCCAACGTATGCTACATCGTAACCACAGTCAGCAAACACCTCAGTGTTGCCGAACGCTACAACTAGCGGATTGTTGCAGTTTTCAGAGAGGAATGATAAAGCATGATTAATTGCTTTACCCGTATCACGAGAGAGGACAAATAAACTCTTACGTTTGTACTCACTTGCAGGTTTAATGCTTAATGCCATTTGACTGTCCTTATGTTTAACGTTGCTATAATCCTATAGTAGCACGTGGTAGAAAAGGGGTCAACCCCCAATTCTATTTTTTGTGATAATGCTCAGCAACTACATCATCTACCCAATCACCATCACGGCGTGCCATACACAACTTAGCATACTGGCAGGTCTGACAATTGTAGCTACCCCATACGGGTAAAAAATACTTGTCAGCAATAGCCCGTTCAATGCGATTGATTGTGTTCTCTACCATTAAGGATACTTCAATTGATGTTGAACCTGTTACGGGAATATCCTCGTAAGCAATCCAATCGGACTTGTCACGGAGTTTACCACCTGTAACCATTTTGTCGTACCAAGTGCTAGGGTCTAACTTGTTACGTATTGGATAGGGAATACTTTCCCACCAGAACTCCCAATACGACGCAGACGCTTGAATACTAGGCACATTTTTCTGTGTCAGTTTTGCAGGTTTTGGTGGTGAACTTAGCATTTGGTACATACGCACGACATCAATCGTAGCGGACAAGCCTTTATCAAATGCAAAACCGTTCAAGATAGTTGCATACAATGGTAATTGCATATCCATCACAACATGCTGTAGTGGAAGTAACTTACCGCGTACTTTCCAATCGTACAAGATATAATCACCTGTTGTGTTATCCACTAACACCGCATCAATAATACCTTCAATACGGCGTTCACGACCATCAGGTGTTACGTCGTAAGTCACAAACTCGTACTCCACTAAAGGGGTGTTTAAGTCTGTTGTAAGCCCGAACTCATAAGCCCCAGCTACAGTATATCGAGAACCGAGTTCTAATTGTGGAATAATGGTGTTTGCTAACTCAGGGATAGTGTCACGTGCAATTGCCATCGTATGATGATACTCGTCTAAATCATCAGTGCCCCATTCAGGCTCTTTATAGACATAAGTATCTGCTTCAAGGATAGACTCTCTGGATACAATGTCAATTTGCTCTTGTAATGGAATGTCAGGGTTGTCGTATAACTGTTGTAGCAGTTTAGCAATCCCTGCGTGAATAGATGAGCCTAAGTCGCGACTAACTGCCCATTTGTCAGTGTTTGATTCGAGGCGGTGAATGTAAGCGTATTCAAATTTTTGCTCACATTCACGAAAGGTGCTGAGTGATGAGTGAGAGTATCTAACTGGCGTTGTCATCGGCATAGTCCTTTTCAAATGCTACAATTGCTTCTTCTAGTGTCATATCTTTTGGCTCATAAGCGTCAAACTCGAAAGCCCCGTTAAAAAGCTCACGGGCAGGGAAGATAATACTGCCACCCCGTTCTGCAAGCCATTTGTCAAACTCAATCAAGGTTTCACGTGTCCAGTGCATGTTCTGTCCTTTCAATGTGTATATTTTTATTGTATCGGTATGTCGTGGGGGATGTCAACAGCGAGAATGTATAATTTATAAATTGATGGGGCAGTTTAGCAAAATTAGCTTATTTTTGTCACTTTTGGTTGAAAATACTTAAGAGTTTTTGACCAAAACTGTCAATTTTCACCCTCCTGAGAGGGGGGGTTTGCCAATTCTTGGTACAATTTATAGTATTGTCTAGCGACTTTTCGTGCTTCATCTAGATCATTTGTCAGCTCTTTTATCTTTAACTCCTGTTCCATAATCGTTGCACTAAGTTCTAACTTCTCTTTTTCTACTTCTAATATCTCTGAGTTCTTTTTCATTGTGTTACGGTTGTTTGTTTTTGCCAGTTGGTACAGGTATTGTATAACACCAAGTAACAGTGTGGCAAAAGCTACGATAACTACGGTTAACTCCCCCACATTATCTCTCCCCTTGTCGTATCTCTATGAAGTCCCTAAGTACATCCCACAAAGTAGTCCAAGCCAGCAGTGTAATTAAAATCACTGCCGATGTTGCCATTGTCTGCGGTTTGTGATACCAGACAAACATAGTTGCTGTAGTGTACATGTATAAAGGTGTGAACCATATAGCGTTCCATGCTTTGTTAGCAAGTCCTGTATAAAAGCTCATTACAGCACTAATAAAGAATATTAGTGTCCACCCCCATGCTGGGATACCGATATTGGTTAGTATATGTGTAACGCCTTTGTTTGGTTCTAACGCCATGAAAACGCCTACTAAAACAAAAGCGACAAAATATACACCACCTTTTACTTTACGTAGGTAAATCATTTTACTATCAGTTTCCATCATATCCCCCGATAAATGATACAACGTTATTGCATTGAATAGTACATCGTATCATCGAATTTTGTTTTAAATGTCACGCCTTTATAGCTAGTGACAAGTTCGTTCCCTACCCGTTTCATACGTAACGGGGTACTGTCTACACCACGACCATCTGTCTCAAATTCACTGATTACAATACCTAAATTCCATCGGTTGCTAATGTGTTTCATATAACTTGCATCTAAACTACATCCACACCCACTGTTTGCATGTGTTACACCCATGTGATGTCCTACAAAACTGCGATGTACATGACCGCTTACTGTGTGATATAGGATGCCCTCGTCTCCTGTAATGTCACTACCAGCGCATCGTTCAATTGTATTTTTGACAATCGTACTGTC
>Ga0070745_1001087_pt1 | contig 15290 bp, 30 predicted proteins | sample VirMetDEL_Mar_4_FD_77438 | JGI IMG/M metagenome (GOLD analysis project Ga0070745, IMG submission 77438) | Aqueous microbial communities from the Delaware River and Bay under freshwater to marine salinity gradient to study organic matter... | ecosystem: Environmental > Aquatic > Marine > Coastal ...
AATTCGTTGGCTTCATTGATAAAAAGCAGTGACCGTTTTCTTCCTCTGATTTTTTGCGGGACGTCGCAATTTAGGAACTCAACGAGGTTACCGTTAAGCATATATTCGTTCGTGCTTTTGCGATGGTGCGACTCCTTGTACAGGTTGTGCTTTTCGAGTATCGACCAAAAGTCCCTAGCTACTGTGCCACGCAGTGACGGACTACTCTTACGGCATATCGTAATGGTCTTGCCAGTGTGTGTCATCGCATAGCGGAATATGATCCAAATGAGGATGTTAAATGTCTTGCCGCTACGAGTCCCTCCCTGCTCAACAACGAACCGTTTCTTGCTTTGCTCCAGATGGCGGAACACTACGTTGGTCTTGATGTCAATCAACGACGGTGATTTTTACGTCCAGTTGGTTTCCTTCTGCTCCAGTCAGTTCCTGCCTTTCGACATATCCCCTGCGCTTGCCTTTGGTCTTCAGGTAGAACAGCAACTCGGTGGTCTTGCCGTCCCTTACGGCACTTAGCAGTTTGGTTTCTGCCATATCGAGCGACCTTTCGTCAATCTCATGCACTTGTTGGGCAAACTCCTCGTCCTCCTTGACCCACGTGTAATAAGTCTGCCGTGAGATACCGCTAGCGTCACAACACGCCGATACGTTACCCCACGACAGCTTATAGTTATCTAGAAATTTTGCCTTACGGTCGTCTTGCTTTTTTTTACGTGTCAAGTTTGTCAAGTTTTGGTGCGACTTGGCAAGGCAACGACGCGACTACTGGTCGGTAAACAGGTCAGTAGTTTTGCGTACGTGTTCTTGCATTGCTTTGATGTTTTTATGGTAGACGTTGCGTTCGTCATAGCCGGTAATCGGAACCTTGCCGTCATTGTAATCGTGCAGGTACTGGTTGAAGAACTCGGCGTATGGATCATCGATGTCAGTGTTGACGTTTTCGAGATGGCTACCTGTGCTGATGAAGAAATCGAAGCCACGACCCATTTTTTTGCCACGGCGTGTATGCGTGTCCAGTGCATAATCGGGAACGTCGGGAGCGTAGTCAGATTTGAGCGCGAACATTTTGGCATTGTCAACGACGCGAGATTTTTTAGCACGGGCTAAGAGTAGTATCGCGTGTATCAAAGGTATTGAACCTTCTTCGTGGTTCTTGGCGGTAATAACGCCCCAGTTTTGATACAGCGCCTGTACTTGTACGCATACGTTGGGATCAGCCAGCCCAATATCCTCGGACGCTATGATAAGCATTCTGCGCCATAGATACTGAGCATAGCCAGAACCTGCGAGTTCGACACCAAAAAATAGGGCATCGTTTTCGATACCCCTGCGGACTGATTTTTGGAATGCTGACGAGCATTCGAAGAAATCGTAGCCCTTGCGAGTTGTGATTTGATAAGACATCGTGTGTAGTTTTTAACCTAACTGCAAAGATAAGCAATTCAGTTGAAAAAACCACTACTGCGTCCTTACGAAAGGTCTAGCTTTTTCAGGTCGATGTCAGCAACGTCCGTGTCCTTGTATGTGCTAACTGCGATGTTACGATGAGGGAAGTGCTGGGCTATTACCTTGATGGTATCGACCGTTGCTTGGTTACGATCCATAGTCTGCATACCTCCCTGATTCTTGTGGGACATTGCGTTCTCGTACGCACCCATAAAACGACGAATAGTGTAACCTTGCTCACGGCACACTAGCGAGTGCCAGATGTCATCCATTAACTCAACTCCTTCGGGCATACCGATGAGTTCTGTGCGCATAACGTGATTACCGAACAACGGTTTATTCTCACCAGCCCACAAGCTATCCGACTTGTGAAAATAGAACGGTCGCGGTTTGCAGATGCTGACTGCGCCGAGTTTGGGATCATTGTCAAATTCTTGAACGATGCGGTCATACGCATACTGGAACGCCAAGTGGACATCTTCCTTACGACTGTAGTTACGGGTCTTGAACGACATGTCGTCATCGACACGAAACACAATATCGTACTCGTGCTTACGTGCGTATTCAGCGTATGCGTTTACGGTAGTACGAAAGCTGGTGGCTTCAATGGGCACTAGGTTGCAAAATCGGATGGTCTGCTCGTAGTACATCATCTGTTCCTTGCGCACGAACACCTTCCAGTCAATGTGCGCGGGCAACTTGTGCAACCAGTGACCAGTGGTGCGTTCAATATCGTACGGACGATAGTACGACGGTATGGCAACGAGGGCGCGAGTCAAAACGGAAACGAGATTGAGCGTTCTCCTTTATGTACGTGCTTCTTGGTGTTAGTAGCTTTCTTGGTAGTGACTACTTCGCCAAACGTACGACGCAGGATAAGCGTATTCTTCATCATGACATCTGTAGTACGAACATCGTTACACCCGCCGTCCGACAAGAAATTGTCCTTCGTGCTGAAGGTAAACCGACGGTCAACGAACATATACCGATTCTTGAACACGTTTAGACAACTGATGTAGTAATCCTCTGCCTCCTCCATATCAGTGCGGTACGCTAGGTCATGCCCGTCGAGAAATCCCATGTACGAGTTGTTCAGAAACGTAGTAAACCTGAACGGCTTTTGGCTTACGTACTCCGTAGGATTTTGCCACGACTGGTAGCCCCACATCTTTGCTCCAATAGCTTGCGCCATCCATGCGTTCATTTCGACTATCTGCATCACCAGTTCAGGATCATCAATGCTAGCTGGTTCTGATGGCTCTGCGTACATGCGCTTGAACGATACGATGTCATCATCGACCATAAACTGAGTGCCAAACTTCTCTAGCATCCACTGACGGGTTGCGACCAAACTTTTGACCGATGCAGGAGTACCGATGACTTCGACATCTGGGTTAGCTTCCTTGTACTGGTCTACCTCATCGTGACGTACGATCAGCTTGAGGTTCGGAAACAACCGTTTGGTCATAACCTTGCTGAACCGACCCTTGCTAGGGCACAGCACGTCAATGTTTAGCTTTTTCTGTTTTGCCATAGTTCTGCAAATTCTGATGCCGTTAGCACGTAGCACGTCCCGACTCTGGTGTTCTTGTAGCACTTTTTACTGCCCAGCTTGAGGACGTTGCGCAGAAAATTGAAATCGAGTTCGTTACCACTAAAGATAGTGACTGACTCGTACGTTTCGGAAAACTTGGGCACGATAGGCATCTCCGCCTTGGTGTTATCGATGTCCTCCAACTCCCGTTCGTAATCATCTAGGAACAGACCTAACTCCTTATCACTCAAGCCGTATTCTTCCAGTGTTTCGCGCTCAAACAGGTTTGCGAGCATATCTACATCCCACTCACCGCTGTTGACGTTATCTCGTATGAGAAACTCCTTACGTTCTTCTTCAGTCCAGTCCTCAGCCATCATGACTGGCACAGACTTCATGCCTAATTGCTTAATTGCGCGAAGCCGTTGGTTACCGCCTAGCACCATCATTTGCGCATCCACTATAAGCGGACGAGCAGTGAGCATCGATGGAAATTCGCGAATCGACGCGACCAGTCGGTTAAACTGGTCACGAGTAATGGTTCTTGGGTTGTCAGGATTCTCCTTCAGCCGTTCGACTGGGATCATTTCGTATTTCAGCATTTGCTATATCGTTTGTGATGTTAGTCAATCTTGTGCGGTCATCACCGCTTAACGGAACTGTGTAAATCGTGACCTCTCCAGTGTGTGGGTTCTTGTACGCGATTTCTTTTTCTCCGCCTTTGTGGAACTGTTTAATCTGTTCTGCGATTGCCTGTAGTTCTTCCTTGGTGTAACTCATGTTCTGTTGCTTTAATGATTTCTGTACATAGTTCTGGTGGGATTTTGCTTCTTTCGTAGTTGCCTTTGAGCGCCTGAGTGCCAGTACGACTACCACGTGGAGCAGCTTCATGGCAAGGGTCGCCGTTCTTGCAATGTAGACGAGGTTGCCACGTGGCGTTATTCGTCCAAATATCGGTTGGCTTCATGCGAGTATCACCGTACTGGCAGTACGTGACCGTGTGACGGGGATACCTTTGCAGAATATCCATCTTGCGCATTACTCCGCGCGGGTTCTCGATATACCATACGGCTGGCTGGAAGTACTCAATGAGCAGAATTGTTTCCTGTAGTATCTGCATGCCGAGCAGTGCGCTATCTGACTTTGGCAGAAACCGACCGTTGACCTTATCCCAGTTACGACCTAATGCCGCTACGCTAAATCCTGTACACGGAGGGCTAGCCCAAATCATATCGGGCTGGAACGGCACTGCGTTGGGATCAAACATCAAAATATCGCAAACGTAATCAATGCGCTGGAATGGTTCGATGTCCGTAGCGAACGTAGTGTGACCTAACGACTCAGCGACATTGCTAATGCTTCGTGACCCTGCAAACAATTCTAGAACTTTCATGGCTTGCTGTACATTTTGGCGATGCGTTTGTTGATTCCGTAATCCAGTAGCACAATGCGCCCCCTGTACCGCCCCCAATTAGCGCGATTGTACAGGTCGCAGTTGTCTATATCGAGCGATGGTATGGCTCGCTTAACGCGCAACGGGTAGCGCACACTAAATTCGTTTAACGGTTCTACCCTTCTTTGCACGACAACGCCGAGCAGAAAAAACCGAAGCGGTGCGAGCAGCTTGGTGTGACCGTACATGCGGTATAGCTTATCCTCGTTGTACCCTTGCAATATCCCACGTACGCCAAGCGGAATCTTGATGGCGTATTTACCGATGAGGATCACTAGGCGTGTGCTAAGGCGTATCTTCATGAATCTAGCTTGACTAATCCCAAAAATCACGTGTATATCGTTCGAAGTACCCGTTCTGTTTACCCTGCTTAACCCACTTGTCATAGCGTTGCTTGCTACGTTGCTCAAACAGGTGTTGCTGGTAGCTTGGGCAGTCCACGGGCTTGAAGAAACTTACGTTACCCACCGATAGTCCTGTTTCCTCAATGACTCCCATATCGAGCAGTTCGCTTACTCTGCCTGACAGCGTAGACATCTTCATCTTGTGCCCCTGCGCATTAAGCAACTGGAGCAGTCCTTCTAGGCTAGAGCATGGTAGCTGGCAAACAGCTTTGTACACTAGCTGGCGTTTGTTAAAACGGTTACCTGTTTCGCATTCGTGTATGAATGCTTGTCGTTGTGCATTCGTCATTTCGCCCACTTTGGATAGTCCAGTAACATAATCTCATCGCTGTACGTTGCGGGCGATCCATCCCATTTGCGCCACTGCTCGATGAGGTCTAACAAGCGCATGGACGATTTCTCGAATGCATCGGGACTCTGCATGTACAGGGCGACATTGTGCGGCTCATCTGTTTCAACGCACAGCCAGTAGAAACGGTCAACTCCTGTAAGCAACCGATACGCACTAGCTTGCAGATGGTAGCCAAGATTGTACGCATCGCGCCCAAACTGTTCAGGGCTGGCATCTCGACAAGTCTTAACGTCGATAGCATAGCCAGACTTGGTGTTGAGCGCATCGACAATGCCCTTAAATGGAACTTGACCGAGCGTACCGTCAACGGTCAACTCGTATTCGCAGTTCATGAGCAGGGCGGTTGCGTCCTCATTACCGCACACGGCATCGTACGTTTTGCGTAGCTGATACATCTGTGCTTGCGAGAGCGATTCGCGATTACCGATGCTGGACTGGTACTCAGCGTACTTTTCTTTGCCCAGCTTGGTACGACGGTCAACGTCAGGCGCAACTACGTACCTAGCGTCAAACTGGTCTGGCTCAAGGATCATGGTATGCACCGCCGAACCGAACGCCATCGCTGGCGTTGGTTCGAACTTGCGGTTGCAGTACGCGATGTAATGGTTCGGGGATTTGGCAAACTGCTTGAGCGCAGATACCGACAAGTAATTGCGCTTAGGCATTTTGCTGGGTTCTGTAGTGTGACATTGCGAGTTTGTACATCTCGCCTGTAGTAGCAATTACGCCAACATGCTCCCGGGCGTATTCTTGCGCATATTCCAGAGTAGTGAACTCGTGCGGAGTGACGTGCGTGCAGTCGCCGATAATTCTGAACTCCAGAAACCAGACGTTTTTATGAAACGGCTTGACGCACATCAAATCGTGTTCACACTCAATCGTGGAGTAAACCCGACCGTCCTTGTAGTGGGGGCGTGTGCCGCCGTACTTATCGCACGATACGAGTACAACGCCATTATCCCAGTTGACGGGCGTGACGTGGGTAACGGGTTCGCCGTTTCTAAATACCAGTGTTGGCTGGTCATCGGTGTTCTGCCATTCGGCTGGAACGTAGGGTACGTGTAGTTTTTCCATTTTGCTAAGATAAATTAAATTTCGTCATGGTCGGCAAAGCTATACTGCGACCCTGCTGTGAGGATCACGTGGTCAAGCAGTGCGATGTCAAGCGATTTGCAAGCATCGCTAAGGGTCTGAGTCAATCGTCGGTCTTGACTGCTAGGTCGTGTGTTGCCAGACGGGTGATTGTGCGATACGATGCACCCTACACTGTTGCTCAGTAGCAGGTACTGCATAATTACCTTCGGGTCTGCAACCGTGCCCGATACGCCACCAACGCCAGCAACGTAGTAGCTGTTGATTTCGTTGGCGCGATTAAGCCCTAGTACAATAAACATCTCGCGATGCTCAATAGCGTCACCATAGATGCTACGCAAAAAAGTAGTAGCGCCCTGCGACGATACTACTTTGTCCTTGTTTGAGTCTTGGCGCTTGTAGGTCAGTTGAACCTCACCAGCCCGCCATTCTGATAGTTTTTCCATGTCGCAAATCTACGTTGTTCAGTTCAAAAAACCAAACGTCATGCTGATTTTTTTTAATCGTTGTCAGCGTATCCGTAGTCAGCTAATTCACTGCTGTCCATGTCCTGCACGATATGATCAGCCAGTTCGTACCAGTTAACGCTACTGAATGCCGCTCGGAGCAAATCCGACGCATAACCGTGTAGCTTATCGCCCTCATAAACCTCAAATACGAACTCTTCTACTTTGTCCTTGATAAACTGACCCAGTTCATACTTGGACGTGAATACTGCGCCTTCCAGCAACGACTCAACGTCATCGAGAAAGTACATGGACGTGAGCCACGTTTCGTAGTTTGTCCAACCGTTATAGCCAGCCATACTTCTGTACGTGTTTAATCATCGTTTCCAAGGTTGCCAGCGTTTTTTTGGCATCGCCCTTGATTCCGAAATAGTTCTTGGTATCACGAAGGCGGAATCCACGGTGCGGGATAATGCCCTTCGTCCATAAACTGAGATTACGACGACTCAGGATCAAATTCCAGTACCACATCGGGCACGAGCCATCGCCGCCTGAGTGAAATGCGTACGGCTTATCAATCTGGAGGTCAAGCCAAAATTGAGCGTAGTAATTGTGAACTGCTGGCAGTTCTGATTTGCTAATGTGTTTTTCCATGACGGTTAATCTAATCGGTTTTTTTCTGGATTCCAAGTACCCCACGATTTTGCAACTGGGTTGCTACCTATCATCTTATCGTAGATAGCGACTACTGTACCTGCTTCGCAGTTTGTGAGGACGTATAGTCCACCGTCACCGAACATCGAGTAGTTGATGCCCGTGACGGTTTTGCCCTGTGCCAACATCTCGTTGACAGCTTTCTTGGACTTGGCGTGTACGTAGATTTTCATACGCACATCATTTGAAGCGCCCTATCGAAGTCAACGTACTGCTGCCAAGTGCATTGGCGCAGTGACCGTTCGAGCGGTTTTAGACTAGAGAACTGCTCACTGATTTTGACCAGTGCGTCCTCGCGAGTTTTGGCGTAGACGGTGTTACCGCCACTGCCCTGCCATTCGAACAGCCACAGGTACTCGCCCTTGGCGTTCTTGAACGGCTCGAGTTGTGATCCACAACATTGACATACTAGATTACTCATGCGTGTCCGAGTTTAGAGTGAAACAAATGCTGTGCGTTGCTGAGTGCTTCGCCAGCGGATTTAAAGTCGCCGAAAAAATCGATGCGGTCATCATCGACCTGCATGGTCACTGACCAAGTTTGCATCGCGTCATTGTACAAGGCGGTAACTACGACGTCGCCTACATGACATGAGTAGGTTATCGTATCGCCGAAAATCGTTGTTAGCGCGGCGTGTCCAGGCGAACGCTGGTGCGCCATCTCAAATGCGTCAGCTATGTTGCTAGCTGTGCCAACGGTCAAATCCAGCCAACGATACTGGTCTGCCTGTTGTATGCGTGGTTTTTCCATACCGCAAACCTAGGCGGTATATTTCAAAAAACCAACCTCCCGACTTATTTTTTTTTCGTCCGCCGTGGTTTTTTTACGACCTTACTCTTATGTGCTTGCTCATCAACTTGCGCCAGCATCATTTCTAAATCACGGATCACATCCTGAATGCACGACCTGCAATTTGTCGCTGTGCGATTCTGCCCGCTTAACTGATTCCACAACGCAAACAGCGATTGGATTTCTGCGCCCGTTACACTGTTACCGATAACGCCCAGTGTAGAACGAAGCTGTTCAATTTCTGCGGGGCTGACTACCCAGTCCCACTTATCGAGCGGGCACTTGCTTGCCTTTAGCTTGGTTTTGACGGGCATAACGCATCCGCACAACTTGGCGCGATAACCGTCCTCCGTGACGTACTTGGGGCGGGCTAGTGGTCCGCACGATTTGGTTGTTTCGACATAGTGCTTGCAGTTCTTGCACACTGTCATTCGGTGATGCCTGATTTCGCTTGACGTGAGAAACATTCTGTAATGGTTTTTCTGGTTTGACTTAACGAGTTGTATAACGTCTGCAAAGGTATTCCTGCACCAGCAGACACTTCGACCATTGAGTACCCTTGGACGTGCAGTTTCCAAACTGCTCTATCGAATTTATGCAGACGGTCAACGAACAACTCCATTTGCTCCAGCATCAATACGTCGCTTTGCTCATCATCCGTTGCTGTAGAGAAAAACTCGTACGTGTTGTACGTGTGATCCAATCCAAACTTACCGCTGTACACCTGTCGCTTCATTACTTGGGTAAAGTATCCCGTCATGTTACGCACGTTCTCTTTATCTCGACACGCTAGGTACGCTGTGTGTACCAAATCTTCAGCGTCGCGATGGATTTTTCTCGCTACAGCCACCAACTGCTTGTAGTTTTCTGAGATAAACCTATTCCATATTTCGTTCGCGTTTGAGCGCATTGACCTTGGCTCGGTACAAGGAAATCATTTCTGTGTACTCTTGTTCCGTAAATCGTTTAAGTTGATTGCTTCTGTGGTAAATCTCTTTAGCTGTGCCTTCGCCGTACTTCGCATCTAACGCCAGCCCATGTACGTACTGCTTGCCGACCATGTTACACCCTTTGCATTGCGCGGAACAATTTTGAGGATCAAATCGGGTAGACAACTTGGCTCGTGTAATGAAGTGACCGCAGTCCACAGAACGCCAGTGTTTGCGTTCGCTACACGTTATGCAGTTGACGTATCCCCATTCGTCAGCATCGCGCAAACGAATGAACTCACTAAACACTTTATCCAGTTTGTGCTTGAGTTTGGTCACTGCCATCGGGTTCGAGATTATCTTGTTTCTCCCGCACGGGTTCACTGTCCTGTTCCAACGTGCTGGGGTTCGGGTTCAAGTTACTCAAATGCTGGGCTAAAGCAAAGATGGGTGCGTTACGTTTGCGACGGATGTCCGCCATGCTTTGTGGCTGAAAAGTGATGTGCGTAGGGTTTACTGCTCCACGAATCACACGATGCTCAGTGTTCATTTGCTCAACGTACGGTTGACGATCACTATCGTGCTTAAGGAATGCTTTGCGAAATTCGCCGACCTTAAGCCGTTCGTAATACTCGCCGTAATACTCCATCTTAATTCGACCTAGGATAATTACCCAGTCCTCCAGCGTCATGGCGGGAAATTCGCTTACTAGCGTTTCAAAGCAGAATATGTAATCCTCATCCGTAGACAGCCGTTTTTTGAAATCGAGAAAGTCGCACACGTTTTTGATCCCAGCGAGCAGTAGTTGACGGGTTGCTATGGGTTGGTACTTGAGTGCTGTGCCGATGTTAGTGCCTGTACGCACTGCTTGGTCAACCGACAGGTTAGTACTGCCCAGTTTCGATATAGTTTCTAAGCTGTTGATGGTCTGATTGAACCTTTGTTCCTGACGCGGACTTAATTGGGAAAAGCCCTTGCCATCCTTGGGCAATGGACTGATGGATAATGTCAATCGCTGTTTGTTCATTGTTCTGTGAGATGTTCTGAAGGTTGTGTAGCGCAGTTTGTTCTCCTCGTGGTGTGTACTTTTTGGTTTTGCGTTGCTTGCGTTCGTCCAGCCAGATACGCCACGTTTCAGCAAACTTATCGGAATCCCACGGATACAACACCTCTGTATTACTATCTGATTTATTCACTGGTTTATTCTCTGATTTATTATGTGGCGCAATCTGAGCCACCTTACGGTTCATTTTGACCTTTGGCTTGGGTCGTTTTGAGCCACTAGCTAGTTCATTCTGACCTAGGTCAAAGTGATCCAGTGCAGGCACGATAAGCACCCGTACGTTACCCTGCTTGGCATCACCGTGCTTGAGCAGACCTAGCTTGCGCAGATTAGCTAACGAGCGTTTGACCGTAGCGTCGCTACAGCCGATGTCGTGAGCAATACGAGCATTGCTTTTGAAGTACACTAGACCTTGTGACTGCATAGCGTACACGTCAGCCAGTAGCAGACGTTCGTGGGCGGTCAAGTCAGTCCTGCGCCATATTTCGATAGGTATCCAAAACCCTTTTTGTGCGGATACGACGAGGGGCGGTGTTGATTCCGCCCCAGTCGTAACGTCCTGTTCTGTCATTCTGTTTTTCCGATTTCAGTTTCACGTTGTAAAACTAATCGCACAATTTCGTCATACGACATATCGGTCGCGGTAGAAATTTCTGGCAGGTGCTTCAGCAAATTTCTCGGCGCATTGTCGATCCAATGCTTTACGGTTGCTGGCTCTACATTCAGATGTTCAGCGCACATCTTGACGTGCGTGAAGTGCTTCAGGATAGTTAGCTTGAGGTCATTCATTAAAACGGGAGGTCGGTTTCTATTTCAGCAGACGGTTCTGGAACTACCTGCTGTTGAACGGGTGGCTCACTAGGAGCAGGGGGCTGGGCTGACGGCTGACTTGCTCGCATGTGATCCAACAACTCCTTGCGAACATCCAGTAACGCCTTGGCTGTTGCCAGTACATCAGCGGGCGTTTTCTTGCCTAACGCAATAGATGCGTTCAAAGCCCAACTTGCGTTGATTTCTTCTTGGCGCTGTGGGTTGTTGTAGTCGCTACCGCCACGGCTGTAACCGCCACCGCCAGCGTTTGGCTTGCTGATTGACAGGCGTACGCCATATTGCGTTTCGCGCTTGTTGGTCACAACGACCTCATCGCCGACTTGCCACTTGTTGGGCGTTTTGCTACCGACTTCGCCAGTAGTTCCGTCATCTAGTGTGACATCGTAGGTGTAAACGTATCCGTCACGACCATCGTAACCGCCCTTCTGTGTGGGCGTAATTTGCGTAATCTTCATTACAACTGATTTTTGGTTAGAAATTGTTCTAGTGCTAAGAGAGCAGACTCGACTTCGAATACATGGTAATCGATGCCGTACGGCTCGTTGCGGTTGCGCAGTACATATTGCGCACTGACAATGCGACGACGCAACGACGACACCAGTGGATCACTGGGTACGTACGAGTTCCTGTGTACATATATCTGGTGCTGACACCAGTCGGCGTACGACTCTAAACGATTGTCGTGGTCAGTGGCGCATTGCGCTAATACGTGAGTACGGTTTATGTCCTCAGCGTAGTGTTCCTTAAGTTTTCCCATAACAGCAAAGATACGCAAACCAGATGAAAAAAACGGGTTTGGATATAAAAAAATCCCCCGACCGTGAAGCCGAGGGATTCTAGGAAAAACTACACTACGCAGAACGCAGAATGCAGACGACCGTAAATGTACTACTTTTTTTCCTTTCGCGAGCGACCAAGTACAACCGCGTTAAAAATGCGGGATAAGACATTAACGATTTTGTCGTCCTTCTTAGTTTCCGTCAGCGCAGTGATTGTACCTGCTGCAATCAGGACGGCGTTTAAAATCTCGCTCCAGTATTGTGTGAAAAAACTCATGGCTTATGGGTTATGGTTTATCTGATTTCGGTACATCATCGTTGATGGTCGGGTACTTCTCCAGCACCACAAACGACGGGCATGCTTTAGCCGCATATTCGTTATGACCGTGTACGGGGATCATTCCGTAACGCATACGGAGTGCGTGAATCAAATCGAACATGGCTAACTCTTGTGCGATGGTCATGGTATCTTTTGGAGTGCGACCATCAGTTTCTACTCCTCCGATGTAGCAGATACCTATGCTATTGGTGTTTTCGCCTTTTACGTGCGCACCTATCCTTTCCTCTGGACGACCAACTTGCACCGTGCCATCCAGCTTAATCACGTAATGGTATCCTACGTCGCTCCAGTTGCGAGGTGCGCTCATGTGCCACTGGCGAATCGTGTTGACTCCAATATCTGTTCCCTCCCTAGTAGCGGAGCAGTGTAGGATTATCTTATTTATTTCGCGCGTTTTTTTAACGCTTCGTTTTCTTTTTGTAGCCATTCTACTGTGGTTTCTAGCTTCTTGACCTTGCCAGTCAGTATTAGGATTTCTTCACGCAAGTTATCCTTTTCCTCACTGCTTTGGTTCAGAAGGCGTTCCAACGTACGTACGCGGTCGCGTAGGTCATCTCGATGTTCATGCGCGTCACTTCGTGCCATCCCCTTTTCCTTGTGCTGTAGCTTGGTTCTTATGATCCAAAACTGCCATGCGGTTGTTCCTGTGAGCGCAGTGATTATTGCTATGAGTGCTTCGTTCATTTTTCTTGAGCCAAATCTGAATCAAACGATGGTTTTCGTCCTTGGTTTTTCTACTAGCCATACGACGGTGGGTATATGATATGTTTAACTCCGCTACGATATGACCGACCTTGGCTAAAGGTCATACCGCTTTGTCCATACACCTTTTTAATCGGGTGGATGTCATCTTCGGTATTCGTATGGTATTCTGGGTACTTACTGTCCCAGTTGTATCGCAAATGCTTTACTAGGCGGTCAGTGTACATCTCGGCAGTTTGACGAGAGCGTTCGACTTCACGGTGCAAATCACTAGCGGTAATGCTTGTGCTGTTTTCTGCGTTGCGAATGACCAGATTGCTACCGTCATGACGAACGTACAAAGCGGGCAGTAATTCGACTAACGCCCACCACGCAGTGACCTTTTGCAAGTACTGCTCCAGTAGTGTTTCGTACTCCGTAGTGGCGATTGCGCTGGTGCTGATGAGGTCACGTATCTTTAGGTACAGGTCTGTACCGAGAATAGGAATCACGTACTTATCCTGAGCGACGATTACAGCCGTAGTGATCATTTCTTCATCAACGCTGTTGCTGATGTACGTAGTCCGCTTCATGTATGACGGACTTACGAATAGGATTTCGGTGTTGTAACTCATCGTGCGTCGCTTGGTTTGTTCGGGTTGTTAGGGTGAAATCCCTTGTGCGGCATATCGTTTGGGTGCTTGGCAACTTCTGGCTCATTTGCTACCCACTGGGCTTTACGACGTTCTTCAACTGGCATCTCCATCAGCATACGACGTGCTTTCGTGACGGTGATTTTGCTTTGGTCTTCCTTTAGGTACACCTGCCGCTCCCAGAAATGCCCACATCGTGGACCTCCTTTGTAGAGCCACAAGTCGTACGTTCTTGCGCCTCCCTCACCAAAGCCCGGGTTGACTGGCATCTTGCTGGCTTTGAGTATGTCCTCCTTTTTGTACACCCTGTTAGCGGACATCATTTTCACGCAGAAATCACGACTCTTGGTAGATGTAGGCATACCGCGATATGCGTAACGAATCTTGAACACATCGGTATCTTGCTCATCGTCGCCATCGACACCAGTAGCACTGACTACGCTTGCTAGGTGCAGGTGCAGTCCAAGGTTGTCATCGGTATCGTAATCAACTGGGTTTTGCTGTAATAGCGTGTACCCCTCCATCGACTCACCCTTCGACAACAACCAGCTAACTCCGTCCTCCTCCTGTTGCTTAGACATCTCCCAATACACGTTGATGTCCATTGCGCTGTACAGGTCACGCAACGACTTTTTGAAAATTTTACGCGCTGGTTGGATCACTTGCTGGTCAAACAACTCGCGCGACTGTTGCAATTCTGTGCCACCTCCTAAGCGACCCGCGACCAGTAGACCAAACATCATCGGGTTCGTTACGCGATGCCCCATCATAATCTTCTCTGTGGCTAATTCGGCAAGAAACTGGTACTTCGTATCGTTATCAGACGTTGGGAACGGAATAAAGTCAGGCGCACGGTCGGGCTGGTCATTGAACGTCATAAACCACTTACCTGCGTTGCTTGCACCAGAAATTTGCCCTTCAATCTCAGCGCGGATATTTGCACGTTCTATCGCGCTTGGTTCGCCATTCTTGAAATTTATCATGAACGACGGCATTAAACCGTTGCGGATGTTGTTGACGTGGAACAGCGCAATTTCACGATCCAATTCGATGTAGTTGATTGCTCCTATGTACGACGGCTTAGGGTAGTAGTAGCTACCTGCGCTAAACGGTTTGATGTACATGATTTGACGCGGATGCTCATTTCGTTCGTCAGGATTCCACGCCAGAATGCGATGCTTCTTGCACTTGGTATCGCTCCAATCCTGACTGTAGAAATACTCCCAGACATCGCCGTTTTCGTCAGCTTCAGCACTACGGATGTTTTCGAACGGGCAGTGGTAAATGCAATCGATGTACGTCCTATCTAAACTCCAGTTGACCTCTAGTGCATATCCGCCATGAATTACGAAGTCCAGTGCGCACTTGAGCAACACCTCATCCAAATCATGCTCCTCGTACTTAAGGGATGCTTGCAGGTCAGACGGACGATAGCCATCGCCGTGAATCATATAGCTAATCCCGTCGCAAAGCGCGTGATGGATTGCGCTGTTGTTGTACAACGAGAGCAGGTATTCTGGAAACTTGTTGTCCTCGCCGTACTCAACGTACCCGCGCGTATTGATTTTTTCGGCGTAGCTGGCTTCCTGCAAGGGATTGGCGCTTAACGCCATTATGGACGGCTTACGCTTCGTAGTAGATGACTTGCTCATTGTTGCTATCGGTTACTATGGTTGGTTCAACTGGCGACGGCTTGACGAAATTGACTAGCTTGGTCTCAATCAAACGATCAGGGTTGGGGCTACTTTCGGCAATGCGCCAGTAAACACGAAGGATGTAGTAGCCCT
>Ga0070745_1001090_pt1 | contig 15263 bp, 18 predicted proteins | sample VirMetDEL_Mar_4_FD_77438 | JGI IMG/M metagenome (GOLD analysis project Ga0070745, IMG submission 77438) | Aqueous microbial communities from the Delaware River and Bay under freshwater to marine salinity gradient to study organic matter... | ecosystem: Environmental > Aquatic > Marine > Coastal ...
CTTGGGATAATTATGTACCTAAGATGTACACACCAGAAGAAATTAAAAAGAACGCCGAAATACTTTATACTTTTGTAACTAAGAAGGAAGACTCTTGACATTAATTTCTCATATGCCCTTACCAAGTATGCCTTTTGAAACACATGACAATATAGTCTTTAAACCTTATAATGAGGCTTTAATGGCAGAAGACGGAGACCATAGAGAAACTAGAGAAGAAATGGTAACTGCTAAAGAAAAAAGAGCAGAAAAGGTTTTAGAGGAAAATTGGAGAGAAAAGGCTGAACAGCTTATGGAACGTCACAAACAACAGAACAATACTTACTATGAAAGACAAAGATTATTTCAAGGTGAAGTTTTAGATATTTCTGTTTAAAAACTAATACCTGACGTTTAAGAATAAACTTACTAGGCTCTGCCAAAGTGATACTTATAGTTGCTATCTACTGACATCTGAAAGATAGTTGCTTATTCCCCCCGATGATGTCCAATTGTGCTACTTGATAGCTCTTTTCGGGGGGTTATTAAGTATCACTTTGGTATCCTAGTGTAGTACATTAAAACTATTTAATTTTTGTTTTATTATTATTAATTTTATTAATAGTTTCAAAGGCTTATTTAAAGAATACTTTAAGTTATTGAAAGTGTTAATAAAAAAATTTGAATTAAATAATATCTTGAAAATAAAGCATTGGAGAAATAAAATGCCAGGAAATTCTAACCCCATGATATCAAAGGGCGGTAGAAAGCCTGGGGCTGGACGTCCTAAAGGCTCTAAAAATATTAACTCTATGGCCTCTGTTAGAAAACTTGAGGAACTTGGTTTTGATCCTATTGAAATGATGGTTCGTAAGTATAATGACATACAAGAAAAACTAAACTATTTAGAAGGAATTGGAAAGCACACTTCTGGCGCTTATGCACAGATGACAGCTACACAAGGAACTCTAATTAATAATTTGATGGCTTATGGCTATAAGAAAATCCCTGATAAAATCGAACAGGAATTCTCAGAGAGAAAACCTATTTCTATTGTGCTCACCGATAATAAAAAGGAAAATAACGATGAGTGAATCAGAACCTTGGCATCTCTCTAGAAGTGTGCCTGTAACATTTATATTAGCTATTATAGCACAAACTATAGCACTTGTATGGTATGTTTCTTCTTTAGATAATGCTATACAAAATAATACTAGAGACTTAATGCGCCAAGAGGTTCGCTTAGAGGCTTTAGAAAGTATTGTACAAACACAAGCACTAACTTTAGTTCGTATGGATGAAAATATAAAAGCCATAAGAAACATGATGGAAAAAGATCGTCGAGATAAATAATAGATATATCCCTGATAGCACTAATAACAGCTGGAGGGAATCATGATAGATCCAATAACTGCTATTGCTGGAGCCTCTGCTGCGTTTAACGCTATTAAAAAGGGTATCAGCATAGGTAAAGACTTACAAGACATGGGAAGTCAACTTTCTCAATGGGCTGGGGCTATGGCTGACATAGACTTTGCTCAAAAACAAACAGATAATCCCCCTTGGTATAAAGCTTTAGGGGGCGGTGTGGAAGCACAAGCTATGCAAGTGTTTGCTGCACAAAAGAAAAGAGATGCAATGCGAAAAGAGTTAAAAGACTTTATTTGTGTTGCTTATGGCCCATCACACTGGGAAGAGCTTTTAAGAATTGAAGCAGAAATTCGTAAAAAGAAAAAAGACCATGAATTTCGTAAAATGGAAATTAAACAGTCTATAATTGAGTGGAGCGCTGGAATATTTTTATTAATATTTTTACTAGGTTGTCTCACAGGATTTGTATGGCTAAGCACATTAAATTAAAGGAATAATAACATGGCGGTAAGACGTTCAACAAAAATAAAAAATAAAATAACAGCGAGGATTGCTGCATACAGGGCAGGTCGGAGGCCAGATGCTCGTGAAGGTGGTATTAAAAAAGCTGGTCAATCTATATATGAAGGTGGCCGTGAAAAGGCTACACGAAGAAAAGCTACTAGTAGTGCATCTTCAGGGCGTGAAAATAAAATAGCTAGTACAGCTAAAGGTTCTGCTTCTTCAGGTCGTAGTAACGCTATTCGTAGAGCTGCCCAAAGTTCTGCTTCTTCAAGCCGTGAAAACAGAGTAGCTAGTACAGCTAGAGGCTCTGCTTCTTCAGGTCGTGAAAAAGCTTCACGAAGAACAGGTAGCGGTCGTCCAAGCAGATTGACTACTAGTATTCGTAGGCTAAGAAATACTCCCACAGGTCGTACTGCTCGTAAGGCAGCATCAGCAGCAGCTTCAGGTGCAGTAGCAGGAGCAAGTGCAGCTAAGTCATGGGGTAGCGCAGCGCAAAAGGCAGCATTACAAAAAGCTCAAAAGGCTTCAGCTAAAGCACGTAGATCAGGTAGCCGTGGTGGAAACCGCTTACGTAATAGTCGTTTAGGTCAACGTGTGTCTAATAGCCGTATTGGTCGTCGTTTAGGTCTTAATGCACGTAGAGTAACAACTAGATAATAGGAGAATTACTATGCCAAAAGGAATGGGTACCTACGGAACTAAACGTGGTCGTCCACCTAAAAAGGGTGGCAAAAAGAAGTAATGGGTCGGTCTAACCCTAGACTCTGGGAACGTGCCAAACAAAAAGCCAAGGCTCGTATGGGAGGTAAACACTCTGCCAGAGCTATGCAATTGGCTGCTAAAATATATAAAGATAGTGGCGGTAGTTATACTGGCTCTAAAACAAAAGCCCAAGAGTCTATGACTAAGTGGACTAAACAGAAGTGGCGTACTAAAAGCGGTAAACCATCTGTTCTTGGGCCTAATGCTACAGGTGAAAGATACTTACCTACTAAGGCTATTAATGCTATGCCTAAAAAGAGATATGCAGCTAGTACAGCTAAAAAGCGTAAAGATACTAAAGCAGGTAAACAGTATTCATCACAACCTAAAAGGCGTAAAGCATGAGTAATATTAATAAAATAAAACAATTAGATACTCAACGTCAAATGAACAAAGCTTTTAAGTATGGATCTAAAGAGGGTGAACGATTTAATCCTTATAGAGCTATAAAGCCAGCCATAAAAGCTTATAAAAAGAGTTATAAAAAGTAATGATAAAGTTACATGAGAAACAGTCAGAAGTTGTTAGAGATTTATTTGTTGACAAGTCTTGTCGTTATGCAGTAGTTAATGCTAGTCGTGGTTTTGGTAAATCATATTTAGCCGCAACAGCTGCTATAGTAGCAGTACAAGAATTAATGGACTTAGAAGAATCAGTGCCTAATAAAAACGTAGCACTGATAGCGCCTACATACAGCCAAGCAGTAGATATTTACTATCCACTGATAGCTTGGCAACTAGGCATGGAAGACTTTGCTGATAAGGCATCAAAAGCTGCAGGTACTTTTTGGTTTCCAAATAACGTGCAATTAAAGCTTTGGTCTTATGAGGCATCTCAGCGTATGCGGGGTACAGGGCAATACTTTGTTGTAGCCGATGAGGTTACATCATGGAGAGGTGCAGGTATGAATCTTAAGGAATCTTGGGAGTCTATTATCCAACCTTGTGTCAGTACTCGATGGTCTCCCATGAATGCTAAAAAGTTCGGTGCTAATTCTGGTAGAGCACTTATTATTAGTACACCTAAAGGTTATGATTACTTTTATGAAATGTACAACAGACAAGATTCCGACAATGATTGGAAGAGCTATACATATACTTATAATGACTCTCCCTTCCTCGATGAGGATGAGATTGAGAGAGTAAAATTAACCCTTGATCCTTTAAAGTTTGCCAGAGAGTATACTGCAAGCTTCGAAGACTCTGGCACTAATGTATTTTATACATTTAACCGCAAGGATCATATAGACAAAACACTTCCTTATTTTGAAGACGGAGAAGATGTTCATGTTGCTATCGACTTTAACGTTGGTATCATGGCCTCCGTCATATTTGCCATTAGAGGTAGTCAAATACACATCTTAGATGAGATGCAAGGCCACCCTGACACAGAAACCCTAGCAAGGGCGCTTACAGAACGGTTTGATGGTCATCGTATCACAAGCTATCCTGACCCTTCTGGGAGGGCGAGAAAAACTTCAGCTGCTGTCGGTGTTACAGATTTTAAAATCCTAGAGACAAATAAAATCCTCACCAGAGCACATACAAAAGCTCCACCGATTGTAGATTCAGTAGCAGCTGTAAATAAAAAGTTTAAGAACGCCAATGGTGATATTGATATGCTTATACATCCTAAGTGTGTTAATACAATAAGGTCTCTAGAGCGTACACAGTGGGTAGAATCTAATCCAGATAGTGCTACGATTGATAAAAAGGAAGGTGTTGAACACTGGACAGATGCCCTGCGTTATGCAGTAGAATATCTGTACCCAATTAGAGCAGGAACTAAATCCGTTAAGCGTGGATTTGGGTTCTAGAAAGGACACTATGGCAATAAGACGCTTGGCTAGGTTTGTTATGACACCAGCCAGAAAACTTGCTTTACGTAAGGCTCAAAAAGCTTCAGCTGCAGCTGCTAGACGTAAAGGTAAGAAAGTTATAGCAGGAAAAGTAAAGAGAAAAGCAGTAAGAGCCGCTTCTAAAAGAATTCAAAGAAAAACAACAAGAGTAGTTTCTAATGCAGCCTTAACACAAGGCGTTTCAACAGGTCGCAGCCGTGTTCAAAAAATTGGTACAGGGGTAGCATTAGCAGGTTATGGTACAGCTATAGCAGCAAATGTTGAAGCTAAAAAAAGAAGAAATACTCTTATGGATTCTTTGTCATCACCTAAATCTTATAGACCAAGAAATGTAGGTCGAAGCAAAGCTGCTGAACAAGAATATAAAAGAAAAAGAATTGAAAACTTACTTAGTGCTCAACGTAGATTATCTAAGATTGAAAATAGACGTACTATGCTAGACACTAGAGGCAAAACAACATATAGGGACATTTAAAATGGGTAAAATACTTAATTTTGTTATGACACCCGCCCGTAAGTTAGCGCTTAAGAAAGCACAAAGAGCAGCAGCTAGAGCAGCTAAACGTAAGGCGGTTACAATAGGCCGTAAAAAGGCTATCAAAAAAGTAGCTACTATGAAGTTAGCACGTAAAGCAGGTGGTCGTGTACTTAGATCTAACTTCCGAGCAGGGGGTAAATTTGCAGGACAGCGTAGGGCAACCTATGCAGCAAGACTTGCTTCTTCAAGAGCTAAATATAAAGCATCTTCATTTCGTAGTAAAGCAGGTTCTGCTGCTGTGGGATTAGTAGCACCTACGGGTGTATTTCGTAGACGCTATTCTGATTTAACTTTAGGTGAAAATATTACAAGAAACGTAGGTAGAAGCTTAAAAGTTGGTGCAGCTTTATTACCTGTACAAGCCGCTATTGCAGCACCTAGCATTATAGGGTTGCGCAGACAAATGAGACAAATAGAAAGAATGTATGGAGCTTCTACAGATAGTATTAAGCAATCTCAAGAAACTAAATACAAAAGGATGTCAACATAATGGCTTTAGCGAGAATAGCATTTAAATTTGGTAGCTCGAGATTATCAGCTGCACAAAAGAGAGCTTTGGCAAAAGCTATTAGAGCTAGCGCATTAAAGCGTAGTCGTAAAGCTAAATTTAAAGCATTTAAAATAACAGCACGTAGAAGTCGAGTAGCTGCTAGAAAAGTTAAACTTACTAAAAAATTAGGTTTTTCTAAACAACTTTATGCTGGTAGAGCAGCTCGTTCGTCTAAGTTATTGTTAGCAAAAACAACAGCAGAAAACAAATATAAAAATCCAAGTTTTATTTCTAAGCAATTAGGACTTAATAATCCTGAAAAAGCTTTAAGGAACTTTAAAAAGGCAGATAGAGCTTATGTAAGAGCTATGGTACAAACTACCAAGAGTGAAAAGTCAATTGCTTCTCTCCAAAATAGACTTATGAAGGCTCAAAAATTAGATGATAAGTTAATAAAACGTCTTGCTAAATCTAACTCTTTAGAAGTTTTGCATTTAAACGATGCTAAAAAATATGCTAAAATATCAGGAGTTGCTATTAAAGCAGCAGATACTAGTATGACTAAAGCTAAAGCAGACGCATTATCTAGAAGTTTTGATAAAGGATTTTATGGTGCATTAGCAGCAACTACAGGATTAACTGTAGCAGCTAACGTTAAATATAAAAGACAAAATCCTGATGGGCCGAAAATTAAAATTGATTTTCAAGGTCTAATAAAAAATACATAATAATAAAAACAATAAAGCCCATCTGAGGATCGGCAGGAGGATTTAATATGCCACGCTCAAAGATAACGTCAAGTTCAAAAGACTTGATTACGGATGATGGAGCTATACTAGCTTCAGTTATCCACGGTGAACAAACAAGATTAGACATGGTAGTTGGTTGGTTAACAAACTTATCAGGTTATACAATTACAGCTAAAGTAGTTGAAGGTAATAACGTACAAGGTTCAGGAGCAAAACCTGATGCTCCACAAGCAGGTGGTGCTATTATTACTTTACCTATTATTGATTCTACTCCAACAGACAATCAATTTGATATTGTTATTCCACAGACTCTTATTGACACCTGGAATACATCACCTGAGCCTGATAAACCCATTTATGGTTTTATTGGCTTAGAGATTCAAGATACCGCTTCAGGTAATGCTCAACAAATCTGGAAACCTATGCGTGGTCTCGTTGAGGTCTTATATTCACCTACGGAGGCTTAAGTCATGGCATATAATCTTACTCTTAATAATCAACAGATGCAATTAAGTTTAGCTAGAACAGGTGGTCAAGGTACTAAAGGTGATTCTGTTTCTAGTGTTACTATGGATGGCAATGGGGATCTTATTGTTGTAATTACTGATGCAGCAGGTAATCAAGTATCATCTACTAACGTTGGTGGTTCTGCTTATATTACGGCTACACAAAATATTTATGACCAATTTGATGATCGTTATCTTGGCGATAAGTCTTCTGCACCTACAGTAGATAATGATGGGAATGCACTTCTAACGGGTGCTCTTTATTTTGATACCACTACTAACAATCTAGGTGTTTATAATGGCTCATCTTGGGAGTATCCTGTTGTTGAAGCACAAACAGCACAAACAGCTGCAGAAACTGCTAAGACAGCAGCAGAATTAGCAGAAACAAATGCTGAAACAGCAGAAACCAATGCTAGTAACTCTGCTACTGCTGCAGCTACTTCTGAGTCTAACGCAGCAAGTGATGCTACTGCAGCAGGAGCCTCAGAAACAGCAGCGGCTACTTCCGCTACTAACGCTGCAACTTCAGCTTCTAATGCATCTACTTCTGCAAGTCATGCGGCAAGTTCTGAAACTAACGCCGCCACTTCAGAAACTAATGCTGGTAATTCAGCCACGGCAGCTTCAAATAGTGCTACTGCAGCAGCAGCTTCTGCTACAAATGCAGCTACTTCAGAATCAAACGCAGCTACCTCAGAGACTAATGCAAGCAATTCTGCTTCTGCAGCATCTTCAAGTGCTAATGCCGCATCTACTTCTGAAGGTAATGCTTCAGCCTCTGCAAGTGCAGCAGCTGTATCTGAAACAAATGCAGCAGCTTCACAATCTAGTGCAGGTTCGAGTGCAACAGCGGCGGCGGGGAGCGCTACAAATGCAGCGACTAGTGCATCTAATGCAGCAGCGTCTTTAGCATCAGTTGAAACTCTTTATGATAACTTTGATGATAGGTTTTTAGGTAATAAGTCTTCTGACCCTGCTACAGACAATGATGGTAATTCTCTCGTAGTTGGTACGTTTTATTACAATACAACAACAAATGAACTAAAAGTTTATAGTGGTTCTGGTTGGGTAGCGCCTTCAACAAGTGCTTCTAATAGCGCTTCTGCTGCAGCAACTAGTGCAACCTCTGCAGCGAACTCTGCAACAGCAGCTGCAGGGAGCGAAACAGCAGCAGCAACTTCTGCTACTAATGCAGCTAATTCAGCTACTGCAGCAGCTACTTCAGCTACAAATGCAAGTAATTCTGAAAGTGCAGCATCGACAAGCGAAACCAATGCTGCTACTAGCGAAACAAATGCTGGCAATTCTGCTACGGCAGCTGCAACATCTGCTACGAATGCAGCTACTTCAGAGACTAACGCAGCAAACTCTGCAACAGCAGCAGCTACTTCAGCAACTAACTCTGCAAATTCTGCTACTGCTTCTGATACAGCTAAAACAGCGGCTCAAGCTGCTCAAACAGCTGCAGAGACTGCAGAAACTAATGCGGAGACAGCCGAAACAAACGCAGGTAATAGTGCTACTGCAGCAGCTACTTCCGCTACTAACTCAGCTAACTCTGCAACAGCGGCGGCTAGTTCTGCTTCTGCAGCAGCTACAAGTGAAACTAATGCTGCTACTTCAGCTACTAATGCAGCTACATCGGAAACCAATGCTGGTAACTCTGCTACTGCTGCAGCAACTTCTGCTAGTAATGCTTCAACTTCTGAAACTAATGCTGCTACTAGTGCTACTAACGCATCGAATTCTGCTTCAGCAGCGGCAACCTCTGCAAGTAACGCATCTACTAGCGAGTCTAATGCATCTACTAGTGAGACTAATGCAGCGACTTCTGCTACAAATGCTTCAAACAGTGCTTCAGCGGCTTCAACCTCAGAAACCAATGCTGCTACTTCAGCTACAGCCGCTCAAACTGCTCAAACAGCAGCTGAAACCGCTTTAGATAACTTTGATGATCGTTATCTTGGTGCTAAGGCTTCCGATCCAACCGTTGATAATGATGGTGATGCTCTTGTTGCAGGTGCTTTGTACTTTAATTCAGGCGGTGGATCACTTAAGGTTTATGATGGTACTCAATGGAATCCAACAGCGGCTACAACAGAAGCTATTCAAGATGTTGTTGGAGCTTTATTAGTTGCAGGAAATGGTATTGATTTAAATTATGACGATGCAGCTAACTCTTTAACAATAACAAGTGAAGGCTCAGAACAAACAGCAACTAACAATTATGGTTCGACTATTGCTAAAGGTACTCCTGTTTATCAAAGTGGTACAGCAGGTCAAACTATTGAAATTACCCCTGCACAGGCGGGAAGTAGTTCTACGATGCCAGCTATAGGTATTGTTACAACAGATATTGCTAACGGTGCAACTGGTGTTGTTTCTATTGGTGGACGAATTACAAACCTTGACACAAGTGCCTATAGTGATGGTGATACACTTTATATTGGTTCTAGTGGTAGTCTAGTAAATTCACCTCCAACAGGTGAAAATAATCTAATTCAAAACATTGCTAAAGTAGTTAAAACCAATGCTTCTAGCGGTTCGATTATTGTCACTGGTGCAGGTCGTTCTAATGCCACACCAAATCTTAATAACGGTAACTTCTTCTTGGGTAATGGTTCTAATCAATCTGTAGCAACAGACTTTGATACAGCTGTTGAGGCTAACTCTAAAGTTGCAGGAATTGAGGCTAATGCTGATGTAACTGACACTGCTAATGTAACTTCTGCTGGTGCGCTAATGAAAACTGGCGGCACTATGACAGGCAACCTTATTCTTAATGCAGATCCTAGTGTTGCTTTAGGAGCTACAACGAAACAGTATGTAGATACTATTGCTTCTGCTGGTATTCATTATCACGCACCAGTACGTGTTGAACATCCTAGTAACTTAAACGCTACATATAACAATGGTTCATCAGGTGTAGGTGCTACTCTTACTAATGCAGGGACAAATGCTGCACTGGTTTTAGATAATGTAAGCATGGTATTAAATGATCGTGTACTTGTAGCTAACCAAACAAATCAAACACAAAACGGTGTATATACAGTTACTACTGTAGGCGATGGTTCTACCGCATGGGTGCTTACACGTTCTAGTGATACTGATACTGCAGGAGTGTCTGATCCAAACTCTTTTGGTAAAGGTGACGCATTCTTTATTAAAGAAGGTGATACTAACGCAGGTCATTTAGACGTACTCAGTACATCAGGAACAATCGTATTTGGTACTACTAATATTGTATTTAGTGAAGTAGCTGAAACATCTATTTACTCTGCTGGTGATAGCTTAACTCTCACAGGTACGTTATTTGATACTGTTCAAGATATTCGTACTAGTGCAAGTCCTACTTTTGCAGGAACTACTATTAATGGTAACATCACAGTTACAGGTACAGTAGACGGTCGTGATATAGCTAGTGACGGTACTAAGTTAGATGGTATTGAAAGTGGAGCTACTGCTGATCAAACTGCTAGTGAGATTAAAACAGCTTACGAAGGTAATTCTAATACAAATGCCTTTACAGATGCTTTATTGTCTAAATTAAATGGTATTGAAGCAAGTGCTACTGCTGATCAAACTGCTAGTGAAATTCGTACTCTTGTTGAAAGTGCTACAGATAGTAATGTGTTTACTGATTCTGATCACACTAAACTTAACGGTATTGAAGCTAGTGCAGATGTAACAGATACAACAAATGTTACTGCAGCAGGTGCTGTAATGGATAGCGAGCTTACTAGTGAAGCTGCTGTTAAAGCTATTAACCAACAGTTAACTACAACAAGTAGCCCCACTTTTGCATCTGTTAACATCAACGGTACAGCAACGACAGATGGTGTTACTTCTGATGGCTTAATTAAAAATGTAGCTAATACTGTTACTGCTTCAGGCGCAACAACTACTATTGATATGACTGCTTCTAATTTTCATGTAATTACTATGAATGCAAGCACTACTTTTAGTCTATCAAACTTAGCAAGTGCTATAACAAGTTCAGGTACTATTGTTATAAAACAAGATGCAACGGGAAGTAGAAACTTTACTTTGCCATCTTCTTGCAAAACACCAGTCGGAGGTGCTACTATTACACAGTATACAGGTGCTAATTCAACATCAATATTATCGTATATGGTAGTAAGTTCAACAGAAGTCCTAGTTAACTATATAGGAAACTTCGCATAATAGGAGATTCTTATGAGCAACTTTGGATTTATGGACGGGATAAAGGAGTGGAGTACATCAGTTTCCACTTCTAAATCTACGACTACAACATTTAATACTAGTCAGGCTACAACTACTACGTTTGCGACAAGTCATAGTACAACTACGACCTTTCAAACTAGTCATACCACTGAACATAGTACTACTACAACTTTTGCAACTAGTCGTGCAACTACAACAACGTATAACACTAGCCACAGTACAACTACAACGTTTAATACAAACACTACTAGAAGCACTACAACAACTTATAACACTAGTCATAGTACTACTACAACTTTTGCTACTAGTAAATCTACTACAACGACTTATACAACTTATTATAATACTAGCCATAGTACAACTACAACGTTTGCAACAAGTCATAGTACTACTACTACCTTTAATACAACTAGAAGTACTACTACGACTTATACGACTTATTATAATACCAGTCATAGTACAACGACTACATTTAATACTACTAGAAGTACTACTACTACGTATCAAACTAGTCACGGTACAAGTCACAGTACTACAACAACTTTTAGTACAAGCAAGTCTACGACTACTACATATGCAACTAGTAAAAGTACAACTACAACTTATAATACTAGTAGGAGTACAACTACAACATTTAATACTAGTAGAGCGACAAGCACAAGTAGAAGTACTACTACAACATTTAATACTAGTTTTCAAAACTATGTAGCCACAAATTATATGGCAGGGGGTTATGTTCTAAATACTACAATAAGTACAAGTAGAAGCACTACTACAACATTCAATACTACAACGACTTTTAGTACAAGTAAAAGCACTACTACAACGTTTAGTACAAGTAAAAGCACTACAACAACTTATAATACTAGTCATAGTACAACGACTACATTTAATACAAGTAGATCTACAACTACTAGTTATACTACATATTATAATACAAGTAAAAGTACAACTACGACTTTTGCTACTAGCAAGTCAACTACAACAACTTATCAAACTAGTCACACTACTAGTCATAGTACAACTACTACGTTTAATACTACTAGAAGTACAACTACAACCTATGCAACAAGTCATAGTACTACTACAACATTTGCTACAAGCACAAGTAGAAGTACAACAACAACCTATGCTACAAGCCATAGTACAACTACAACTTTTAATACAACTCGTAGCACTATTACAACTTACACAACTTATTATAATACTACTAGGAGTACTACTACAACTTATAATACTAGTAGGAGTACAACTACAACATTCAGCACAAGTAGAAGCACTACAACTACGTTTAATACACTTAGGGTGACTTCATTTTATAGTTAGGATAATATCATGGAAATGTTTAATAAAGCCTCTATCAAAGAGCGTATTGGCGATATGCGGAAATCAAAAACTCTTTCACACCTTAAAGAATGTGAAAAGCATTTTTTTAAGCTTAAAAAGAAATATAAAATTGAATCTGCATACGATGTAGTTGCAAATGAGCTTCCTTATTTTAAAACTATACAATACACTGAATGGGCGCATTGCTTTTCCATGAATCCTCTTCAACAAATGCTTCGTTGTAAACAACTAGAAGAAGCGCATGAAGATAACTGCGAAATAAAAACAGATTTTATGTCTTATTTTGTAGAAAAAGCTACAAATGGAACTTCTAATAAATATGATCATATTAAAGATCATGATATTGAGCCTAAAGATCACTTAATTATACCTTTAGGTTCTAATAAAATTAAGCAAACTATTTGTGCAAATAAATTGTGTTATTTAAGAGATAAGTGGGAGGGTGATATTTGGTTTAAACCACACCCTCTTACTACCTACGCTATTGTCGGCGAATTAAAGGACATGCTTGGTGACATAGTACTAGATCGAGATATTAATATGTATAAGCTACTAATTGGTTGTGAGGTAGCGCACTTATCACATATGACAGAAAGTGCAGTTTATGCTGTAGCTTTAGGTAAAGAAGTAGACCCTATTGATGTTTACAACAAAGTACATGAGGGTTCTTTTTATCATATAAATAAAAATTTATTTAATAATAATGATCCTTATAATTGGATGCAAAAGGCTTTAAACAGCCCTAAGTCGGGAATTGTAAATCCTGAACTACAAGAAAATTGGCAAAAACAAATGGAAATGTATTTTGAGTATATCATGGAAAAGCGTGAAGAATACAAATATGACTACGTTTCTACAACTAGGGGATATGATTATCGATGAGTACAATAGTAACAAGGGCAGGTAAAGGTTCGGCATTAACTCACACAGAAATGGACGCAAACTTTAACAATTTAAATAATGATAAATATCAATCAGGTGCTAATCCTACTTTTGGAGATAGCGTTTATATTGGACGATATATTTATCATAATGGCGATACTAATACTTATTTAGATTTTGATGCAAATGATAACTGGCGAGTTGTTGTTGCTGGAACTCAAAGATTAGATGTAAACAGTTCTGGCGTTCAATGTGGAGATAGTGGCAACGGCAGGTTTGAACCTGTTAGCGGTAACTATGGTTCTATTGAAATTGATGGCGGTGCGCACGGTGGCTGGGAAGGCTACAGCATTGGTGGTCGTGCTGTTTTTATGCACAATAACGGTTCAGAAACAGGCATTTATAACGATGTAGATAATGAATGGATGTTTTATGGCGTTCATAATAGTTACACAAGAATGTATCATAATGGGTCGTCCAAGGTAGAAACTACTAGTAGCGGCGTTACTGTAAATGGTGATGTAAATAGTACTTCAGATATTCGTTATAAAAAGAACATTGAAACAATTGACAGCGCTCTTGAAAAAGTTCAATCATTGCGTGGTGTTACGTTTGACTGGGATAATGAGGCTTTTCCAGAAGATGAAAGTAACAAAAAACCAAATTTTACAGAACGTGCCACAGGCGTAATCGCTCAAGATGTTGAGAAAGTCTTGCCAGAAGCAGTACATGAAAATCCAGAAACGGGATTCAAAAACGTAGCTTACGGCAACATGGTCGGTCTCTTAGTTGAGGCGATCAAAGAACAGCAAACTCAGATTGATGATCTGAAAGCTGAAATCCAATCAATGAAAAGCTAATAGTGAAAGGACACGAAGATGGCTATTAATATAAGCGGCACAACCGTTATAAATAACTCAAGGCAATTGCAGAATATTGCGAGCTTAGACAGTACCACAATAAGCACAATTTCATCGGCTGGTATTGGGGGGTTATCGGAACCTGATTTTGATAACGCTATTTACTTTAAAATTAGAAATTCTGCTGGATCAACAACTTCCACAGCAGCTACAAACGTAAGTTATGCGAGCAATTACGTTACAATTACAGGCGCGGGCAGTGGAACCGCTGTTTGGTTTACAGCACAATCATTAGCCGCAGGTTATGAAAGGGGCTTCTATTCGTTATTCAACGGCGGTGGTTACATAGTTTATCTTATTGATCCGCAAAACTTAATAAATACAACTACAGAAAAATCTTGGGGGAATGCTCCTGCTGCAACAAACATTGTAAAGGGATTTCAATTTTTTGCCCTTATAGATAGCGGGAACACCCTTAGATTGCGTTTTAGCTTATTTAACGCAGTACAATGCGCTGGATGGAAGGTAGATTTATAATGGCAAGTTTTCAATATAACCCCGCAACAGGTGATTTAGTTGCAACAACTGTTATTATTTATTCAGAGGGAGATACTCTTGCTGATGATGCGCCTTTAGCGGTTACGATAGAGGAATTAACGGCAAACAATCGTGCGGTTAGAAACCAAATGTTAGAAGCCGCTGACGTTGATATTCTCAGGGCGCTTGAGGCTGGTTCTGATGCAACTGCAATTAAGACTTATCGTCAGGCTTTGCGAGATATAACAGCCCATGCGAATTGGCCTAATTTGGCTGATGGCGATTGGCCGACTAAGCCAGAGTAAATTACTCATAAATTTAATTTTAATTAAGGAAGCTATATGAGCAAAAGAAAATCTCGTTATGCTACTAAAAACAATATACATAGAATAGGTTTTCACGTTATACCAAAGAATGAAAAGCAAGATAAGCTTATTCGTTCTATTAAAGTATACCCTATTACTGTTACTATTGGTTGTGCTGGAACTGGAAAAACTTTTTGTAGTGCAGGAACAGTTGCGCATCTTTATCAAAAAGGTAATTATGAAAAAATTGTAATTACTCGTGCTAATGTCCCTACAGGTAAAAGCTTAGGTCATTTTCCTGGAACTATCCAAGAAAAAATGACACCTTGGCTATTACCTATACTCGAAGTATTTGAACGGGCTTTC
>Ga0070745_1001093_pt1 | contig 15248 bp, 18 predicted proteins | sample VirMetDEL_Mar_4_FD_77438 | JGI IMG/M metagenome (GOLD analysis project Ga0070745, IMG submission 77438) | Aqueous microbial communities from the Delaware River and Bay under freshwater to marine salinity gradient to study organic matter... | ecosystem: Environmental > Aquatic > Marine > Coastal ...
AGTTTCTATTGAAAACTTTGGAGATGGTTTTAATTTTGAATATCAACTTGGACAAACAATAGCAGGTGTATCTGACACACTAACTTTATGTGCTAAAGGTGCATCTAATAATGATGGTGTTGTGGGTTCAATAAAATGGTACGATACGACAAATGGCTAACTTTTATAAAAACGCATTCTATGCACCGACATCTACAGCAGCAGTAACCGTGTATACTGCACCAACAAACGCACGTGCAATTATACAAAATATACAAGTTACGAATCAAGGTGGATCTAAAGTGGTTCAAGCTAAAATTAATGATGCTTCAAATTCAAATACATCTAATTTAATTGCTTACGCATCGATATCAGGGCCAACAATTTGTAATATAGCTAAAGGACCTATCATATTGGAAGAGAGCGATGTATTGACCTTAGAAACTTCTGATACTACAAACGTAACGGCAGTGTGTTCTATATTAGAAATATCTAGAGAGGATCAAAATGGCTAATAGAATTGAAGCTTTATTTCCTACTCCACTAGGTATATTCGAAGTTGACAGTTATGATAATAAAAATTTCAATAAGTTTTTTCAAAAATATGAAAATGAATTGATAAAAAATGTAGGTAATAAATTTTCTAAAGAAACATTAATTTTAAGAAAGCCAGAATTTAAAGAATTAGAAAACTTGTTATTAAATAATGTTGCTCAATATATGAAAAGTTTATTTGGCGATATTCAAAATGTAAGTCTTTATATTACTCAATCTTGGTTAAATATAACAAAAGAAGAGGGTCATCATCACTTACACAATCATTCAAATTCTTTTTTATCGTGTGTGTTTTACTATGATGAGAATACTAAAGATGAAGAGATAACTTTTCACAAAATGGATAACTTTTTTAATCTTCAATTAAATCCAGCTATTTCAAATCTCATGAATGCTGAACGAATAAGTATACCTGTTAAATATAAAAATCTTGTTATTTTCCCCTCTTATCTCTACCACAGCGTTGAAAAGCTTGAAAACCGTAATACTAGAAAAAGTTTAGCCTTTAATGTATATTTGAAAGGTCAACTAGGTAGTTTAGAAGGATTAAATTATTTAGAATTATAGAATTTTATGGCTAAAAAAGCAAAAGGTTTTGGTGTTAATAATTTTATTAAAAAGAAAAGAAGAAAAAGACCTGGAAGGGTTGCCAAAAGACCAAATAAAAGTTATACAAAGAAACCAAGAATAGGACAAGGAAAACCAAGATGAGCGAAATACAAAAAATACCAGCCATTGCAAAAGAAATAGTTAAAAATAAAAGAACTGGAAAAATTTATGCAGACAAATCAGAATTTGATGCTGATGTTGCTAATCCTAGCACTGATACTACAGCTGATGATTTTAGGCAGGATTTAGAAATTACAGTTGCTTCTTTACATACTAAAGGCGATACGATAAAAAAATAATTTATGAAACCTATCGGTGGTACAGAGTTACAGTATAACTTACTGTACAAATACGTAGATAATAAATTATTAGAAAATTTTCAAATTACAACTTCTGTTCCAGAAAAAATACCTTTATCTAAAGACAAAATAAATATTCTTTGGGTACAAAATTCTTATGATCAGCCCAACGTTGCTCCGTGGATGAAAGATAAATCTAATCATGATAAATATGATTGGTATGTATTTAATAGTCATTGGTGTGCTGAAAAATATAGAATGATGTTTCAGATGCCTCCAAATAAATGCACAGTTATTAAAAACGCAATAGATCAATTTCACGGAAGAGCAGTTTATCAAGAGGGACAACCTGTAAAAATGTTATTTACCTCTACACCTTGGAGAGGATTGAATGTTTTGCTAGGAGCAATGCAACTTATTAAAAATCCTTTAATTACTTGTGATGTATATTCTTCTACAAAAATATACGGATCTGCTTTTGATGAAGCAAATAAAGATTTGTATGAACCATTGTTTGAACAAGCAAGACAAATAAAAAATGTTAATTATCTTGGATTTGCAAGTAATGAAACTATATTAAAAAGTATTACAGATTATCATCTTTATGTTTATCCTAATATTTGGGAAGAAACATCCTGTATATCTGCTATAGAAGCGTTAGCACATGGATTACATGGTATTGTAACGAATTATGGAGCTTTGTACGAAACCTGTAGCGAGTGGCCGACTTATGTTCAGTATGATAGAGATTACAAAAATTTAGCTCAAATGTTTGCTTATGCAATTGAAGGTATCACAGAACAACTTCATACACCTGGTATGCAAGAGTTATTAACTTCACAACAAAAGTTTTATGAAAAATTTTATAATTGGAAAAACAGGAAACATGAATGGACACAATTTTTACAAGGAATATTAGATGCTAGAAAATAATGAACCAATATGGTTTAACAACGAACAACGGCCACAGGACACTAAGAAAGCTGGGTATAGCTTATTTGTAGCTACGCCTTGTCATTCAGAATGTTCTATTCATTACACACAATCTTTATTAGAGCTACAAAAACATTGTTTTAAAAAAAATGTAAAAATATGGTTTCAGATTATGAAATCTTCTTTAGTCACTCAAGGAAGAAATATGTGTGTTGCAGCTTTTTTAAAATCAGACGCTACTCATTTATTGTTTATTGATTCAGATATTGCTTTTAATTTTGGTGCAGCAGAAAGATTAGTGGCTTGTGATAAAGATGTTATATCTATTCCCTATCCTTTAAAAGATATAAATTGGGATAAAGGGATACATATGATTGAACAAGGTAAAATAAAAGAAGCTAAAGATTTAAGAAATAAAGCTTTTTATAGATATCCATTTAAAGTGGAAAATAATAATAGTATTAAAATTAAAGATGGAGTTATAGAAGTAACTCATTCTCCCACAGGTTTTATGTTAATTAAAAGAGAAGTTATTCTTAAAATGATTGAAGCTTATCCTCAATTAAGAATAGATCAAGCTCAAGTTATTAATGGTAAAAACGAAAGATTACCTCATATGTGGAACTTTTTTGATACTCAATTTGACCCTGAAAAACATACTTATACAGGGGAAGACTTTGCTTTCTGTAAACGTTGGAAAGATATAGGCGGTAAATGCCATGCTTGGATTATGGATTATATTACTCATGTTGGGGAACATCAGTATACAGGTCGTTTTGCAGATGAGTTGATAAAGACCGACTAAAATGGTAATATTTTAAAGTTATATAACAATTACAGGAGCTACAAAATTGGATCCATTTACACTAGCAATAGCCGCATTCGGTATTCAGAAATTAAGAGGTAAATCTACAAATAGAGCCTTAAGAGATGCTTTAATTGCAGGAAGCTTAGGACAAGCTGGAGCAATGGCAGGGATAGGTGGATTACAGGGTTTTGGTCAAATCGGATCAGCTGCCTTACCAGGCAGTACATTAGGAGCACAATTTATGCAAACAGCACCTGTAAGAGGTATTGGTGCGTTGTTTGGAAAAACACCAGCAACCACATTTGCTCCAGATCCTAATCAATTAACAGTTGCTCAACAAGCTGCTGATGCATCTGGTAAAGCAGCACCAGGAATATTTAGTCGAGCATATGAAGGATTTAAAGGATTACCTACAGCAGCTAAAATAGGTATCGGCGCAACAGCCATTCCTTTATTAGGTGATTTTTTTGGTGGAGATGAAAGAGAAAAAACTTATTTACCAACTCCTAACATGGCTTACTCAAAATTTGCTAAATCAGGATTACCTGGATCACCGACAGGATTTTATACAAAAGATTATGGTACAGGCCAGGATGTAGCAATTGCAGATCCATCAACTTATAGAACAGTAGAAGAAGTTTTAGGAGATGAGCCTACTCAAACAATGAAAGCAGTTGAACTGAACCAAGGTGGTTTAGCTAGTATTGCAAGATTTAATGAAGGAGGACAAGTCTTACCTTCTAAATTTACTCATGATGAAAATGATATTAATAATTATCAAAGAGCAAATGGTTTTGTAATGGATGGAACAGGTAATGGTAAAGATCATGAAGATACTATGTTAGCTCAACTTGCTGATGGAGAATTTGTATCTAGATCTCATGCGGTTTTGGGTGCTGGTATTATTGCTGGTGCAAATATTAGAGATAAAAAAGATCAAAGAAAAAAAGGAGCTGAGTTCTTTTATGAACAACAAAAACGTTTTAAAAGAATTTATGATTTAATTAATGCAAACAAAACAGAACATTAAACAAGATCAAGTAGCTGTAATACCTATCTATCCTAATGAAATAGATAAGTATTGGGGACTAGTGCATTTTTTAATTGCAGAAGCTCTTAAATATGGAGGATCATATGCAAATCCAAATCATATTAAAGAAGAATTGGAAAAAGATCGTATGCAATTATTTATTATGTTTGGTGAAGATAGTGATGGAGAAAACAAAGTATTTGGATGTATGACAACTAGAATATTTCAAAATCCTAATTTTAAAGAATTACAAGCATGTATTTGTACAGGTAAAAAAATGGAATTATGGATTGATAGTTTAATTGTTGCATTAGAAAAGTTTGCAAAAGATAATAATTGTAAAAGAATTTGTATGCTTGGAAGACCAGGATATAAAAAGTTTGTATCTGATTATGGCTGGAAAGTTAAACATTATGAGTATCAAAAGGAGATTAAATAAATGAGTTTATTTGGAGGCGGCGGTGGTGGCGGAAGCTCAGTTCCTGCAGTCACTACACAATATGTAAGAGAAGCACCAGGGATAGAAGAACGAAAACTTGGGTTGATGGATATAGCTTCACAGCTATCTCAAAAACCGATTAACATTCCTGCGTTACAAGTTTCTCCTTTAAGTGCATTAGAACAACAAGGAATTACTGCATCTGGAACAACAGGAGTAGGAGCCCCTACTGTTCAAGCAGGTCTGGGTTCTTTATTACAAGCACAACAAGCAGCCGCTTTAGATCCTACATCATCACAATTTCAAGCTTATATGAATCCTTATCAAACAAATGTATTAGATGAAATTGCAAGACAGGGACAAATACAACAACAAAGATTAGCAGGACAAGCAGTTCAAGCAGGAGCTTTTGGTGGTGGAAGAGAAGGTGTTCAACAAGCTGAATTACAAGGACAGATTTTAAGACAACAAGGATTAGCACAACAACAAGCAGTGAATGCCGCAATGCAAGCATTCCAACAAAACCAAGCATTAAGAGCTCAAACAGGAATTTCTACAGGTCAGTTAATGGGTCAGTTAGGTGCTCAACAACAAGCAATGGCTCAAGGAGACATTAATCAATTAATGGCTGCAGGTGGATTACAAAGACAATTAGGTCAACAAGCGTTAGAAGCTCAAAGAGCCACTGAAATGCAAAGAGCTTACGAGCCATATCAAAGAGTTGAGTTCCTTAAAAATATTTATGCAGCGGGTCCTACAACTCAGTCTGCAATTACTCAAACAACTCAGCCTGGTACTAACCCATTAGCACAAGCTGCAGGAGCAGGATTAGGCGCTTACGCAACTTATTCTGCATTACAAAGACAACCTGCTGCAACACAGACAGCAGTATCGTACGCGAGGTAACATTATGGATAAAACCTTAATGAGACCATTGTTCAGAAAAAAAGCAGAACAGCTTAGAAAAGTTGATGGTAAAAAAGTACCTGGCTATTTTATAGGAGGTTTAATTCCTTTAGGATCAGCAGCAATGGCAGGAATAAGAACAATGGCTGCTCCTACTTATAGATATCTTGCACCAAAAGTAGGGCAATTTTTTGCTAAACCATCAGTTCAAACTGGATTAACTGGATTAGAAACATACGGAATTGCATCTGGAACTCGAGAAGCAGCAGAGGGTGTTTCTGAAGGAGATGCTGGTAAAGTATTAAGCGGATTGTCTATGGCTGTTCCTGGAGCAGCATTCTTACCTTATTCTGCAAAAAGATCAGGCATTGCAGCTTTAAGAGAAACAGGAGAGTTTTTACAAAGTAAAGCAAGACCAGGAGTGGAATTAATGCAAAAGTATCCTGGAAGAACTGCATTAGGATCTATTGGAGCAGGAGTAACAGGACAAGCATTTGCAGATGAACCTTCAATGCAACCTCCTCAAGGTATGTCTATGCAAGATTATAAAAAAGATGTTCAAGATAGATTAATTTATTCAAAACCAGAATATTCAACTGAAATTACTACAGAAGATCAAACACCAGAATTACTTAAACCTTCTCGAGTAACAGGAATTAAAAATCCTAAAACAGAAGGTGAGAAAACACTTAACAAACAAATACAAGACGTAAATAAAATTAATGATGTTGCGGACAAGTTAGGTATTACAGATGCAACAAAGATGACAGACAAACAAATTAAACAAGTTGCAATTGAATCTAATGTACCTGAACAACAGGTAAGAGGATATCTTAACAAGCCAAAAGGCACAGGCCAACCGACACCTCCTAGCCCAGGAGCACAGACAGCAGCTAATGCGGCTAACTTACAAAGCGGTAACTACAATGATGGAGAAGTTCAAGCATTAGTTAACGACAGAAGCAAAACTTTAAACGCAGCTAAGTCTATACAAAAAGATCCTACACTAGCTGAAGAATTCGGTGCATTTAAAAGTCAGCTAGCAAAAATCACTGGAGATTCTAATGATAATTTAAATAATCTTATCGCTATGAAAGCAGCCTCTCAATTGTTATCAGGTAAAACAAGAGAGAAAGGAGTTAGAGGATTTTTAGATGTGGGCGGACAAGCTTTAGGAGCTTCTGCAGATATGATGTTCCAACTAGCATTAGCACAAAAAAATCAAGATATGAAATTAGCGGAAGCTTTTTTAAAAGTTAAAGCCAAAAAAACAGGAACTAAAATTGGTGTAGGAGAAGATGTAACAGTACGAGTTAATGATCCATCTGCTCCTGGAGGATTTATAAATAAAAAACTTGCTAAAGGAGAAGATGGTAAGTTTTATGAAAGAAAATTTGTACCAGGCGTAGGACAACAATTTGTTGAAGCTTCTTTCACAGGAACAGATCAAAAACCTAATAACGATAAAATTAATTTTAATGCTTCTCAATTATTTGAAAACAAACGAGGTGGAAAAATGATTGAATATGTTATTGATAATGCCTTAACTGAAGCAGGTCCTAAAGCTGCTTTTGGATTAATGACAGAAAGAGCATTTGGTACTTTTGATTTCTTAGCAGGAGAACAAGGTGGATTAGGTAATAAAACTGCATCCGTTGATGCAGAAATTAAAAACATCATGGCTAAGAATACAGAAACAGGTTTATTAAGTGATGTGACAAAAGGAGAAAAACTACAACAACAATATGAAAAAGATATACAAGATGCTATAGACAATGGAGCTAAACGAGTTGAAAAAGAATTAAAACGAGCAGGTATCATTGCAAAAGATTATAGACCTACAGAGGAAGATTTAACTAAATACACTAAACTTGCACTTATTGAGCAACGTATGAAATATATTGTTGCGAATGCAAACAAATCAGAAGATCGATTAACACAAAAAGATATTGATAATGCTGCACAAAGAACTCAAATTATTAAATTTATTGCATCTCCAAGAGAGATTAGAAAGAACTATGAAAATTTAAGAGAAGAGTTTAGAGAAAAAGCTTCTAATTATTTATTACAATTTAAATTAAATGGAGGTTCAGAAGACTTTATTCAAACAAACTTTATGGATATTCCAGGAGTAAGAGACACTTATGGTGCATCAAAACGAGAATATGCATCTAGTCAAATGACTAAAAATAAACCAACACGAAATGATATCTTAAGTACAATACCAATTGCGGGAGGTAAGTAATGCCTACAATTCAAGAATTACAAACAGCAATTGATAATAAACAAATCGATACAAGAAAACTAGAACCTATACAATTACAAGCATTAGACGAAGCTTTTAAATCAGGGGAATTAAAAGGTTACGAAGGTATTAAAGACTATGAAAGATTAATTGATTTAGGAGCACAAAGTGTTGCTGGAACTAAAGAACAAAGATTAAAAGCTTTTGAAACCGCTACAGGTGTTGATAGAGGAGACTTGGTATTAACAGGAGCTGCGGGTATGGCGATGGTTCCTTACATGAAAAATCAACAAGCTTTATTAGAAGCATTTCAAAAAAATGGCTTTAGAGATTATTACGGTGTGGATAATAGATTTGGAGGAATGGCGGATATATATGGAAAAAGATTTTCCGTATTATCAGATAGATTAAAAAAATTACCTAAGATACCAGGTATTGCAGGGGCTCCAATAAGAATATTATCTAATGTAGCAGGTTGGGCAGATGATACGATAGACCTATTTCAAAAATATGCAAGAAGAGGAGCATCCCCAGCATTAGCTACAGAAGCAGAATCTATTTTAATGGGTGCTGCTGGAGCAGCTGGAGGTTCAGCTTTATATGAAATAGGTAACTTAGGATCTGACTTTGTAGGTGCTACTAACCAAGATATGGCTAATCTTAGTGATAATGATATTAGAAAAATGAAATTTTCTGATCGATTACTTTATAATTCATTAGTAGAAGCGCAAAACGATATTCTTTGGGCTGGAGGTGCATTAGGACTTATACCAGCAGTTAGATTTGCAGGCAGAGGACTAAAAGGTTCATTAGGATTGAATTCAGAACAATCTAAAGCAATTGCAAGACAATTTGAAAATCTTGGATTAAAACCTAACATTGCAGCATTAATACCAGGAGACAATGCTTGGCAAAATTTCTTTAAAAAATTCTTTACTACCATTGGGGTATATCCAATCGTAGGAGGTCCTTTAACTAAATTTAATAGAGAATTTAATCAAAAACTAACTCAAGAAAAATTTTTAGAAGTTATGGAATCATTAGAGCTTCCACCTAACGTTAATAATAGTATTATGAACTATGCAGGAGCTAATGAAATTAAAAACGAATGGAAACGAGTATGGTCTGCTATTAAAGATGAATATGATGGATTTAGAAAATTTTACGAAGATATAGGTAATCCTAATTTTATTCCTACTAGAGAAGTCAAAGAAACAAGTAGAAAATTAATTGAAAGATTAAAAGAAGTATATCCTGAAAGAAGTTCTTTATGGGATAGTTATTTAACTCCTGCTGCTGGTCAAATGAGAAAATTAAGTGAGGTAGATGATCCTATGGTCACTTATTTAAATTATTTAGAAGAAGTAGGAAAACAAGATCACATTAGAATAAGTGATTGGTTAGGTTTATCTAAATTACAAACAGCAGCTTACAGTGCATCTAACTATAAGAATGTAAATGATCAACTTATTATGGTTCGATCTGCATTAGAAAGAGATTTGAATAGTCTATCAGATGCTACTCAAAGAGATACATTGAAAAAAATATTTAAAGACGATTACAATCAATTAGTACAAGAACAAGGTCCTGCAGCAGGAGAAGCTTTTATTGATTCTAGAATTAGAACTGCAGAAGCTGCATTTGGAAGATTAAAAGAAGCGAACACTTTTTATTCTATGGTATTGAGACCTTTTGAAAAAACAGCGGTAGGAAGAAAACTAAGAGCACAAGATGCTAAGTTGTTTGCGGACAAAGGTATTGAAATGGTAGGAACTGCTTCACTTGCACCTGATGAAGTGTTTGATAAAGTTATTACAAGAATATTAGCATCTGATAGTCCTGATTCTGTTAGACAATTAAAACAAATTTTAGGATTAACTAAATCAGAATACAAAATATTTAATGATGCAGGACAAGTTGTAAGAACAGTTAAAATTCCTGAAAGTAAAGAATCTAGAGCTGTATATGATAGATATGTAAAACAATTTTTTTGGAATGCTTGGAATGATTCAACTACTAGTCCGTTAAAAGATTTGGGTGGATTATCTGCACAACAAATTGGAGAAAGAGCTAGAGCAGCTGGTTTTGTTAAGCCAAGATGGCAAGAGCTTGCAGCAGATGTAGAACAAAGAGTTAGAAACAAAGCTAAAGTAAATGAAACATTTGATGTTACACAAATAGATGGAAGAGTATTTACTCAAGGTAAAGGTATTGCAAATCTTAATGAAGGTTTAATTGCTAATCATAATTTCGGTGAAATTAATATAGATAACTTTGCAAAAAGAATTGGTATTGATAGTCCTCAAGGACGAGACAAATTAAGAGAAATGTTTGGTGGAGGACAAAGAGGAGACTTAGCGGTTAAAAAACTACAAGATTTAATTGATGTTAAACGTGCTGTAGATACTGTTGATTTTACAGATCCATCTAAATTCGTACAAAGATCACTAACCTTAAGAGCTGGTTCAGGAAGTGGTATTGTTGCTGGAGCTTCCGCAGCGGCTTTTGGTATTGGACAAACTTTACAAATTATTCTTGGAGGTAGAATACTTGCAAGTATATTAGCAAGTCCTAAACTTGCAGAAAATGTTATGGATATGAATAGATATTACAGAACATTGTCTGACGATCCAAATGTATCTAAAATTGCACCACAATTAATGCCTAGAGCTAGAACAGCTTACGCAAGAGCAGTAAATAGTATTTTTGAAAATGAAGGAGATGATTTTAGAGTAGATCCAAATAATATTGATTTTGAAGAAGTACGACAAAAATTATTATCTTTACAACCTAATATTCCTTTAAAAGCAGGATTTAATTTTGAAATGTTACCTCAATTTACAAGAGATAGAATTTATCCTGAATATAAATATGCAAGTCAATTAGATAGAAATCAGGTTATGGAAGGCGAAGAATTTATGCAAGGTGCTAATTTAATGGCACAAAGCGATCAACAATTTGATGCAGTGGCAAACGGCAATCCAGTAGAGCAAATGCCTCAACAACAAATGCCACAAGTGCAGGGTTCTCAATTAGAGATGCCACAAGCTCCTATGGGAGTAACACCGACCACTGGACAACAACCTGGACAATTTGCATCTTTATTTCCGCAAGATACATTAGGTCAAGCAATTGCTCAACAAAGAGGATTTAATGATGGTGGATTAGTAGAGGATGCATACGCACGAGCAGATGAGGTTTTAAATGCGTAAAAAATCAGCTTTACAAAAAATAGAAGAACACGAAAAACTTTGCAGAATTATGCAAAAACAAACTTTTGCAAGAATTGCTAGATTAGAAAAGTGGATAATTAGTGGTTTATTTGCAATAGTTTTATCTTTACTTTCCAGTCACTTTGGTTCATAAGAACTGAATGAAATTCATAGAAGAAGAAACTCACATCTCATTAACTGATTACAAATTAATAAATAAATACAACTATAAGAAGTATTCTAGAGCAGAAGATCCAGAAACAGGAAAAAGATTATATGCTGTAGATGGAACTAAGTTACCTAGTGTAACAACGATTTTAGGAGCGACAAAAGACCAAAGCGCTTTAGATGCATGGAAAAAAAGAGTAGGCGAGGCAGAAGCGGATAGAATTAAAAACGAAGCTGCACTTGTTGGTACTGAAATGCATTTAGTCATAGAAAAATATATCCAAGGAGAAGGGTATTTAAATCTATCAGAAACAGGAGCTAAAGCTAGAAAGATGGCTCATACCATATTAAGTAAATGTAATGATATTACAGAAGTTTGGGGTAATGAAGTAAGTTTAGCTTATCCAGAAAAATATGCAGGCGCAACAGATCTTGTTGCAGTTGCAAATGATAAGCCTACCATATTTGATTGGAAACAAACAAATAAACCAAAAAGAGATGAATGGGTAGAAGATTATAAATTACAGTTAGGAGCATACAGTTTAGCTCATACACAAATGTATGGTCCAATAGAAGCAGCTTGTATACGTATGTGTTCTAGAAATTATGAATACCAACAATGGTTATTACAAGGTACAGAATTAAAAAACTATCAAGAAAAATTTATGGAACGATACGAAAAGTTCTTGTCAATTTCTAAATAATAAGTATATTAAAAGTGTAAAAACAACTTGTTTGGGCTACACTGTGGTAGCCCAAACATTAAACGTTTATTGACAAGATAAGCATTCATCAGACCCTTCGTCTAATTTTGCTAACGCTTCCTGTTTACATTCATTACTGCAAATTGTTTGATGCTCATGAATAGCTTCAAATTCTTTTTTACAAATTGCACATTCTTTTTTCATTATTCTTCATCCTCTTCATCTTCGTCTTCATCAAAAGAATCTTCCTCTTCTACTTGATCGTCTGCTTCCATTTCCCAGGCTTTATCTCTTAGTTTTGTAAGATCCTCTTCCATTCTATCAATGATATCTTCGATTGTTTCTTCTTTTTTATTTTTTGGCATGTTGTCCTCCTTGGGTTAGACAAGAATGCTAACCCAAGAAAGAGATAAGAGATACCTTGATAAAATTATTTTATGTTAATAAAATCAAGCTCTTCTTCAGTCCAAGGCCACATTATTTAACCTTGATTTCCTGAGCTTTTATTTCTTCTGGTTCATTAACACCTAATTTAACTGTTAATATACCGTCTTCCATTTTAGCTTCATCTACAACAACATCATTTCTCAATGAGAATTGTTTAAAGAATTTTCTAGCTGCAAGACCTTTTTCGATATATTCTTTTTCCTTGTCATCTACTTGACCAGCAACAGTTAATATACCGTCTTTGTATTCAACTTTGATATTCTTTTTATTGAATCCAGCTAAACCTAGTTCAATTCCGTACTCACCTTTTCCGTATTTTACCACATTGTAAAATGGAAACGATTGTACTTTTGATAAATTCATAAACATTTCGTCAAATGAATCACCAAATAATGTGTTTGATTTATTCCAAAGATCTTTTTGGAATTTGTTAATTATATCTAAACCTGTCATATTAACCTCCTTGTTATAAGCAAAGTTTATGGGCCAACCCTATTGTTGCACCGCAAACATTATATAATAACGTTAACTAGAGTTTCAAGTAGTAAATAATTTACAGTAAATTAAATATCAAATTAACAAGGAATTAAGCCACTTTTGTTGCACCCCTTTACATAATTCTGTTACAGTAAATCATGTAAAGGAGTTATTATGAATAAAACAAATAAAGGCATTACAATAAATGATGATGACCAAGATTGGGGTTCATCTGGTTTAGATAACTATTTAAGCCAATCTTTAATTTCATCACCAAGTGTTTTAGATGCTAATTTATCTTTATTAGATAAAGAAGATAATACACGTTCATCTAAAGTAGATTGACATATAATATCAGTATACAAAACAGTTTTGGTTTGTCCTGATCTATGCGCTCTGTCTTCAGATTGTTTTCTAACTTCAAAGTTAAATGAATTAGAAAAGTAAACTACATTGGTTGCTGCAGTCAAAGTAAGACCAAATCCACCCGTAGACGGATTACCTACAAAGAATCTACAGGTATCATCTTCTTGAAAACGTTTCATGGCTAAAGTTCTTTTAGCTGAATCTACTGCACCATAGTTAGCAACAACAGATTGTTTACCATATTTTTCTTCTAAGAATTTAATAATAGATTCAATACTATAAATGTAAGTAGCCCAGATAATCATTTTACCATCTGATTCATCAATAATATCTGACAAAGCATGAAGTTTAGGATTTTTAAATTCTTTAATTACTCCATCATTTGTTTTAACAAAACCATTAGCTACTTGGTGTAGTTTAATAATTTCAGTTAATTTATTATTATAAGAAACAGTATCATCTTGGACAATAGCAATAGCTGCTTGTCTAAGACTTTCATAAACTTTTTTCTGTTCTTCATTCATTTCAACATAACGTTTCGCATATTGTTTAGGAGGAAAATCTAAACATTCATCTTTAGTTACACGGAAAGAAAACTTAGATAATTTTTCTTCTAACTCTTCCATACGTACATAGTATTTAGGTATTTCAGTATAACGACCTCCACCTAAATCTAATCTATGTGTAACACAATAACGACTTCTAAAAGTATAATAAGAAGTAAATCCTAAATGATGGGGACTTAAAAAATCACACTGTGTATATAAATCTAAGGGAGATTTAGTAACAGGAGATCCTGTAAGTATTCTTCTATACTTAGAATATTCAGCTAAGTTTAATACATTTTTTGTACGAATAGCTTTATGATTTTTAACTGTAGTGCTTTCATCAATAATAGTTAATGCTTTATGTTTTGATAAATATTCTACAGCAGCTTTATAACCACGAGGCGTAGATAAAGCTTCTACATTCATACAAAAGATAGTTAAATCTTTATTCTTTTTATAAGCTTCTTTTAAACGTTTTGGTTTATCTATGTTCCAAGCATAAATAGAATATTCTATGTCTGGAGACATATGTTTTTTAATTTCATCAAAGGCCCAAACTGTATAAACAGATTTAGGAGCAATGATTAAGACACCAGTAATACCTTTATGTAAGCGTAAAAGAGCAATATTATCTATCGCAACTTTTGTCTTACCCGTACCCATTTCCATAAAGAATGCATAGGAATCTTTGTCCCAAGATTTTTCTAATGCAGTTTTCTGATGCTTGTAAGGTGGGGTTTTGTAGTTAAACAAGTTCAACATAATAGTTGACATATAATTATTAATGTTTATATAGTCAAGTAATTAAATATAGGAGGCCATTTATGGACTTAGAACAACTAACAACGATAAATATAAAAACTGATAAAGTCAAAGATATTGCAGATCATTGCAATAAACTTCTATCCCAAAATAAAAAAGTTGAAGAAGCAGAATTAGCTTTACAAGAAGCTAAATCTGAACAGGCTCGATTATCTGAGGAGGTTATTCCTGCTCTGATGTCAGAAGCTGGTGTTTCTAGACTTGATTTAGAGGATGGATCTTCAGTTAAGGTTTCTCCTTATTACTATGCGAAAATCCCAGAGGAAAGAAAAGCGGATGCTTTTGAATGGCTCCGTAAAAATAATGCTGGTGATTTGGTTAAAAATAATTTAACCCTCTCGTTTGGTAAAGGGGAAGATTCTGAGGCAGCAAAAATAAAAGCTGAATTAGAATCAAAAGGACTGGTCGTCGACCAAAAGGAAGATGTCCACTGGCAAACTCTTAGAGGATTTGTGAGAGATCAAATCGAAAAGGGTGTAAATATACCTTCCGATTTATTTGGATTGTATATTAGTCAGAAGACCAAAATAACAACTAACAACTAACACATAAGGAGCAAAAAATGGCAACACAAAAAGCCAACTCTTCAGCGGTGGTCGAAAAGACTACAGCTGCACCTCCATCATTAGACATTTCTTCTTTAGAGAAGTTTGCTGGTGCTGGAGCGGAAAATGTTACATCACAAGATGTATCACTTCCAT